>Ga0310694_10003611_pt1 | contig 15147 bp, 8 predicted proteins | sample 174DNAGHGhighgp2_FD_203884 | JGI IMG/M metagenome (GOLD analysis project Ga0310694, IMG submission 203884) | Sheep rumen microbial communities from Palmerston North, Manawatu-Wanganui, New Zealand - 1742 DNA GHGhigh gp2 (v2) (version 2) | ecosystem: Host-associated > Mammals > Digestive system >... | reverse complement strand
CTGATACTGACCGTAGAAATAAGTGAAGTTGTACATAGTCGATTCACCAGCACCCTGCACCTTGAACTCAATCACAAGGTTGCGGCCAGTGTAAACATAGGGATACATGAAATCGACATCCACCATGTAGGTGCCTTTCACCATCTGAATGAGAGCGACCTGGGTCAAGCCCGTGAAATAGGTCGTGCTAGAGAAGGCTGTAACGTCCACCTCGCCAATCGAGATGGCCAATGCGCCACCGTCCATCTTGCAGCCCTCATCATTGATATAGAGGGAAAAACCATTGATGGGCTGGCCGACCATCGGGGTCAGGCACTCGGCAGGATAAATCACCTGGCCGCGCGTGTTATACACGTTGTACTGATCGGTAGGGAATGGCACGTAGGCGGAAACCTGGTTGCCATCATACACAGTCAAATCCTCGGCAAACGCTACAGTTGTTCCTAAAACAACCAACAACGTTGCCACCACGAGTTGATAGATTTTGTTCATGAGAGGTAGTAAAAATGTTAAATAAAAAAAGGTCCTCAATTAATAAGTTTCTAGAAATCAAAATATTGCCCGGCCCGTAACGGCATTACCGATTACCTGGGCAACTTTCAAGCCGCAAAAGTACATTGAAAATTCCATTCCCACAATTATTATTCTGAAAACTGCAATTTCATACAAACAAACTACCGTTTGAACCAGGCCATGACACGACGCATCCCCGATAACGTGTTGGAATTCACGTCATCGGGGATGCAGTGTGATATGGTTCCAGTAGCTTACTTGAGCAGGCCGATGGAACGCTTCAGGAAGCGATCCAAGCCCTCGCCCTTGAGCATGCCGTTACTCAGCAGTGCAATATCGATGAGCTGGTGCACACGGCTCTCACCGGCAGCGTAGGCCACGACGATGTTCTCTTTCTTCTTGCGGAGCTCGTCAAGCTGCTTTTCGTTGTCCTCAAGGTCTTTTTTCTTGTCTTCGGGCAGTTCTTCGTTGTCCTTCTTGAGGTCGCGGATGGCTTTAACCACGTTCTGGGTGGCATTGATTTCCTCATTCACCGGCTTGAGCTCGGCGTCAAGCGACTGTTCGGCCGTTTCGACAACCTTCTGGACAAGCGGGTGCTTGGTGTTGAGCACGAGGCTGTACATGTTGGGCATATCGCCATAGAAAGCCATGCCCGGCTGGAAACGTGCCATTTCCCTCATGCGGCGCATGTACTCGGCCTGGGTAATGACCACAGGCTTATCGTCGGGCGACATGGCGGCAAAGGTGACCATGAATTCGGCCTTCTCTACGGGCGGGATCTGCGAGTGGAACAGCGTTCGGGCAATCTCCTGCTGCTCGGCAGTGAATTGCGGCTTGTTGTCATCCTGCTTGCGGATGAGGTTATCGAGCACATCGCTGTCCACGCGCACAAAGCGCATCTTCTCCTTCTCCAGCTTTTGTTCCAGCATTCCCATAAAGGGCACGTCCAATTCGCCGTTCATCAGCAACACGTCATAGCCCTTATCGGTGGCCGATTTGATATAGGCATACTGCGCCTCCTTGTCGGTGGCATACAGGCAGATGAGGTTGCCGTCCTTGTCGGTCTGCTCGCCCTTGATGAGCGTGCGATAATCCTCAATCTTGAAGAATTTACCGTCGGTGTTCTCGAGCAGGGCAAACTTGAGGCCCGACTCACAGAACTTCTCATCGCTCAACATGCCATACTCGATAAAGATCTTGATGTCGTTCCACTTCTTCTCAAACTCGTCGGGCTGGTTCTTGGCAATCTCCTCAAGGCGGGCGGCGACCTTCTTGGTGATATAAGTCGAAATCTTCTTCACCGCACGGTCACTCTGCAGGTAGCTGCGCGACACGTTCAAGGGGATATCGGGGCTGTCGATAACGCCCTGCAGCAGCATCAGCCAGTCGGGCACCACGCCCTCGACGCTATCGGTGACATAGACCTGGTTGCAATAGAGCTGGATGCGGTCCTTGCGGATGTCCAGGTTGTTCTTGATCTTGGGGAAGTAGAGAATACCCGTCAGGGTGAATGGATAGTCCACGTTAAGGTGAATCCAGAACAGCGGGTCGTCCTGCATCGGCTCGATGGCATGATAGAACTTGAGGTAGTCCTCGTCCTTGAGGTCGGTGGGCATGCGCGACCACAGCGGCTCAATGTCGTTGATGACCTTGTCCTTGTCGGTGTCCACATACTTGCCGTCTTTCCACTCCTGCTCCTTGCCGAAGACGATGGGCACGGGCAGGAAGCGGCAATACTTCTTCAGCAGGCCCTCGATGCGGGCGGTCTCAAGGAATTCCTTCTCATCGTCGTCCAGGGTGAGGATGATGTCGGTGCCGCGCTCGGCCTTGTCACACTCTTCCATCTCGAACTCGGGCGAGCCGTCGCAGGTCCAGCTGACAGCCTTGGCACCCTCCTGCCAACTCAGCGTGCGGATTTCCACCTTCTTGGCGACCATGAAGGCCGAGTAGAAGCCCAGTCCGAAGTGGCCGATGATGGCGTTGGCGGTGTCCTTGTATTTCTCGAGGAACTCCTCGGCGCCCGAAAAGGCGATTTGGTTGATGTATTTGTCGATTTCCTCGGCAGTCATACCGATGCCGCTGTCGCTCACGGTGAGCGTACCGGCCTCCTTGTCCACGGCGATGTTCACGCGCAGATCCTCGGTCGATCCCTTAAAATCGCCTGCTCCGGCGAGCGTTTTCAGCTTCTGTGTAGCGTCAACGGCGTTGCTCACCAGTTCACGCAGGAAAATCTCATGATCACTGTATAAAAATTTCTTGATAACGGGGAAAATGTTGTTAGTCGTTACCCCAATTGTTCCTTTTGGCATAATTTATTTGTAGTTTTTTATTGTTTAGTTCTCTGCCCCACTCCACCTCAAAAGGTGTGCCACTATAGTATAATGTGACAAATCGTCACCCTCGACTGCCATCCCCGCCGTTCACGCAGTCAATCACTCATTACCATGTGACACTATCCACAAAACGGGAAAAAAGCTTATCGGGCTCAGCAGTAAAGCCACATTAAATGTTAATCAATCGTTAAAAACCATAGAATGTTGGATACCATACTGGCTAAACTAGTATTTTTGTCATTGATAGAAAAAAAACCTCATCGAACGGTGATATCGGGTTCCACTCCTTCAATGGGGTTTACACCTTAAGACATGATAGAACCCTCCAAAATTTTTATGAAGAAGATGCGTTTTTACATCTCGTTATTGACGATGTCGTTGTTGACAATGACATTATCGGCTCAGGTTTTGTTTAATGGGAAGAAGCCTGCCGTTGACAATCTCACACACACTTGGTTGCTCACTGTTCCCCAGTCGGCCTTTGACACAGACTACACCATGTCTGTCACGCTGGACTCCACTGTTACCCAATGCACGATCAACGGTGAGGATGTCACGACCAGTTACACCTTTGCCAACATCCAGCCGGGAACCAGTTACCACATCAGCGAAATCACTGGAGCCGATACCATCGAGGCCAACATCCAGTTCACCTACTGGCCAGTGATTCAACTCTACGGTAATCTGTCCAAGACGCCGTATGTCAACGGCAGAATCATCTACACCCATCCCGACTCAGTGTCACAGGAAAACATCAAATCACGATTGCGCTGGGCTGGCAGTTCGACGGCCGAACCCAGCAGGAATAAGCATAACTTTCACCTCAAGTTTTATAATGAGGACGGGAGCAAGAAGAACATGAGTTTCTTCGGGCTGCGCAGCGATTTTCACTGGCGCCTGGATGCCGGACAGATTGACTTCTCGCGCGTTCGCAATCGTGTTGCCAAGGATATCTGGGCAGCATTTGCGTCCGCACCCTACTACGCCAGCATTGAGCCCAAGACACCCCGCAACTATGTACGCGGAGATTTTGTCGAGGTGTTCCTGAACGATCAATATTACGGCATTTACAGCCTGAATGAGCACATGGACCGCCAGCAGCTCAAACTCAAGCCCTATGATTACGAGAACCATGTTTTTCATGGCGGGTTATGGAAACCCATGCAGGCGACTTGGTGCACCAAATTCAGGTCATGCCCAACGATCGATGCCACACAAAAGAACTGGAATCAGTTCTTTGTGAAGTATCCCAATATCGACGATGTGAACCCGACCAATTTCCAGACACTGCGCGACATCATGTACAGGACGATGTACTCAGGCCTTGCTAATTTCGAAAAAAATGCCAAGAAATACTATGATGTTCCGGTCTTTCGTGATTATTACCTGTTTGTTTACCTTATTGGCGCTGCCGACAATATTGGAAAAAACATCTACTATGCATGCTATGATGCCGAGAGCGACCCTCGATTGACACTGGCTATATGGGACTTGGATTGCTCACAAGGACAATTCTGGAGCAATGAGGGAAGCAATTACCATCACTCTCTGGTGAATCCAGAGTTTGACTCCGCCGAACACCTGAAAGAGCACCTCGCTATTGAATATATGTGTGAATCTGATCCGTCATTTCACGGTTTGGCGACCGAACGCTATTGGGAACTGAGGAACACGACCTTCAATCCCGACAGCATCATTGCCCGCTACAAGGCATATTTTGACAGAATGAAAAGCTGTGGAGCCGATCGTCGTGAAATCACCCGATGGAGTTACAACAAAGACCTGGGTTACTACGAGCTGAACTTTGACAACGAGTTAGTGTACCTGCGCAACTGGTGGACGCGTCGCATTGCCTTCCTTGACAACAACATCTTTATCCCCTATCCGAAGGGTGACGTGAATTTTGACTACTCAGTGGATATCGATGATGTCACTGTCCTTATCAAATACCTGCTTGCCACATCAGACCAAAGCATCAACACCTATAAGGCCGACCATGACGAAAGCGGTGTCATTGATGTAGATGACGTTGCCGCCATCATTGACCAGATTTTGAAAATAAGTGAATGAAGGAGAGCAGGCCAACGTGGAAGTACAGGCCTGCCTAGCCGTTGATGACGCTATAGAAACGATGAATGCCGCTGACCCCGTAACGAGCGAGGTCAGCGGCATTCATTAGCTTCAGACAGGCATGAGGACTACTCGTGCTGTCCTATGGTAAGCGGGAATCTATCTGGTGGCACCGCCAAGGGCGATGTACAGGGCAATGAGTCCCTGAGCTCCGTTGTACATGTTCACGGCCTCATTTAGCTGGGCATTCAGGAGGGTCTCCTGTGCCGTGAGCACTTCCAGATAACTTGCCTTGCCATTGTCCATGAGTTCATGAGTTCCCTTGTAAGCATCCTTCAATACAGCCACTTGACGATGATAATAGTCATGTTTCTCTATCGCCGCCTGACAATCGGCCAACGCTTCGTTCACCTGACTGCCCGCCTCGATGACGGTCTGGACATAACGGTTCATCAGATCTTCCTGAGCCAGCTGGCTAATCTTCAGGTTAGCTTTCAACTTGCCTTGAGCATAGATGGGCTGAGTCAGTGAGGCCACGGCATTGAGCAGTATCTTTCCCGGGTTCTCGACAAAACTGCCGGCACTATTGGTCCATCCTGCTACTCCCTGCAAGCTGATAGAGGGATAAAATGCGGCTCGGGCGGCCTGGGTATTATAAAAGGCCTCGGCCATGGCCAAATCAGCCAGCTTGACGTCGGGACGGTTTTGCAGCAGCAGGGCTGGTACACCGGCATCAAAACGACGAGGCAGGGAGTACTGAACCAAACGGCTGCGCGGGATAGACTGCGGAGTTATCGCCAAGAGTCGGCAGATGGCATTCTCGACCTGACGGATATTGCGATGCGCGTCCACAATCGACGTTTTCACGTTAAGGTAGGACGACTCCATCTGGTTTACGGCAGTGGAGTAAGACTTGCCGTTTTCCCAAAGTATCTTCTGAGTCTCGAGCGAGATATTCCACAGGCTATCGGTCGATATGAGGATTTCCAGCTGCTGGTCAAGCAGGAGCAACATGCTGTACTGCTGTGCCACTGCCGAAATGATGTTGGCTTTGATGGCTTGTTCGCGAGCCTGTGCCTGCAACAGCACCGTCTCTGCTTTGCGTTTCTGGCCCTTGATTGAGCCAAATGCGTCAATGTCCCAATTGACTTGCAACGGCAGGTTGTAGGTCTTGGATGCGGGACTGCCGCCAAAGGTCGCGATAGAGCCCGATGGCGCAAAGTACACCGACGGGAAGAAGGCCTGCTTGGCCGCTGCCAGCGACGCCTCGGACTGTTGCACGGCGAGACGGGCCGAGTTGATGTCGGTGTTGCGCACCAGCGCCGTGTCGATGAGCCGTTGCAGCAGCGGGTCAATGAAGAACTCACGCCACGACATGTCGGCCAGCGAGGTGCTGTCGGTCGACAAGTTTACGTTTTTACCATAAACGTCGGCAGGAACCGTTGCCTGGGACTGGTACTTACTGTGTAAACTCTTATATGTGTCGCAGCCTGTAAGATACAGTACAGCCACACAGAAGACTATGATTTTGAACGATGTTTTCATTGTCAGTTTCAATTATTATTGAGGGAGGTTAAGGTCTTCAGGGTCCTTAACGTCATTCCTATTTTCCAACTCCTCAACAGTTTTGCCCTGATATTTCTCGTGCAATCGCTGGAAGAACATGAAGAACACGGGCACTACATAGAGCAGGGCGAGTGTTCCCACGGCCATACCGGCGGTTACGCCAAGAGCGAGAACTCGGTTTCCGTTGGCTCCCGCGCCACCGGCGATAATGAGCGGAATCATACCCGCAATCATCGTGACAACGGTCATCAGGATGGGACGCAGACGCTCCTCGCAGGCAGCAAAGGCCGCATCGCGGATGCTCATGCCCTGGGCACGGCGCTCGGCGGCGAACTCGGTGATGAGGATGGCCGTCTTGGCCAACAAACCGATCAACATGATGACACCCGTCTGCAGGTAGATGTTATTCTCCATGCCAGGCAGCTGGAGAAGCGATACCAGCCAAATGACACCGAACGACCCCATCAGGCCGAAAGGCACACTGAGCAATACGGCCCATGGTGTGAACCATGAGTTATAGAGCGAAGCCAGAATGAGGAAGATGAGGATGACGCAGATGACATATATCAAGGCAGTAGCGTTAGATCCTGCTGTCTCCTCCACCTCGCGCGACATGCCACCGTACTCGTAGGTGTATCCCTTAGGCATCACTTCCTTGAAGACCTCGGCGATAGCCTTGTGAGCATCGCCCTCAGAGTATCCGTTGGCTGTCATCACACCGCAAGTGATACTCTGGAACAGGTTGAAGTGATCGACGGCAGCCGAGCCGACGATTTCCTTCAAGGTGACAAACTCTGAGATCGGCGCCATCTTGCCGCCTTGCACGCGGACGAAGATATTGTTGAGCGATGAGGGGTCGAGACGATACTCGGGCGCCGCGTTGGCCATGATGCGATACACCTTACCGAACTGGTTGAAGTTGCCCACATAGGAGCCACCGCAATAGGCGCCCAGTGTGCGCAGTACTGAAGCGGGCGTGACGCCTGCACGGTCGCACTGGGTCGCATCGACGCTAACCTGATACTTCGGGAAGCGCTCAGAGTAGGTGGACATCGCCAGCATGATTTCAGGCCGTTCATTCAGTTTGGCCAGGAAGTTGTTGGCATCAACATTGAACTCCGACATATCACGGTCGTTCAGGTCCTGTAACACGAGGTTCACACTGTTGTTAGAGCCGTAACCCGGCACCTGGGGCATCTGGAACGGGATGACTATCGCGTTCTTGATTTCCTTGCAGTCAAAGGCGAAGCGCCCATAGACCAACATGATGTTGTGATTCATGCCTGGGCGGTCGTCCCAGTTCTTGAGGCGGATGATGAGCGTGGCATAGCAACTGCTCGAACGTCCGGCCATCATGCCGTAGCCGCTGATCACGGCATAGCTTTCCAGCTCGGGAATCTTCTTTACCTTCTCCTCCACCTTCTTGACAATCTCCTGGGTCTCATGCAGGGTGCAACCCTCAGGGGCACGCACCTCGGCAAAGAACACGCCCTGATCCTCTTGAGGAACAAGACCCGAAGGCAAGTTTCGCATGAAGAAGACAAGCAACACAGCAGCAACGGCGAGCAGTACCCAAGCCAATTTGGGACGCTTGATGAACTTGCCGACGCTCTTCTTATACTTATTGAGGATGGCGTTATAGCTGACTGTGTAAGCTCTGGTGACGTAGTAGTTCAGATTTTTCTTCTCCTTATTGTCCTTGGAGTAGCGCATCATGATGGCACACAGCGCAGGGCAGAGCGTTAAGGCCGACACACACGACAGACCCACCGCCGAAGCCAGCGTGACACCAAACTGTGTGAAGAACGAGCCCGATGTGCCAGGCATGAAGGCCACAGGGATGAACACGGCCATGAATACCAGAGTACACGAGATGACGGCTATCGACACGTCACTCATCGCCTCACGGGTGGCACGGCGGGCATCGGTGATGCCGCCTTCCATCTTTGCCATGACCGCCTCGACGACGACAATGGCATCATCGACCACCGTACCGATGGCGAGCACCAGAGCGAATAGGGTCAATATGTTGAGCGAGAAGCCAACGAGCGAGACGATGGCAAACGTTCCCAACAGGGACACGATAATCGACAGCGAGGGAATCACCGTAGCCTTGAAGTTCTGCAAGAAGAAGTAAACCACCAGGATTACCAGGATGATGGCGATGACCAGGGTCTCCACCACGTTGTGGATGGCAGCAAACAGGAAGTCGTCGCTGGTCTCCAGAATCTCGAACTCCAGTCCGGCAGGCATCGTCGGCTTCAGTTCCTCATAGAGTTTGGCGATGCGGGCATTGACTTCGGTAGCATTGGCACCCGGAGCTTGGAACACCATATAGATTGCACCCGGTTGGCCGTCGATATTGGACGTGAAGCTATAGCTCACAGCGCCAATCTCCACCTCGGCAACGTCGCTCAGGTGCAGCAGGTGGCCGCCTTCGCTGGTGCGTAGCACAATCTCGTTGAACTCCTCAACGGTCTTCAATGTTCCCTTGTACTCCATCGAGTACTGGTAGGCATTCTCGGACTGTTCACCCAGCGAACCCGTGGCGGCGACAAAGCTCTGGCCACCGATGGCTGCAAACACGTCGTTAGGCTCCAGTCCATATTGCGCCATCACATCGGGCTTGAGCCAGATGCGCAGGGCGTAGGTGTTACCCAGCGAGATGACATCGCCCACGCCGGTGATGCGCATCAGTCGAGGGCGCACGTTGATATCGATGTAGTTAGCGATGAAATCGGTGTCGTACTTGCCGTCCACGCTCTTCAACGCGCCGATGTGCAGGATGTTGCTCTGCTGCTTCATCACCTGCACACCCACTTGGGTCACCTCGGACGGCAACAGGGCCGTGGCACGGCTCACGCGGTTCTGCACATTCACAGCGGCAAGGTCGGGGTCGGTGCCCTGCTCAAAAAAGACCTGAATCGAGACATCGCCCGATGCCGACGCCGAACTGGTGATATAGGTCATGCCCGGCACACCATTGATGTTCTCTTCGAGGGGCTGAATCACCGACTTCATGATGGTGTTGGCATCGGCGCCGGTGTAGGAGGTGGAAACGCGCACCGTGGGAGGCGCGATATTGGGGTACTGCTCGATGGGCAGTGTGCTCATGCATATCAGGCCCACCAGCGTGATGACAATCGCTATCGCGCATGCCATCACGTATTTGTTGATGAAGATGTTATTCTTCATAGTTTATCTGTTTTACAGTTGTCAGTTTTCAGTTGTCAGTTTTTAGTTCCGCAGTCAACTTTTAAAACCGACGACTAACAACTTCATTTCTTTTTAGCCGGGGTCGGGAACAATACACGCTGTCCTTCCTGCACATTGTTGGCGCCGACGGTCACGATGCGGTCACCAACGTTCAGGCCCTCGGTCACAACAAGGTCCTTGCCGTTGCCAATATCGGTCGTCATCACGGTAACGGCAGTGGCGGTGCTGTCGGCCTTCACTTTATACACCAGGGACTTGTCTTGCAGACGCACGACTGCCGCCTGGGGAATCACCATCACATCATGGAGGCTATATGGCACTACCACAGTGCCCTGAATACCAGAGTACAAGAGACCATCGGGGTTGGGGAATGTGGCTTTGCATGCCAGCGAACCGGTTGTGGCGTTCACCACGCCCGTCACAGACGAGATGCGCCCCTTGACGGGATACTCGGTACCATTCTTCATGATGAAGGTCACGGCAGGCAAGTTGGCAAGGTTTTTGTCCTTGTCGCTCCGGGTGAAACCCGACGACAGTCCCTCCTCGAGGACGGACTCGGAAATCGAGAATTCTGCCTCCATCTTCTGGTTGCCGCTGACGATGGTCAGCTGTGTCATCGGTGTCACCTGATCGCCGGCATTCACAAGAATCTCGCCGATAACACCCGCCACGGGCGAGGTGATGGTGCAGAAGCCCAGGTTCACCTTGGCGCGGTTGACGGCAGTCTGCGCTTGGCTGACCGATGCTTTAGCCTGGCTGACGGTGGCCTGTGCCTGCTTATAGGTGTTCAGGGAGCTCTCCAGCATGTAATTGCTGACAATCTGCTTGTCATACAGGTTCTTGTTGCTCTCATACTCCAGTTTGGCGCTGTTAGCCTGTGATATGGCTGCCTGGAGGTTGGCATTCGCTGCCTGGAGGTTGGCTCTTGCCGACTCTAACTCATGCTGAGCATTGCGAGAGTCAATGGCAAAGAGTGCCTGCCCCTTGTGCACCTGCTGACCCTCGGTCACATAGATTTTCATCAACTGACCGCTCACTTGCGGCATGATGGTCACATCGGCCTGTCCCTTCATCTTGGCACTGAACTTCACGGGCACCTCAATATCAGAGTTCTTCACCGTTATTGTTTCAAAAGACGATTGGGTCTCCTTGGGCAAGTCCAGATTGCATGAGCACAACACAGCAAGCATCGCAATGACACACGCCATGGATGCATTCCTCGTAATAATCATTTTCTTCATTACTTTTATGCTTTGGATATTATTTACACTAGTTATTAAAAATAATGCGCAAAATACGTATATTATTATGACACCCACAAATAATATTGTGACAAATATCTCGCTGGGAGGCTAAATTCCATGTTAGTTGCCGCCTGTGTCAATCGGTGACGACCCGGACGTAGCCGTACAGGCCCTGTTCCCGATTGATAACGCTGTAGTGCGTGGGTTGGTCAATCACCTCGCTGCCGTCGCAGTCAGCGGCATGCATGAGGCTGTCCTTCAACTCATCAAATTTTTCCATTGCCTGCTGCTCATCGCGGCAATTATAGACGTCGCTCATCGCGCCGTCCTCGGTCTGATATTCAAAAACCACCCGATACCTCATCATCTGGCGTGTGATTTAGCGGTTGCCGTACATTTCCTCGTAGTAGCGCTGGTAGTCGCCGCTGGTGACGCTGGCTACCCAGGGCTGGTGGTCGAGGTTCCAGCGGATGGTCTTTTCGATGCCCTCCTTGAAGGGGGTCTCGGGGTACCAGCCGAGCTCGCGGGCAATCTTGCTGGGGTCGATGGCGTATCGCATGTCGTGGCCGGGGCGGTCGGTGACAAACTCGATGAGGTCGTCGTTGATGACGTCGAGGTCACACTTGAGCAGCTGCTGATACTCGGGCTCCTCGCGCATGATGCGGGCGATGATGGCGATGACCTGCTTGACAATGTTGATGTTGCTCTCCTCGTTGAAGCCGCCGATGTTGTACACCTCGCCCACGGTGCCCTGTCGCAGCACCAGGTCAATGCCCTTGCAGTGGTCCTCGACATACAGCCAGTCGCGCACGTTCTCGCCCTTGCCATAGACGGGCAGCTTCTTGCCTTCCAGGATGTTCTTGATGATGAGCGGGATGAGCTTCTCGGGGAAGTGGTAAGGCCCGTAGTTGTTGCTGCAACGGGTGATGTTGACCGGGAAGCCATAGGTCTCGTGATAGGCCATGGTGATCAGGTCGGCGCTGGTCTTGCTGGCCGAATAGGGCGAACGGGGTGCCAGCGGAGTCTCCTCGGTGAAGAAATGGCGACCGTAGGTCTTGAGGTCGGTGCGGCCCTCGATGACTTCGCGCACGTCGTCGCTCACCTCGAGCGGCTGTGGCTCGTCATAGTCCTTGGTCAGCGAGCCATAGACCTCGTCGGTCGAGATCTGCAGGTATTTTTTGCCGGGGGCGTAGGTGTTGTGCCCCTGGGCATCCTTACCCGTGAACCAGGCCTCGCGGGCGCAGTCGAGCATGTTCTGTGTGCCCAGGATGTTGGTCTCGAGGAACAGGCGCGGATTGGTGATGCTGCGGTCCACATGGCTCTCGGCGGCAAAGTTGACGATATAGTCCACATCAAAGTCGCGCATGATGTCCTGCACCAGCTCCCGGTCACCCACGTCGCCACGGATAAAAGTCACATTGGGACGCTCGATCTCGCCCTTGATCGAAGCCAGATTGCCGGCATAGGTCAAGGCGTCGAGGATGACCACCTCGATGTTGTCGCCATACTTGTTGAGGATGTATTTCACAAAGTTTGAGCCAATAAAACCTGCGGCTCCAGTCACGAGATATGTCTTCATAATTTTCAGTAAAGGTTTGATTTAATCCACAAAGGTAACTATTATCATCAAAAAATCATATAATTTTGCAAAAAAACATCACATCCAATGAAACGATTCATCACTTCCATCCTAATGTTGATTGCGGTTGTCGGCATTGTGGCCCAACCCGTGACTAATGAAACACACCAGAAAACCGAGCGCAAGAAGGTTGCCGTCGTGCTGTGCGGCGGCGGGGCCATGGGTACCATCCACATCGGTGCCCTCAAGGTGCTCGAGGAGGCCGGCCTGCCTATCGACATGGTCACCGGCACGTCGATGGGCAGCATCATCGGCGGCATGTATGCCGTGGGATATGACGCGGCCGACATCGAGACCATCATCAACAGCATGGACTGGGGCGACATCCTGCGCGACCGCCTGTCGATGAGGAACCAGACCCTCGACGAGCGCGAGAAACAGAACATCTACCTGTTTGACTACCGCATCTTCCTGGACAAGAGCCAGGACACACTGGCAGGAGGCTTCATTCGCGGCATCAATGTCGAGAAGACGTTGCGGCACTACCTGCGCCAGCCCGAGGACGTTGACTTCAAGTCGCTGCCCCGCCCCTTTGGCTGCATCGCCACCGACCTGAAAACCGACAGCGAGGTGGTGCTCGACCACGGCTCGCTGGCCCGCTCGATACGCGCCAGCATGGCGGTGCCCGGTGTCTTTGCCCCGGTGAGGATGGACCCCTATATCCTCGTTGACGGCGGCACCAAGAACAATTTCCCGGCCGACCTGGCCCGCAAGATGGGAGCCGACATCGTCATCGGCGTCAGGACCGACCTGGGGCTGAACGACAAGTACTACTCCACGTCCGACATCCTGGAGCGCTCGGTGGGCGCCGACATCCACAACCGCAGCGATGAGAACGACAAGTATTGCGACCTCATCATCCGTGTTCCCGTCAGGGGCTACTCGGCGGCCCACTTCTACCGCTCGGCCATCAAGGAACTCATCAAGCGCGGCGAGGAGGCCACAAGAGCCCAGATGGACTCCATCATGATGCTCAAGAGAATGGTCGGTGTCCCCGAGGACTACAGGCCCGATTACAGCATCATCAGCCTGGACGACATCGATAACACCGTAGCCGGCAAACTCGTCAACGAGGAGAATGCCAAGAACTCCATCAAGGCGAGCGTCGGCCTGCGCTACGACAACGAGGAGCTGGTAGCGGCACAGATCGGCGCGACCTACTACTTCGGCAACAAGCTGGACAAGACTTTGGACCTCACGCTGCGTCTGGGCAAGCGCACCATGGCCCGCCTGGCATGGAACATGATGCCCAAGCCCCACCGCAAGGTCGGCCTGTCCTATGAGATCTGGCACGAGAACATCGACCTGTATATGGGCAAGTATCGTTCGGACGACATCAAATTCATCTATCAGAAGGCCAATGCCACCCTGCTCTCGCTCGACGCCCTCAACTTCAACTTCGACCTGGGCATCTCCTGGGAGCACTACCACCACTACGACAAACTGTATAGCCAGTATAGCATCGACCGCTACAAGTATTCCGATTACTACTTCAAGGATTACGACTACTACTTCAACTACCACGCCAGCGCACGCTACAACACCGAGGACCACTGGTATTTTACCCGTCGAGGCATGCGTGCCGAGGCACAATATGCCTACTACACCGACAACTTTGCCCAGTGGAAAGGCCATGCCGGCTTCAGCGAGGTTGCCGCCCGATGGCGCATGACGCTGCCGCTGACCAGCACCACCCACCTGCAGCCCATGGTCTATGGCCGACTTATGTTTGGCAAGGACGTGCCCGCTACTGCCATGAACATGATAGGCGGCAACCGCGGCGGCATCTATTATGCCCAACAATTGCCATTCTCGGGCTTTGGCCACTGCCATCTCATCGGCAGCAAACTGCTGATAGCCGGCCTCAAGGTGCAGCAACGCCTGTTCAAGGAGCACTACATCATGATTAAGGGACACGCCGCCATGCATGATGAGAAATTGGACGACATCTTCCACAACAAGCCCATCTGGGGTGCCCAACTCGCCTACGCCTACAATAGCATCGTTGGTCCTCTTGGCGGTTCCCTCAGCTGGAGTAACCTCACCAAGCAAGTTTACATCTACATCAACCTCGGCTTCGAGTTCTAATCGTTTGAAGACAAGAAAGACAAGAAGGACAATTTTTTATTAATTATTTTGTCTTTCTTGTCCTTCTTGTCTTCTAATCCACCGATGCGGAGGCCCGCTGAGAAAAGAACGATGCGGGAGCCGTCACTACTGGTGGTGAGGGCTCCCGCAGGGATGCGCGTGTATTTGAAAAAATACAGTTTCTTAACTTATCATCAGGAGGCGTTTAGTGTCATTGAACATCGTTGCAGATCGCTCACGCTCGCATGACCGCGATTGTCCAACTCCTAACTTCTAACTTCTAACCCCTAACTCCTAACTTATTCGATAGGGTTGTTCTCGGCGAAGATGGCCATGCGCTCGTCGAGGATCTCGTACTGGTGATCCTGGATGAACGAGGTGCACACGCGCAGGCCCTCCTGCCACGAGCCGGTGGTGGCCAGGCAGATGGCGCTCACGCCGTAGTACATCAACTCGCGCGCCAGCTCGCCGCTGGTCA
>Ga0310694_10003610_pt1 | contig 15148 bp, 13 predicted proteins | sample 174DNAGHGhighgp2_FD_203884 | JGI IMG/M metagenome (GOLD analysis project Ga0310694, IMG submission 203884) | Sheep rumen microbial communities from Palmerston North, Manawatu-Wanganui, New Zealand - 1742 DNA GHGhigh gp2 (v2) (version 2) | ecosystem: Host-associated > Mammals > Digestive system... | reverse complement strand
ATGAAGTATTTCGCCCAGCTGGCGACCGACAGCAAGTTTCTGGCAACCGATATCTTTATTCCGCTCGACAAACTTGCCGGCGGCAAGACGGGCGACAAGGCCGTTGTCAAGATCGTGGAGTGGCCCGAGGATGCCAACTCGCCCATCGGTGAAGTGGTGGACGTGCTGGGCGTGGCCGGTGAGAATAACGCCGAGATCCATGCCATCCTGGCTGAGTTCGGCTTGCCCTACAAGTATCCCGAGAACGTCACCGAGGCCGCCGAGGCCCTCGATGCCGGCATCACGCCCGAGGAAATTGCCAAGCGTCGCGACATGCGCGGCGTGACCACATTCACCATCGACCCCGCCGATGCCAAGGACTATGACGATGCCCTATCGATCGAGAAACTCAAGAACGGCAACTGGGAAATCGGTGTCCACATCGCCGACGTGAGCCACTACGTCACTCCCGGCTCAATCATCGACAAGGAGGCCTACGAGCGCGCAACGTCGGTCTATCTGGTGGACCGCACCATCCCCATGCTGCCCGAGAAGCTGTGCAACAACATCTGCTCGCTGCGTCCCGACGAGGACAAGCTCACCCACTCGGTGGTCATGGAAATGGACGCCGAGGCCAAGGTGAAGAAGTACAAGATCTGCCACACGGTGACGCGCAGCGACAGGCGTTTCTCCTATGAGGAAGCACAGCACATCCTGGAGACGGGCAAGGGCGACCTGGCCGAGGAACTCGCCGTGCTCAACGAGATGGCCAAGCAACTGAGGAAGCGCCGCTTTGAGGAGGGCGGATCGGTGTCGTTCAACCGCGAGGAAATCAAGTTTGACATCGACGAGACGGGCAAGCCCATCGCCGTCCATGTCCACGAGTCGAAGGAAGCCAACAAACTCATCGAGGAGTTCATGCTGCTGGCCAACTGCAAGGTGGCCGAACACGTCGGCAAGGTGGCCAAGAACAAGACACCCAAGGCCATGGTATATCGCGTCCATGACCAGCCCGACCTGGACAAACTGCAGAATTTTGCCGACATCGCCGCTCACTTCGGCTACAAGGTTCGCACCAAGGGGTCCGGCCGTGATATCAACAAGTCCATCAACAAGATGCTGGAGCAGGCCAAGGGCAAGCCCGAGGAGGAGATGCTCGCCATCCTGGCCATCCGCTCGATGGCTAAGGCCATTTACAGTGCGACCAACATCGGCCACTATGGTCTGGCCTTTGATTACTACACCCACTTCACGTCACCTATCCGTCGCTATCCCGACTTGACGGTTCATCGCCTGCTGGACAAGTATGCCGCCGGCGAGAAGAGCGTGGATCCCGTCAAGCTGGAGGACCAGTGCAAGCACATGAGTGCCCAGGAGCAGCTTGCTGCCAATGCCGAACGCGCTTCGATTAAGTACAAGGAGGTGGAATTCATGGGCCAGCGTCTGGGCGGTGTGTTCACCGGGCATATCTCGGGCGTGACCGAGTGGGGCTTGTATGTCGAGCTCGACGAGACCCATTGCGAGGGTCTGGTGGGCATCCGCGGCTTGGATGATGACTTTTATGAGTTTGACGAGAAGAATTACTGCATCCGCGGCCGTCGCCGTGGCAAGGTGTATAGCCTGGGAGATACCATCACCATCCAGGTGGCACGCGCCGACCTGATCAAGAAGCAGCTCGACTTTGTCCTTGTGGACGAGGAGAATCCGGCCAATACCCACCGCATTGACCGCGAACCCATCACCGAACAGAACAGTCGCAGCACCAGTGGCCGCATGTCGCGTGACGAGCGCAAGCGCCAGCAGTATGAGGGCGGTAGCGCTTCGCGCCGCCAGCAGCGCGGTGCCCGTGGCAACAGTACCCGCCGCCAAGCCAAGGAAACCCGCGGTGCCAAGTCGGGTAAATCCAGCCGTTCCACCAAGTCCAGCCGTTCGGGCCGCTCAGGCAAGCCCCGTCGCCGATAATGAGTGAACAAGCCATCAATAGGAAAGTAAAGCTCGAGACGCTGGGCTGCAAGCTCAACTTCTCGGAGACAGCCACCATGCAGTCATTGCTGGCCCAAGTGGGCATCACCCCTGCGGCCAAGGGCGAAGTGCCTGACGTGTGTGTGGTGAATACATGTAGTGTGACCGCCCTGGCCGACAGCAAGTGCCGCCAGCACATCCGTCACCTCATCCGTCAGTATCCCGACGCGTTGATGGTGGTCACTGGCTGCTATGCCCAACTCAAGGGCAAGGAGATTGCCGAGATTCCCGGTGTGGACATCGTGCTGGGTAGTGAGCACAAGGCCGACATCGCTCGGTATGTGACGCAGTGGTTCGAGGACCGCCAGCGGCAGTTGGCGGTGACACCGTCGCTCGACATCCGCACGTTCTCGCCCTCGTGTGACCGCGGTGACCGCACCCGCTACTGGCTCAAGGTGCAGGACGGCTGTGACTACTGGTGCAGCTACTGCACCATTCCTGCAGCACGAGGCCGTAGCCGCAGTGGTACCATCGCTCAACTCACCGCCCAGGCCCGCGAGGTGGCTGCCGAGGGGGGCAAGGAAATCGTTATTACAGGCGTGAACATCGGCGACTTCGGCAAGGACACGGGCGAGCAGTTCCTTGACTTGCTCAAGGCTCTCGACGACATTGAGGGCATCGAGCGGTACCGAATTTCGTCGATTGAACCCGATCTGTTGACCGATGATATCATCGACTGGTGTGCCCGCTCGCGGGCCTTCATGCCCCATTTCCACATCCCCTTGCAGAGCGGCAGCGACCCCGTGCTGCAGCTGATGCGGCGCCATTACGACCGCCAGTTGTTTGCCGACAAGGTGGTGCGGTGCCGTGAGCTGATGCCCGACTGCTTTATCGGTGTCGATGTGATGGTGGGCACACGTGGCGAGACGCCCGAGCTGTTTGAGGACAGTTACGACTTCATTGCTGCACTTGACGTGCAGCACCTGCACGTGTTCCCCTATAGCGAGCGTCCCGGCACGATGGCGCTGCGCATACCCTATATCGTCACGCAGCAGGACAAGCAGGAGCGTGCCGCCCGCATGATCGCCCTGAGCGACGAGAAACAGGCCGACTTCACACGCCGTTTTTTGGGCACGGAGCGCCCCGTGCTGCTGGAGCACGGCCGCGGCAAGGGCATGATGCACGGCTTCACCGACAACTACATCCGCGTGAACGTGGAGCCCGACATGAGCCTTGCCAACCAGATCGTGAACGTGAAATTACTCACCCTGAACGACGACCTCACTGTCGATGCCCAGGTCGTGTCCCAATAAAAAATAAAAATAATGAAACAAGTTGCTGTCATCATACTGAACTGGAACGGTGCCACGCTGCTGCGTCGCTATCTGCCCACAGTGATTGCGGGAACCGATGACACCATTGCCGATGTCATTGTCGCCGACAACGGCAGCACCGACGACAGTCTGCAGGTGCTGCGAGAAGAGTTCCCGGGGATAAAAGTGTTGAAGCTTGACGAGAATTATGGTTTTGCCGAGGGCTACAATCTGGCCATCGGGCAGACGATGTACCCCTACACGGTGCTGTTGAACAGCGACGTGCGCACCCCGCAGGGCTGGCTCAACCCGCTGCTGGACTACATGGAAGCCCACCCCGGAGTGGGAGCCGTGATGCCCAAACTGCTGCATGACAGTGAGGATGGCCGGCCGATGTTTGATTATGCCGGTGCTGCGGGCGGCTACATTGACTGCCATGGCTATCCCTATTGCCGGGGGCGCATCTTCGAGTATGTCGAGGAGGACAAGGGCCAGTATGACGACGGCCCCAAGAGCATCTTTTGGGCATCGGGGGCGTGCCTGATGGTGCGCAGCCAGCTGTATCAGGACGTGGGCGGCCTGGACAAGGACTTCTTTGCCCACATGGAGGAAATCGACCTGTGCTGGCGCATTCGCTTGGCAGGCAACGACCTGATGATAGTGCCGTCGAGCCGCGTCTATCACCTGGGCGGTGGCAGCCTGGCCTACGGCAATCCCCGCAAGACCTATCTCAACTTCCGCAACAACTTGTTGCTGCTGCACAAGAACCTGCCCCACGACGAGGGCAAGAAATTGTTGCTCATCCGTCGGCTGATGGACACGCTGGCTTTCGGCATGGCACTGGCCAAGTTCCACTTCGGTGACGCATGGTCCATAGTGCGTGCACACCGCGACTTCAGGCGTATGCGTTCTCACTACACCGCACAGCCCGACGTCAATATGTTGAAGTCTCTTCCCGAGGAGCGTGTCAACATCATCACGGCCTATTACCTGCGAGGCGTGAAGTGCTTCACCGACCTCAATGCCGGCTGATGGCCGGCCCCACGTAGCGGCCCTTGGGGTCGGCTGCTAGTCGCCTCTGGTGAGTCTCCTTTACGTTTACCGGACAGTAATATTTTTTGATAGACTGAAGCATTTTCCCCGTTTGACACGCCATCAATCAATGGCGTAACGAGTTAAATAATAAATCCTTAGCTATCGTGAGGATAATCTGTGAACAGTTACAGGAAGTCCCCTTAAATCATAAAATGGGTTAAAAGTATTGACAAAGGCCCTTGGATGTAGTAATTTTGCAGCAAATTGCAGAGTTGTGCGCTATTACATAGTATTACTGCAAAAAGAAATCTAGGGATTAAAAATCAATAATAAATGGCAACACAAGAAAAGAAAACTCAAGTCGAGAACAAGTCTAAAGACAAAGTGACCTACCCGCTGACCAAGATGAATTTTATACTGATGGGCATCTGCCTGTTGCTGATCGTGATTGGCTTCTGGATGATGACGGGTAGCGCCAACGTGGGCGAGACTTTCAACAAGGACATCTTCGAGAGCAGCCGCATCTCGACTGGTCCCGTGATCGCCTTCCTTGGCTTTGTGCTCATGGCTTTTGCCATCATCTACCGCAAGAAAGACAACAATACTGTCAACAACCCCGACGAGGACAATAAGGAATAATTCACATGAGTTGGTTTGAAGCATTGATTCTGGGCATTGTCCAGGGTCTGACCGAGTATTTGCCCGTGAGCAGTAGCGGCCATCTGGCGATAGGTAGCTACCTGTTCGGTATCGATGGCGCCGACAACTTGACATTCACCGTGCTGGTGCATGTGGCAACGGTGCTGAGCACCTTTGTCATCCTGTGGAGCGAAATCGACTGGATATTGAAAGGCCTGTTCAAGTTTAAGATGAACGATGAGACTAAGTACTTCATCAATATCCTGGTGTCGATGATTCCCATCGGCATCGTGGGCGTGTTCTTCAAGGACAAGGTGGAGGAAATCTTCGGCAGCGGACTGCTCATTGTGGGCTGCATGCTGCTGCTCACCGCTGCGTTGCTCATCTTCTCTTACTATGCCAAGCCGCGCCCCAAGGAGAAAATCTCATGGCGTGACGCTCTGATCATAGGCATCGCCCAGGCGTGTGCTGTGATGCCCGGCCTGTCGCGCTCGGGCAGCACCATTGCCACCGGCCTGATGTTGGGTAACAAGAAGGAGTCGCTGGCCCAGTTCTCATTCCTGATGGTCATCCCGCCCATCCTGGGCGAAGCATTGCTCGACGTGCTCAAGGCCGTCAAGGGCGAGGAGGCCTTCGGTGGCATCGACACGTTGCCGCTGGTGGTGGGCTTCCTGGCCGCATTCCTCGCCGGTTGCCTGGCCTGCAAGTGGATGATTAACATCGTCAAGCGGGGCAAGCTGGTGTGGTTCGGCGTGTACTGCATTGTCGCGGGTCTCGTGGCCATCGCCCTGTCACAGCTGATGCCTGCCCCTGCAATGTAAACCCGGCGATTGATATAAAGAAAACAACAGTTACAATTGATAAAGAGGGAAGTATAATCAATAAATGCTTTTATTGTATTGATTGTTTCCCATCTTCTTGAAAAAAGAATGCTCAACCCGATAGAAGGCGAAATATTCTGCATCGACAAGCCGCTGAGGATGACCTCGTTTGCCGCAGTCAAGAAAGTGCGTGCCGTGTTGCGCACCCACCTGGGTACCCGTCAGGTCAAGGTGGGCCATGCCGGTACACTCGACCCGCTGGCGACAGGCGTGCTGCTGCTGTGCACCGGCCATGCCACTAAGCGCATCGACGAGCTCCAGGCAGGCGTCAAGGAGTATATCGCCGACCTGCGGCTGGGAGCCACCACACCCAGTTATGACCTGGAGACCGAGGTGGATGCCACGTTTGAGTGGCGACACATCGACCGTGCCCTCATCGACCGCGTCCTGCAAGAGCAGTTCACAGGCAGCATCGAGCAGGTGCCGCCCTCGTTCTCGGCCTGCAAGATCGACGGCAAGCCCGCCTATAAGCTTGCCCGCAAGGGCCAGGATGTGGAAATCCGTTCCAAGACCCTGGTCATCGACGAAATCGAGGTGTTGCAATGCGGTCTGCCCGATGAGCCCACGCTGCAAATACGCGTGGTGTGCAGCAAGGGTACCTACATCCGTGCTCTGGCGCGTGACATCGGTGTGGCACTGGGCAGCGGAGCCCACTTGACCGCGCTGCGGCGCACTCGCGTCGGCAACGTGAGGGTGGAGGACTGCCTCACCCTTGAGGGACTGGTCGAGAAGCTCGACCACGAGACCTATGTCTCGCCCGAGCAGGCTGCCGCCGAACGACTGGAGCGTGAGCGCCAGGAGAACCGTGAGCGTGCGGCCCGCCAGAAGGCCGAGCGCCAGGCCCGCAAGCCAAACCATCAACACTGTGACACCCCACCCAAGCGCACGTCACAGATTAAATAAGCCATTAGCCGACGGCACGCCTTCCAGGCAATGGCACCTGTACATACAACTCAACAACTCAACAACTTACAATTAGATATTATGAAACTATCGGAATTCAATACCCGTATGCCCGAGGATCTGATTGCCTCGTACCCCGCCCCTGTCCGTGACGAGTCTCGCTTGATGGTTCTGCACAAGCGCAGCAACCAGATTGAGCACAAGGTGTTTAAGGAAATCCTTGATTACTTCAATCCGCACGACCTGTTTGTGTTCAACGACACTCAGGTCTTCCCTGCCAAGCTCTTTGGCAACAAGGAGAAGACCGGCGCACGCATCGAGGTGTTCCTGCTGCGTGAATTGAATCCCAGCAACAAGCTGTGGGATGTGCTCGTCGAGCCGGCACGCAAGATACGCATCGGTAACAAGCTCTATTTCGGCCTTGACGACTCGATGGTGGCCGAGGTCATCGACAATACCACCTCGCGAGGCCGCACGCTGCGTTTCCTCTATGACGGTGACCATGACCAGTTCAAGAAGGACCTGTATAACCTGGGTAACACACCGTTGCCCTATTATATCCAGCGCGAAGCCGAACCCGAGGACGCCGAGCGTTATCAGACCATCTTTGCCAGCAAGGAGGGCGCTGTGGTGGCTCCCGCTGCCGGGCTTCACTTCTCCCGCGAGCTGATGCGCCGCATGGAGATCCGTGACATCGACCGTGACTTCATCACGATGCACATCAGCCTGGGCAGTTACCGAGACATCGACGTTGAGGACCTGACCAAGCACCGCATGGACAGCGAGGAAATGGACGTGAGCGTCGAGCTTGCCGAGAAAGTCAACACCCTGCGTGATGGCGGCAACAAGGTGTGTGCCATCGGCACATCGGTGCTGCGCGCCTTTGAGACCTGTGTGGGCATGAACGGTCACATCAAGCCCTATGGCGGCTGGTCCAACAAGTTCTTGTTCCCGCCCTATGAGTGCACAACATGTGACGCACTGGTGACCAACTTCCACATGCCCTATTCCATCATGCTGATGGCACAGGCATCCTTCGGCGGCTACGAGCAGACGATGAATGCCTATCAGGTGGCCATCGACGAGAAGTACCGCTTCGGTGCCTACGGCGACGCCATGCTCATCCTCAACGATTGAGACAAAGTTTACATGCTATCATGGAATCTGCATCTTTTCGGGTGCGGATTTTTTCTTTTTTAGCGGTATCTGGGCGTTTTTTAGGGTGTTTTCGAGTTTTTTTATTATCTTTGCCGATTATTTGTGCAATATAAATATTAACAATCAATTAATAACTAAAAAATCAACAATTTTATGTGGTTAACTAATTCATCTGTAGGACGCAAGGTCTTGATGTCGGTTACCGGCCTCTTCCTCGTCCTATTTGTCACGTTTCATGCGCTGATGAACGCGGTGGCCCTCATCTCGTTTGATGCCTACGACGCCATCTGCGAGTTTCTCGGGGCCAATTGGTATGCTGTCGCTGGTACGCTCGTGCTGGCAGCCGGTTTCGCGATTCACATCATCTACGCCTTCATTCTCACGTTCCAGAACCGCAAGGCTCGCGGCAATAACCGCTATGCCGTGACCGCCAAGCCCAAGGACGTCGAGTGGGCATCTCAGAACATGCTGGTTCTTGGTATCATCGTGTGCTGCGGTCTGCTTCTGCACCTCTGCCAGTTCTGGGCCAAGATGCAGCTGCCCGAGCTCATGGGTGAGCATGTGATGAACGGCAAGCATTACCTGCAGGCTACCTTCAGCCAGATTTGGGTGCTCCCCGTTTACCTCATTTGGTTTGCCGCCCTGTGGTTCCACATCAGCCACGGTTTCTGGAGTGCTTTCCAGACTCTGGGTACCGCCAATGACAATTGGATTCCCCGCTGGCAATGCATCTCTAAGTGGTGGGCAAGCATCGTGTTTATCCTGTTTGCTGTAGAGGCTTGCTACTTTACATGGTTCTTTGCCCTCTAATCGCTGAGTATTAACCCTTTAAAATTTGTAACACAAATGGAAGAAACCAAAATGAACGCTCAGCCCATCGATTCCAAGATTCCCGAGGGACCCATCGCTGAGAAGTGGACCAACTATAAGGCTCATCAGAAACTCGTCAATCCCGCCAACAAGCGCAAACTCGACATCATCGTCGTGGGCACTGGTTTGGCAGGTGCGTCGGCAGCTGCCACGCTGGGCGAGATGGGCTTCAATGTGCTGAACTTCTGCATCCAGGATTCACCCCGCCGCGCTCACTCGATTGCCGCACAGGGTGGTATCAACGCAGCCAAGAACTACCAGAACGACGGTGACTCGGTTTACCGCTTGTTCTACGACACCGTCAAGGGTGGTGACTATCGTGCCCGCGAGGCCAACGTTTATCGCCTGGCCGAGGTGTCGAACAATATTATCGACCAGTGCGTGGCACAGGGTGTTCCCTTCGCCCGCGAGTATGGCGGTCTGCTGGCTAACCGTTCATTCGGTGGCGCTCAGGTGAGCCGCACGTTCTACGCCAAGGGTCAGACCGGCCAGCAGCTGTTGCTGGGCGCTTACTCGAGCCTCAACCGCATGATCCATGCCGGTAAGGTGAAGAGCTACAACCGCTATGAGATGCACGATGTTGTCATCATCGACGGCCGTGCACGCGGTATCATCGCCAAGAACCTGGTGACCGGTAAGCTCGAGCGCTTTGCCGCCCACGCTGTGGTAATCGCCACCGGTGGTTATGGCAACACCTACTTCCTGAGCACCAATGCCATGGGTTGCAACTGCTCGGCTGCGATGGCTTGCTACCGCCATGGTGCTTACTTTGCCAACCCCGCCTATGTGCAGATTCACCCCACCTGCATCCCCGTGCATGGTGACAAGCAGTCCAAGCTGACGCTGATGAGTGAGTCACTGCGTAACGACGGCCGCATCTGGGTGCCCAAGAACATCGAGGACGCCAAGAAACTGCAGGCAGGCCAGATCAAGGGCAGTGACATCCCCGAGGAGGAGCGCGACTACTATCTGGAGCGCCGCTACCCGGCCTTCGGTAACCTCGTGCCCCGTGACGTGGCCAGCCGCGCTGCCAAGGAGCGCTGCGACAAGGGTTACGGTGTGAACAACACCGGCAAGGCTGTGTTCCTCGACTTCAGCGAGGCCATCAACCGCCTGGGCATCGACGTGATCCGTCAGCGCTACGGCAACCTGTTTGACATGTATGAGGAAATCACCGACGTGAATCCCGGCGAGCTCGCCAACGAGATTAACGGTGTGAAGTACTACAACCCCATGATGATCTATCCCGCTATCCACTACACGATGGGCGGCATCTGGGTTGACTATGAGTTGCAGACCAGCATCAAGGGTCTGTTCGCCATCGGTGAGTGCAACTTCAGTGACCACGGTGCCAACCGTCTGGGTGCTTCGGCGCTGATGCAGGGTCTGGCCGACGGCTACTTCGTGCTGCCTTACACCATCCAGAACTACCTGAGCGACCAGATCACCGTGCCTCACTTCTCGACCGACACGCCCGAGTTTGACGCTGCCGAGAAGAAGGTTCAGGCCAACCTCGACAACCTGATGAGCATCAAGGGCAAGCGCTCTGTCGATAGCATCCACAAGGAGTTGGGTAACGTGATGTGGGAATATGTGGGCATGGCCCGCACCAAGGAGAGCCTCGAGACCGCTCTCAAGAAACTCAAAGAGCTGCGCAAGGAGTTTGAGACCAACCTGTTCATCCCCGGCACCCAAGAGGGCATGAACATCGAGCTCGACAAGGCATTCCGTCTGCGTGACTTCATCACCATGGGTGAACTCATCGCCTATGATGCCTTGAACCGTCATGAGAGCTGCGGTGGTCACTTCCGCGAGGAGCATCAGACCGAGGAAGGCGAGGCCAAGCGCGACGACGAGAACTTCTTCTATGTCGCTTGCTGGAAGTACAACGGCGATGACGAGACCGCTCCCACGCTCATCAAGGAGCCGCTCCACTACGAGGCCATCAAGGTCCAGACGCGTAACTACAAGTCATAATCAACCACATTAAAATTCATCGAATACAATGGAAACAAGTATAAGTTTCAAACTTAAGGTTTGGCGTCAGGCCAACGCTCATGCCGAGGGCCGCTTTGAGACCTACGAGATGCACGACATCCCCACCGATACCTCGTTCCTCGAGATGCTGGACATCCTCAACGAGCAACTCATCGAGAAGGGTGAGGAGCCCGTGACCTTTGACCACGACTGCCGCGAGGGTATTTGCGGTATGTGCTCCCTGTATGTGAACGGACATCCCCACGGTCCCGCAACGGGCGCTACTACCTGCCAGCTCTACATGCGCCGCTTCCACGACGGTGACACTATCACTGTTGAGCCCTGGCGCAGCGCTGCCTTCCCTGTAATTAAGGACCTGATGGTGAACCGCAATGCCTTTGACCAGATTCAGCAGGCTGGCGGTTACATTAGCTTCCAGACGGGCGGTGCCCAGGATGCCAACGCCATCCCCATCAGCAAGGAGGCTGCCGACGAGGCCATGGACAGCGCTACCTGCATTGGTTGCGGTGCCTGTGTTGCTGCCTGCAAGAATGGTTCGGCCATGCTGTTCCTCAGCGCCAAGGTGAGCCAGTTTGCATTGCTGCCCCAGGGCCGTGCCGAGGCCAAGCGCCGCGTCAAGGCCATGCTCGCCAAGATGGACGAACTCGGTTTCGGTAACTGCACCAACACCGGCGCCTGTGCCGCCGAGTGCCCCAAGAACATCAAGCTGAGCAACATTGCCCGCCTGAACCGCGAGTTCATCTGCGCCAAGTGCAAGGATTGATAACCGGGCCAATACCCGTCTAGAAACAAACCGTGCCGCCAGACTGTCACAGTCGACGGCACGGTTTATAGTTTATGCAAGTTCTCTATAGTTATATAATGTGAACGGGAGTTACTGGATCTCCTCGAATTCGGCGTCGGTAATCTGTTCCTCGATGACCGTGCGGGTGTTGTCATCGGTAGTGATAGTTTCCTCGCTGACAGTTCCGGTCACCTCCTCAAAGTCGGCATACTCGCCCTCGCCGCTGGTAAAGATTTTGCGCTCGCCGGTCTCGGTGTATTCCTCCTCCTCGACTTCATCACGGCGGGGACGCTCATGTTGTTGCCGTCCACGGAATGACTCATTGACACGGCGCCTCATGCTTTGCATGTAGAGCCACCCCCTGATGAGTGGGATTCCCACCATCAGGAACAAGATGAACAATATGAATAACAGGATACTCATTGTAGTAGTTATATTGTTTCAGGTTAGCCCTCTCTCTTGATGACGGACAGTAGCACATATAGCATCATGGCAGCTGCCAGGCCTGGCAAGCCCATGACAACGACAAGCACTACAGTAGCCACTACCTGCAAATATTGTGCCCAATTCTCCTTGAGCGATGACAGGTTGTGCATCTTGAGCGAAAACATGCGCAGGTTGCACACCATCAGCAGCGACAGGGCCACGATGAAAGCCAGCACGACCCACGAGGGGAGGGGATGAATGGCATACCATGCCGTGAAGCCGATCCAGAAGATGGCATTGGCGGGAATGGGCACCCCGGTGAATGTGGTGGCTTGGTTGGTATCGACGTTGAAACGTGCCAGCCTCAGGGCACCGAACACGGGCAACAGCATGGCGACAAGTGCCCAATGGCTCATGCCGTGTGCCAGCATCATGTTATAGAGCACCAGTGCGGGGGCCAGCCCGAAGCTCACCAGGTCGGCCAGCGAGTCCAGTTCCTTGCCGATGCCGCTCACGGCGTGCAGCAGTCGTGCTACCAGCCCGTCGAAGAAATCGGCGACAGCCGACAGCGCAATGAATACAAAGGCCAGTTGATAGCCCTTGAGCCCTCCGCAGACCGGGTCATAGCAACTGAAAGCCGCGATACATGCCATGCAGCCGAACAGCAGGTTCAGCGACGTGATGGCGTTGGGGATATTGTTGCGGATGGCTTTCATTGTCATTTCTGCTTTTTATTGTTGAGACGTGCTACCAGGGTTTCACCGCCCCAGGTGCGGTCACCCAATTTGACCTTGATCTCGGTGTCCAGGGGCAGGAAGATATCCACCCTTGAGCCAAACTTGATGAAGCCGATGAAGTCATCGACATCGACCTTCTCGCCTTGTTCCACATAGGTCACAATGCGCCTGGCCACAGCACCGGCAATCTGGCGCACGAGAATGTCCTCGCCCGTGGCCGTGCGGATTACGATGGACGACCGCTCGTTGTCACTGCTCGACTTGGGCAGGTTGGCAGCAAGGAAACGGCCCGAGTGGTGCTTCACATAGGTGACCTCGCCCTTGACGGGCACCCAGTTGGCATGGACGTTGAACACCGTCATGAACACCGACACCTGGATGCAGTTGCGGTGCAGGTACTCGTCCTCATAGACCTCTTCCAGGGCCACTACAGTACCATCGACACTCGACACCACTGCAGTGCCATCGCCGTTGTCGCCCTTGAAGTGGCGGCGCGGTAGCCTGAAGAAGTTGAGCACCAGCAGGAACAGGATGGCCATGAGTGCAATCAGGCACCATGCCACTGGCTTATAGTCAAAGAACTGATAAGCCAACGCACCGCTTGCCACGATAATCAGGAACAAGACAAGCAGTATATTTTCTCCCTCGTGATGGATTTTAACTTTCATTTTTACGGTTAAAAATCATTTAACTTGCAAAGTTATAAAAAAGTTTTGAGTTTCTGGTTCTTGATTGGAGGTTTTTGTCTTTTTTGTGCAGCAATGGGATAGATTTGGCCGTTTTTGATACTCTATTGAGTGTAGAGGATGCAATGAATGCCGTAAATCGAGTTGATTCTCTCCTCCTTCTCAAAAAAAACTGCAACGTTGCAATAAATGACCGCGTGTAGAAATCGGTTGTACTTTTGTCATGCCAGCGGGAACAATCCCGCTCCCGAATGAGTAACAAGTAATTATCCACCCATTTAAAACGACACGAAGATGAATACACCAATGACTGTTTACAATGTAATTATCCTTGACAAGAGCGGTTCCATGAGCAGTATAGCCCGTCAGGCTGTCGATGGCGTGAACGAGACCATCGGCTCAATCAAGAGTGCCCAGGAAAAGAACCCCGACCAGATTCACAAAGTTACTCTCGTCGCCTTTTGCGGCTGCGAGTTGCGCACCATCTATGACAATGTTCCCGTTGCCGAAGCTCTCCCCCTCACCGATCGTGACTACCGCCCGTGTTGCATGACACCGCTGTATGATGCAGTGGGTTCGACCATTACCCGTGTTAACGCCGTCAAGGGCGATGATCCCTGTTCGCTGGCGATTGTGACCATTATCACCGACGGATATGAGAATGCGTCGCGTGAGTACACCCACACGGCCATCAGTTCGCTCATCGAGAGCTACAAGAACCTGGGCTGGCAGTTCACCTACATCGGTGCCGACCACGATGTGGAAAAGGTCGCATTCTCACTGAACATCACCCACAGCTTGCAGTTTGAAAAGACCCCGACGGCCACTAGAGCGATGTTCGCCAGGGAGCGCATGGCAAGACGCAGTTGGATGGACAAGATGGCGAACATCATGTCCGAAGAATGTCTTGATGATGCCCAGCGCATGGAGCGTATCAAGGGCGCCAACTCCGAGAGTTTTTTTGATTAACACACGACACTGTGCCTGTAGCGGGACTGCCATTTTACCCCATAGGTGGCGGTTCCCGCTCTTGGCATAATTATTGCTGTTTCATTCTATTATTAACTATTAACCATTTTTCAATCCTGTCATGTTATGGAACAACTGAATCTGCATAATCTCAAGTACGGCATTGTCTATGTGTATTGCGGCAGCGAGTTAACCGAGAGGCAACGGAGTGCTGTCTCGTTGGCTGAGTCGCTGGTGTCTCCCATGAAGCTCGACAGGATTGTCGAGGATGGTCGCCGCGATTTGTTGTTTGTGGCCAGGCGTTTCAATGTCGGGAATATCGGCCGTTATGCAACAGTCTCCTTGAGATTAACTCTCATGGATTTAATGTGCGACTGGTCGGCGGCTGTGCACAGTTATGCCGAGGCGCTCATGGGCATAACCGACGGCGATGAAGGAGATATCGTGCTCGACGAGGCCGACTATTACATCCGGCACATGGCTAGCCCGATGCAGGAGATGGCTTCGCATAGTGTGGCGCAGCAGGACCACACCCGTGTGAAGAAATCATGCATGAAATCCTTAAAGAATCGGTTTAAGGACAAACTAGACAGTATCTTAAGTGAAGAGGATGAATGTGCTGCTGATGTGCCAGACTATAGCCAAAGCCTTGATACCGAATGCTGTGATAGCTGTTATGTAGGTGTTCAGGAGCCTGAACTGAACGACCGGCTGCTGGAAGCTGAAGATGATGAGGTCCAGGCATTGGAGAGAGAGCGAATCATGGCACTGGAACGCATCAGGCGCCAGATTGTCAACTACATCACTA
>Ga0310694_10003606_pt1 | contig 15165 bp, 9 predicted proteins | sample 174DNAGHGhighgp2_FD_203884 | JGI IMG/M metagenome (GOLD analysis project Ga0310694, IMG submission 203884) | Sheep rumen microbial communities from Palmerston North, Manawatu-Wanganui, New Zealand - 1742 DNA GHGhigh gp2 (v2) (version 2) | ecosystem: Host-associated > Mammals > Digestive system >... | reverse complement strand
TCATAGAGCGAGAAAGTGGCGAATAAGACGAGCAGGTAGGTAAGTGCATCCAGCGAGGCATAGAAAGCCGTAGGTACGATATACAACAGCAACCATGACGCTACCTTCGGTACGGAGCGAAGGCGAACGCAATAGAGGTACGCAAAGGGTATATAAAATGCGGCGTTAATATTTCTCTCTTCCTGTTTCAATGTAAGTGATATTGCTGTTCGGCGATAGGAGGTGCTCCCATCGTGAACGATTGTTATAAGTGATGACAGTCGCCTTTTGGGCCTGCCGGATAAGGGCTATATCGCTGAGGTTATCGGTGATGATATCAAAATCCGTATAGCGCAGGAGGATATCTTCTTTGTTGGGAAGCGCATGATAGGTCTGCGCACCGATATGGTTAGCTACCGTCTCGGCAATCACATCCATCGTCTGGGAGACGAGGATGATCTCTTTACCTTCTATCATCTTCCATACGGGGGTTATCTTGCGGGGAAGGAGATAGTCGGTATAGAACTGCTCCGCTTGTGCCTGTTGTTGTTCGCGCGTGTAGCGGTTGAATCGCCGGATCGCCCGACTGCGTATGAGATCGCAGCGGAAGAGTTTGTACAAGAGCGAATTGAAACGGTTTCCCCGGATATGGAGGAAGTCATAGGTTGTATTGGAATAGAAGAGCGTCCAGCAAATGTCCACGAGGGTATAATGTTGTTGTCGTGCGGCGAGCGTGCGGAGCAGCACTTGCTCGAACTGGCGGACTTGGTACTGCCGAGAGAAGTGTTGTCGGGTTTCCGAATCGGTGTTTTGGCGGGTATATCTGTTCGCTTGCCATTGTGCGTATTGCTCGAGCAGGAAGGTCTTGATCTGCGCGGTGGTGGTAGCTGCCAGCCCTGCATTCGTCTCTGCTATCACCTGCGCCAGACATTCTTCATCGGAAGGCACACAGAGAACGGGTTTCTCCACACCGAGTGCTTCGAAGAACTTCGTGGTCATGATGCCGTGGGGTCCTTGGTCGCTACTCTTGCGGCTGGCGACGAGAACGATGCTGCTGAGGTGGAGTAGATCCGGGACGGCATCGGTAGGAACAAAGGGATGGAAATGCATGAGGGTCTCCGTTCCGGTGGTTTTGGCCATCTGCATGACGCGTGCTTTGCCGGCTTCATCGGTGTACCAATCGACCGTCATGGGGGTGGGTAGAGTGCCCTCCTGCTGCATCTCTTGCAGGGCCCGGAAGAAGAGCGACGGATCTTGAAGCGCCGCATCGTAGATACGACCAGTATAGACGATACGGAAGGTATCGGTTTGGATGTTTTTGGGCGCAAACTGCTGTTCGTCAAATCCGTTGTATATCAGGTGTACATTCGTATTCCATCGGTGCAGGAAATTGACATGCCAGGGTGACACGGAACTGATGCTGTCGGCCTTGGTGAGGAACTTATTCCGGCGACGGATGTTGATCGTTCGGAAGAGTTGCTCCACCATGCGTAGATGCCATCTGCGGTGCGCCTGATATTGGTTGGTGGGTGTCTGTTCATCGATATCCCGCAGATCGATATGCAGCGGGATATGCAGCGCCTGTGCCGCTTCATACGCTGCGCGAAGAGGGGTAGGGAGGAAAGTGCTGACCAGCACCAGGTCATACTGTTTATGCGCTATATGGCGACGCAGTTGTTTGGCAAAGAAACGACTCTTCCAGTCGAAGAGCACGGTAGCCAACATCTTGAAGAACCAATCCAGGGGTCGATGCGTATAGACGGGAATCTCCGTGATGGGGTAGGCATGCGGGAAGGGAAGGGGTTCGAACTGCTCCGTATAAACCTCCACCAGCCAGCCTTGCGCCGTCATATAATCGCATAAAGAACGCAACCGGGGGTTATAGGCCGGTTTACCAAAAGCGTCTGCGACGACCAGAATACTATGTGTCTTATTGTTTGGCAAGATAGGTGATTAACTGTTGGTACAAGGATGCATGGTAGGTATCCGGCGTGAGGCGGCTGTTATGCCATAAGAGGCACAGATCCCCGTGATGCATCTTCACTTTTTCGATTATTCGCTCGCAGAGGAAAAACGCTTCCTCTTCATTCATGTCCATATATTTCTCCTCACTCAGCGTACAATCCATGATCATGAGCGGATGAAGGGTGAGGGGTGTGACTTTATAAGTCATGGGATTGATCCATTTCACGGCGCGGGTTGTTTGTAAGCGGAACCCGGCTTCGTCGGCAAAACCCATGGTGAAGTCGTCCGTATAACCGGCTTTGATGAGTTCTTTCATATGCCGAATGGAGGACCTGAGATAATGGGTGCGATAGAGGGTACTAATAGGTTTGGACGGTAATTCCTGGTAGTAACTGCCGTGTACACCCAGTTTCGCGCCGTTCTCCAGCAAGGTTTTCTTCAGGCGTTTAAAATCTTTTCCGCGCAAGCAGTACTGCGGTGCGTCATACCCTTTGCCCCGTGTCTGTTTGACGAAATAAATGCTCTCGGCGTTCTTGATTTTCTTATCTTGTTCGATGAGCCAGGGGAAGGTATAATACGGATCGTTGTGGATATCTCTGAGGGCCGCCCATACGGCTTTTTTCTCCCCGCGTTTGAGTCCGCTGACAGCTGCCCGCAAGGAGCGGTACCGGGTGATGGCATCGATGTCATGCGTCAGGTATATATGTCCGAAACCGGGTGCGGGAAGGGGGATATCGAGTGCTTTCATTAGCACCCGGGCATGTTCATCCAGCAGCGGAATCTGCATGCGGTTTTTGTGGCCCAAGATAGAATACTTGGCAGCAAACCGGTCGTATTCATCCCGCTCGGTATTGAACGTCTCTTCGGCGCGGGAGACGAAGAAGAAGGTATTATAGACGATATCCGTACGAATGACCGTTTTTCCTTTTGCGGGGTGCTCCACTTTCACATTACCCATATCCGGCAGCACGATACTATACCCCAATTTTCCGTTAGGCATAATGACGACGTCATGATCCTCCAATGCGGTCAGATCACTTGTGTAGGCTACCCGTTTGGCTGCTTCGTTGTCGCCGTAGCACAGCCAGGTGAGGATATAATCCACCAACTCTTTTAGTTTATCTGCTTTCATGATTTAACTTTCACTTAATATCTCCCATTCGTATAGTTTTTGTTCTATCTGATGTTTGATGGTTTCGTATTTTTGGAAGTTCTCCGCCGTTTGATTTTCCGGCGTTGCCAATAGTTGTTCCATCTGTGCTTGTTGGGTCTCCAATGCTGCTATCTGTTCTTCGGTCTCGGCTATCTGCCGTTCTTTCTTGCGTTTCTCCGCTGCTGCGGCTTTTTGGGCGGCATAGTCGAGTTTAGAGGAAGAGTCCTTAAGGTCTTTAAGGTCCTTAGGGTCTTTAAGGTCTTTTTTCTCCAGTTCCTGGAGGGTGGCGATTTTCTTGGTTCGGAGGAAATCGTAGATGCCGCCGAGATGCTCTTTGACATGTCCGCCACCGAATTCATAGACCTTGCTCACGATGCCGTCCAGGAAATCACGGTCGTGACTGACGCAGATGAGTGTTCCGTTGAAGTCCTTGAGGGCCGCTTTGAGGACATCCTTGGAGGGCATGTCGAGGTGGTTGGTAGGCTCATCAAGGATGAGCAGGTTACAGGGTTCGAGCAATAAGCGTATCATCGCCAAACGACTTCGTTCGCCGCCGGAGAGCACTTTCACTTTCTTTTCGGACGCTTCGCCGCCGAACATAAAAGCACCGAGTATATCGCGAATCTTGGTGCGGATATCGCCTACGGCGACATAATCGATGGTATCAAAAACAGTCAGATTCTCGTCCAAAAGGGCTGCCTGGTTCTGCGCAAAATAGCCGATCTTGACATTATGGCCGATCTTGAGTGTACCGAGGTAATCGAGTTGTCCCATGATACATTTGACGAGGGTGGATTTACCTTCGCCGTTCTTGCCGACAAAGGCCACTTTCTCCCCGCGCTTGATGGTAAATGTGACGTCATGGAAGACATTATGCGTGCCAAAATCCTTGCGCAGATCTTCGATGATAAGCGGGTAGTCTCCGCTACGCGGAGCAGGTGGGAACCGTAGGTTGAGACGGCTGGTATCTTCGAGATCCACTTCGAGGCGTTCGAGTTTCTCGAGTTGTTTGATACGGCTCTGGACTTGGACCGCTTTAGTGGCTTTATACCGGAATCGCTCGATAAATTCTTCCGTATCAGCAATCATCTTCTGCTGGTTCTGGTAAGCGCGTACTTGTTGCTCATGGCGCTCTTTACGCAGTTCGACGAACTTGCTATAGTTGACGTTGTAATCGTAGATACGGCCGAGGGTGATCTCGATGGTGCGGTTACATACATTATCGATGAAGGCGCGGTCGTGACTGACCATGAGGACCGCCGACGGACTGGTTTTCAGGAAATCTTCGAGCCACTGGATGGACTCGATGTCGAGGTGGTTAGTCGGTTCGTCGAGCAGCAGCAGATCGGGGTGGCGCAACAGGATCTTCGCCAATTCAATACGCATACGCCATCCTCCGGAGAACTCGCTGCAGGGTCGGTCGAAATCTTTGCGTTCGAACCCCAAACCAATAACCGTTCGATCCATTTCTGCCACAAAACGCGCTTCATCCTCATGCGCCACGGTCATCACTTCGTCTCGCAGCGTGCGGTCATCCTGAAAGAGCATGACTTGCGGCAGGTAACCGATGGTCATGTCGGCTTCTTTGGCGATCCGTCCGGAGGTAGGTTGGTATTCCCCGGCAATGAGACGCAGCAGGGTGGTTTTTCCTGCCCCGTTCTTACCCACCAATGCGATGCGTTCCTTACGATTGATAAGGAATGTGATATCATCCAGTACGGGACGGGATGAGAACTCCATGGATATGTGATCAACAGTTACCATTTATGCGTTGCTGTTTGCCGTTTGTTTATGGATGATATGCCAAAGGATATGGGTCAGGAGCGTCGCCAGAGCGATGTCGGCGCTTAGTAAGAGCCAACTATTCCAATCTCGTCCGATAAGTCCCAAGCCGATGAAAAGGAGGCTGATACCCAGTAGGACGCAGGTCGTTTGGATATGATTGAGTCCGGTGCGCAGCAGCAGATGATGGATATGATTGCGGTCGGCCTCGAACGGTGATTTACGATGGATGATACGCGTTATCGTGACGCGGATGGCATCGAAGAGGGGTACGGTGAAGATACAGAAGGCGACTGCGGGTGCCGCGCTCATCTGGAGGGCTGTCGGGATGGTATGGTACGCATTGATCTCGCAGAAATGGAAGACAAAGATCGTGAGCAGATAGCCTAAGAGCAAGCTGCCGCTGTCGCCCATGAAGATCTTATTGCGTTTGCCGAACACATTATAGATGAAGAACACGGCGAGTACCCCTATCATGATGATCGCCATATAGGACCATTCCGCTTCTCCTGCCCATCCGAAATAGAGGGCAAAGAAGAGGCAATAGAGGATGCCTAACCCGCTTGCCAAGCCGTCAATGCCGTCGATGAGATTGATGGCATTGATGATCGCGAGCAGGATCAGCAGGGAGAGCAGATAGCTGGGGATGATCCCTATCTGGTCGATGCCGAAGAGTCCGTGCAGATGGGTGATGCGTATGTCGGCAAAGCCGATGAGGGAGATACCGGCCAGGGTCTCACCCATCAGTTTGGCGGCAGGACGAAGAACCAGCACATCATCGATAAATCCGATCACCATGATGGCAAACAAGCCGATGAGGAGGAATTGGTTATTCTCTATCGGGTTGAAAAGGAGATAGGTCAGCATGAAGCTGAAGCAAATGTTCAAGCCGCCTATATTGGGGATCTCCCCTTCATGACTCATGCGTTTATTCGGGCGCACAACGAATCCTTTCTCTTTGGCCACACGCAGCACGATCGGCATAAACAGTATGCCGAACAGGAAACTGACCAAACCGATCAGATAGCTATGTTGCCCGATAAAGGCCTGCATTATTGCGGATCGAGTTGTTCGTATACAGAGTTCTTACTGATATACTCGGGTACGATTTTTTTCATGTAGGTAACCGTGGTGAAGGGTTTGTCGATCTGGCTTATCTCGATCAATTCATCCACTTGTTTGCTGACTTGCGCATAGTCGAACTCGCGTACGCGGGCGATCATGATCTTGTTGTTGCTGGTGGGTAGGGTCAACTCTTTCTGGTTGAGTAACTCTTCATAGAGTTTCTCACCCGGACGGAGACCGGTGAAGATGATCGGTATATCTTTTTCCGGGGTATATCCGGCCAAGCGAATCATATTCCGCGCCAGATCTACGATCTTGACGGGTTTACCCATGTCGAAGACGAATATCTCGCCGCCGTCGCCTAAGGTGCTGGCTTCCATGACGAGACAGCATGCCTCGGGAATGGTCATGAAATAACGGATTATATCCGGATGGGTGACGGTGACCGGTCCGCCTGCCGCGATCTGTTTGCGGAAATACGGGATGACCGAACCGTTCGAACCCAGCACATTGCCGAAGCGGGTGGTGATGAACTTGGTGCAGTTGGGATCTTTGGCATGCAGTTTCTTGAAGAGCGACTGCACATAGATCTCCGCGATACGCTTGCTGGCACCCATGATGTTGGTGGGGTTGACGGCCTTGTCGGTAGAGATCATGACGAAGCGTTGTACACCGTATTTGACGGCCATATCCGCCATGTTTTTGGTACCCAACACATTGGCTTGTATCGCTTCGTTGGGATAACTCTCCATGAGTGGTACATGTTTGTAAGCGGCGGCATGATAGACGATATCCGGTCGCATCTCTTTGAAGACCTGCTCGATCCGGGCGCGATTCCGCACATCGGCGATGATGGGGATGAAACGGGCATTCGGGAACTGGGTATGCAGATCGAGCGTGAGGTCATGCAACGGGCTCTCCGCCATCTCCAGCAGGATGGTCACTTGGGGTTCATAGCGTTGTACCTGGCGCACGAGTTCGCTACCTATACTACCGGCAGCACCGCTGATGAGCACCACTTTCTGATGCAGAATCTGCCGCACATTCTCGGTATTGATATCGATCTGCGGACGCTCCAGCAGGTCCTCGATATGGATGGAGTCGATACGGCCGATACGCTGGCTGTCCATATCATCGGTGTTGTCGAATTGGGTGAAATACGGCGTGGTGAGAATACGGACATTATGATCGATGAAGATCTGCAGATCCGTAGCGGGAGTGATCTCCCGCATCTTCATCGGCGAGACGATGACATGATGGATATTGCGTTTCTCCATCCATTCGAACAGGTCTTCATTCAGTGGCCGAACCGGTAAACCGGCCAGATCAAAGCCATGCTGTTCGTCTTTATCGGCGATAAAGCCCATCGGTCGATAGGGTGCATTACCGGAGGTGTTGAGCATCTTTGCGATCGCCAGACCGGCGGACTGCGTACCGTAGATCATCACACTCGGACTACTCTGACTGCGCTCCAGAAACTCGCTCATCGTCTTGACGCCTACGCGGAGGGTGAAGAGGAAGACGAACGAGAGGGGGACATACGCCACCAGCACGGCATTTAATATCGGGTGATCGTCCGTGAGATACTCCATAATACAGTTGAAGGCAATCAGTACACCGCCTACCGTGACATTGGACAGCAGCACTTTGATGGTATCGATGAAGGTCGAATACCGCAATATACCCGAATAGGTATGGAAGGCCCAGAAGCAGACGATCTGCATCAGCATGACGATGATATACTGGACACCGATCGGTACGGGCAGTTGTGCGATATCCACATAATGGAAGAAACCGCTACCGGCCCAAACGCTTAACCAAAAGGCGATGCTGCAAAGGAACAGGTCCAGCAATAACACACCCCAACGCGGGAGATAATTCATCTGCGGGATATGGGAGAACATATCCGATTTCATTACTTCTTTTATTGTCTCGTTTTTCATATGCTTATCAGTTGGGCAAGATACTTGCCGGTATAACTCTCTTGGCATCGTGCTATTTCTTCGGGCGTACCGGTGCAGACTATTTCTCCGCCTTCTTTGCCTCCTTCGGGCCCCAGGTCGATCACATGATCGGCAGCCAGTATGACGGCGGGGTTATGCTCGATGATGATGACGGTATGTCCTTTGCTGATGAGTCGGTTCAGCGCCTGGAGCAGCACTTCTATATCGCGGTGATGCAGTCCGGTGGTGGGTTCATCGAAGACATAGATCGTGGGGGTGTTCTCTTCTTGGGCGAGGAAGGATGCCAGTTTGACACGCTGACTCTCTCCGCCGGAGAGGGTACTGCTGCTTTGACCAAGTTGGACATACCCGATACCTACATCCTGCAGGGGTTTGAGTCGGCGCACTATCTTCGCGCATTCAGGATCTTCGCTGAAGAACTCCACAGCTTGGTTGACCGTCATGCAGAGGATGTCGTAAATCGACTTACCGCGATAGTGCACATCCAGGATGTCTTGTTTGAACCGCCGTCCGTGACATTGTTCGCACTCGAGCACCAGATCTGCCATGAATTGCATCTCGATGGTGATGGTGCCTTCACCTTGACAGGTCTCGCATCGTCCGCCCGGGGTGTTGAAGGAGAAATGCGCAGGTGTGAAACCTAACTGTTTGGCGAGCGGTTGATCGGCATAGAGACGCCGTATCTCATCGTAGGCCTTGAGGTAGGTGACGGGATTACTGCGGCTGGAACGGCTGAGCGGGTTCTGGTCCACAAACTCAATATCCCGCATCAGGTTCAAGCTGCCGTGCAGATGCCCGAAATCGCCGGTATGTTCCGCGAGCGCCCCTCCGTAATGTTTCTTGAGGGCAGGGTATAGCACTTTGCTCACGAGCGAACTCTTTCCGCTACCGCTCACACCGGTGACGACAGTCATCACATGCAGCGGGAAGCGCACCGTGAGATGCTTGAGGTTATTCTCGCAGGCTCCTTCTACCTCGATATAATTGTTCCAATGGCGTCGTTGGGGAGGAATGTTGTACGTGAACATCTCCGGTCGCGGTGCCCCTTCATAGACGATCTCTCCTCCATGACGACCGGCATCGGGACCTATCTCGATGATATGATCAGCAGCGGCGATGATATCCTCATCATGCTCCACGACCACGATCGTATTGCCTAAGTCCCGTAGTTCGCGCAGCACATGAATCAGTCGCTCCGTATCGCGGGGGTGCAGACCGATAGAGGGTTCGTCCAGCACATAGAGTGATCCCACCAGGCTGCTGCCTAATGACTTGGCGAGGTTGATACGCTGACTCTCACCGCCGGAGAGCGTGTTACTTTGCCGATTGAGGGTGAGGTAACTCAGACCCACATCTTGCATGAATTGCAGACGACTGTCGATCTCTTTGAGCAACATCTCGGCCGCCATCCGCTCCGTATCGCTCAGTTCGATATGGCGGAACCATTCTTGGAGTTCCGACAACGGCATGGTGCACAGTTGTTGGATATTCTTCCCGCTCACAAAGACATACGCCGACTCTTGGCGCAGATGAAGACCGTGACAAACAGGACAGGTGGTCTTCCCTTTATAACGCGCCAGCATCACTTTGTATTGCAGGCGGTTATACTGCTGACTCTCCAATTCATGGAAGAAGACATTCAGACCTCGGAAATATTCATTACCGGTCCATATCAGATGTTTCTGCTCTTGGGTGAGTGCATAGAAGGGCGTATGGATGGGGAAGTCGAATTTCGCGGCATTAAGAACCAGTTCTTCATGCCAGGGTAACATCCGTTCGTTTTGCCAGCAGGCGATAGCGCCTTCATACACCGATTTCGATTTGTCGGGAACCACCAGATCTTCGTCTATACCCATGACAACACCCACGCCTCGGCATTCGGGACATGCGCCTACCGGGCTGTTGAAGTCAAAGAGATGGTCACTGGGTTCGATAAACTGGATACCGTCGGCCTCGAATCGCTCGGAGAATATTTTCTCGCGATGATCCACCCATATGCGGCATTCGCCTTGTCCTTCGAAGAAAGCCGTCTGTACGCTGTCGGCAAAACGATTGCTCGTTGCTTGCTCATGATCGACGATGATACGATCGACGAGTAGGAAAGCCTCATGTCCTTCTACGAGTTGCCAAGTGGTGTCATCCAGGCGCACGGCGTCGCCGTCAATGAGTAATCGACTGAAACCCTGACTCATCCAAAGCGCTAACTGGTCCTGCATCGTCCGGCCTTCCGGCAGGATGATCGGACTGATGAGATAGAGGCGCGTACCGAGGGGTTGCTCTTCCATATAGCGCACCACATCGCGGATGGTATTTTTCTTCACCTCCTCTCCGCTCACGGGCGAGTAGGTATGACCTACGCGCGCGTATAGAAGTTTCAGATAGTCGTAAATCTCCGTGACGGTACCTACGGTAGAACGCGGATTGCGGCTCGTCACTTTCTGCTGGATAGCGATAGCAGGCGGGATGCCGTCTATCTTCTCTACCGTGGGTTTCTGCATACGCCCCATGAACTGGCGGGCGTAAGCGCTGAGGCTCTCCACATAGCGCCGCTGTCCTTCCGCATACAGGGTATCGAACGCTAACGAACTCTTGCCGCTACCGCTCACACCGGTTATAACCACGAGTTTATTGCGCGGTATATCTACCGTCACATGCTTGAGGTTATGGGTGTCTGCCCCTTCAATATGTATGAAATCCTCAATCTCCAATCTTCAATCTTCAATTTCTCATTACTTCATCGCCGCGATAGCTTCTTCTCTCAACTGCTGGAAGCGTATATCCGTGGTGTCCCGCATCGCCGCATTCAGTTTCGGTACGCGGATAGGCGTGCCGACGGTGATGAGGCTCGGATTGGTCAGATGATCCTTGTTGGCGGCGTATATATACGGCCAGTAGGCTTTGTTGCCGTAATACTTCTTGGCGATCCATGCCAGACGACTTCCTTCGGTGATCTGTTCGGTCAGCAATATCTCATCGAACGACCATTCCTCTGCGGCCGATTCGGCTGTTGTTACCGACATCTCTACTGCCGGCTCTTCGGATGTATTATCGGTCTGTACACTCAGTTCGGTCTGCTGAACGCTCTCTGACGGATTGACCAACTCATTGATCCATCCGCTCAACTGGCTGCGCAGGAAGAAATATCCGGCCAGCAGCAGCATCAGTAGCACCACCACACAGATGAGCGTATCGCGCATGAAATGGTATTTCTTTTTCGGCTTTTCCTCTGCCGGTGTGGGTTCTGCGACTGGTGCAGGTTCGGGCACAACGACCGGTTCTACGATAGGTGCAGGTTCCGGTTCAACGACAGGCTGTACCGGCTCGGCTTTCGGAGCGGCTTTGGGCTTTTTTCTTTCGACTTTTTTCTTTCGACTATCGACTTTGACATCCTGGCCCAATTCTCCCAACAGATCTACGATCTCTTCGGCCTGTGCCCCGAGTTTCTTTAGGGGATCCACAACCTCTCCTTCATTCTTTAACTCTTTCACTCTTTCATTCTTTACCCCCTTCTCAACGAGTTCTCGAACTCCTGCTTCGGGCACAAAGGCGATCTTGTTATATCCCTCGATGGTGATTTGTTCGCCGGTGGTCACATTCACGCTCTTGCGCGGTGCTACGGCTTGCAGTTTGAAAGTACCCAGACCGTTCACTTTGACCTGTTTATCGCTTTTCAGTGCAGCGGTGAGTTGCGTATTGAAGGCACTCAAAAACGCATTGGCTTCTTTCTCGCTCACTCCGGCGCGCGAAGCTAAGGCGCGACGCAGTTCTGTCCAACTAAGTTTGTTATCTGCCATAGTTTAGATCTTTTTCAATTCGTCTTTCATGTTAGCTACCGGTTTAAAAACCAATTGGTTTTTCTGCGGAATGACGCTGCGCTCACCCGTACGGGGATGAACGATCGTGCGCGCTTTGCGTGCTTTCACATCCAAAGTGCCCAGACCTTGCAACTGGATGGATTTACCGGCCATCAGGTTCTCACGAACGATGGCATTCGTTGTACTGAGTAAGTGCTCAACATCTTTTTTCTTCATGCCTGCTGCATCTGATATCAGGCCGATTAAGTCTTTGGTTAACATATCTCTCCGTATAAATCAAATTCTTCTGCTTTGGTGATGCGAACATCATAGAAATGTCCGCTAACCGCTAACCGCTCACCGTTGACCGGTATCAGCACTTCGCAATCTACCTCCGGGCTGTCATATTGCGTTCGTCCGATATAGTAATCGCCTTCTTGCCGATCGATGATGACGCGTTCGGTCTTACCCACGAGTTGCTGCATCATTTCGCCGCTTATCTGCTGCTGGATCGCCATCAGTTCTGCGGCCCGGGCGTCCTTTACTTCTTGCGGTATGTCGTCCGTATAATGCTTGTTGGCGTAGGTACCTTCTTCATCCGAATAGGCGAAGCATCCCATGCGCTCAAACCGCATCTCTTTCACCCATGCTTTGAGTGCCTCAAAATCTTCCTCTGTCTCACCCGGATGCCCCACTAACAGCGTTGTTCGGATACAAATGCCCGGTACTTTTTCCCGGATCTTGCGCAGCAGCGTATCCTGTTCGGCGCGTGTGATATGCCGCCGCATCAGGCCCAGCATATGGTCCGTGCAATGCTGCAAGGCGATATCGAGGTACTTGCATACATTCGTATGTCTGGCCATCACATCCAGTAGCTCCTCCGGAAAATCCGTGGGGTAGGCATAATGCAGTCGTATCCATTCCACGCCCGGCACTTGCGCTATCTCGTCAATCAGTTCCGGCAGCATATGCCGGTGCTCGAGGTCCAAACCGTAACTGCTCAGGTCCTGCGCGATGACATTCAGTTCCTTCACCCCTTGGTTCACCAGCCATCGAACCTCGTCCAGTATCTCCGCCTTCGGTCGACTCGTATGCCGACCGGTAATCAGCGGTATCGCGCAGTACGAGCACATCCGGTTGCATCCCTCACTTATCTTCAAATATGCATAATGTTTCGGTGTCGTCAAATGTCTTTCATAACTCTGTACTCTCTCCCCACACCCGCCTAAGCGCGTGTCCTCGGGCAAAAACGTTCTTTTGCGGATGGGGAACGCAAAAGCACGAGTCCGGGGCAGGACGTTTTTTGACGAGGATAGAGCGCTTAAGAAATCTACCATCCCCATAAAATCGAACTTTCCGAAGTATGCATCCACCTCCGGCAATTCGGCCTCTAACTCTGCCCGGTATCGTTCGCTCAGGCAACCCATCACGATCAACTTCCGCAACTTCTTTTTCTTCTTTCGCTCCGCCATCTGGAGGATCATGTTAATACTCTCCTCTTTGGCGTCGCCGATGAAACCGCAGGTGTTGATCACGCATATCTCCCCTTTGGGTTCCTCCGGATCATGCACGCATGTCCATCCGGCCGCCTCCAGCTGCCGCATCACGCGCTCTGCATCCACCAGATTCTTCGAGCACCCAAGCGTAATAAAATCTATGACCCCTTTAGTTCCCAAGATCGCAGTGGAATTTAAGTCGTACTAAGCGCACATGCATCTCGTCGTAATAATCCTCGCCCAATTCCTCCATGGCCTTCTTGATGTTATCATCATCGGCGTTCTTGAAATAGTCGTAGATATCGGCTTCTTCATCCGGGTCCACTACTTCTTTGATGAAGTAATTGATATTGATCTTCGTGCCGCTGAAGACGATTGCTTCCAATTCGTCCATCATCTCCTCCATCGACATGCCGTTGGATTCCGCCAGGTCATCCAGATCGACGCGTCGGTCGATAGCTTGAATGATCTGTTTCTTACGGGTCGATTTCTTGGCTACGGTACGGATACGCATATCGTCCGGACGGATGATCTCGTTCTCATCCACATATTCCTTGATCACGCGCAAGAACTCATCGCCGTATCGTTTGGCTTTCGCCACACCCACACCCGGGATAAGCAGCAACTCCTCCATCGAGATGGGGTAGGTAGTGGCCATCGCTTCCAGACTCGGGTCCTGGAAGATGACGAAGGGCGGTACATCGTTTTTCTTCGCTACCTTGCGGCGGATATCCTTTAGGATAGCATACAGCACTTCGTCTGCTGCGGCACAAGTAGCTCCGGCACCCTCCATGATATCTTCATCCTCATCGTGTACCTCGATCGGCACTTCGAACTTACCAGGCTTGCGGATAAATTTCGTACCGTCTTTGGTGAGTTTCAGGTCGCCGTACGAATCGACATCTTTCCGGATCATGCCTACCAGCAGAGCCTGACGAAGGATGGCATGCAGCGTACTCTCTTCCTCATCGCTTGCGGCGCCGAAGTTCTCCAGTTCGTCATGATGATAACTCATTACTTCGGCTGTCTGGTTACCATGCAGGATATCGACGATATGCTCCGCTTTATGATGCTCATTCACCTGCTGAATGGTCTCCAGGGCCAGTTGCAGCAATTCGCTTGCATCCACTTGCTTGTAGGTCTTACGACAGTTATCGCAGTTACCGCATTTCTCCTCCGTATATTCCTCGCCGAAATAGTGGAGCAGCAGTTTACGCCGGCAGATGGTACTCTCCGCATAACTCTGGGTCTCAAACAGCAACTGGTTACCGATGCCGATCTCTTTCGGCGTCTTGTCTTTTTGGAATCGTCTTAGACGCTCGATATCATCCGGGCTGTAGAAACACAGACATATTCCTTCACCGCCGTCGCGACCCGCACGACCGGTCTCTTGGTAATATCCCTCCAGCGATTTCGGGATGTCGTAGTGTACGACGAAGCGCACATCGGGTTTATCGATACCCATACCGAAAGCGATCGTCGCGACTATCACCTGCACTTCCTCCATCAGGAACGCATCCTGGTTGGCCGAACGCGTGGCGGCATCCATACCGGCATGGTACGGGCGGGCGCTGATACCGTTCACCTGCAGCACTTGCGCCAGATCCTCCACTTCCTTGCGCGCCAAGCAATAGACGATACCGCTCTTGCCTTCCATCCCGCGGATGAAACGCACCAGGTCTTTATCCACCTCTTCCGTCTTCGGTCGTACTTCGTAATACAGGTTCGGACGGTTGAAACTGCTCTTGAAAACCGTGGCATCCAGCATGCCGAGGTTCTTCTGGATATCTTTCTGCACTTTCGGCGTAGCCGTAGCCGTCAGCGCGATGATCGGCGCCTTACCGATACGCTGCACCATACTGCGGATCTGGCTGTACTCCGGACGGAAATCATGCCCCCATTCCGAGATACAATGCGCCTCATCCACGGCGTAGAAAGAGATCTTCACGCCCTGCAGGAAGTCCACA
>Ga0310694_10003605_pt1 | contig 15166 bp, 19 predicted proteins | sample 174DNAGHGhighgp2_FD_203884 | JGI IMG/M metagenome (GOLD analysis project Ga0310694, IMG submission 203884) | Sheep rumen microbial communities from Palmerston North, Manawatu-Wanganui, New Zealand - 1742 DNA GHGhigh gp2 (v2) (version 2) | ecosystem: Host-associated > Mammals > Digestive system... | reverse complement strand
CGCCACCGGCGGCGACGGCACAGGCCATGCAGCCGACAGCGAGACACCACCCGACGGCGACGACGCGAGCCAGACCGACCCCGAGGCAGAAGACCGCCTGTCGTTCTACTACCGCATGATGGGCGACTACCTCTACCCCACCGACAACGAGTATCAGATACCCACGCTGCTCGCCGACCGCCAGCCCGTACACGTGGAACTGCCCCTCGCCCCGTGGGGAGCCGAGGGCCGCTACAAGAAAGGCATCGCCACCTACCACTTCTATGTGGATGACTACCGCTTCGAGCAACTCTTCAAGAACCCCATCCTGCTGTTGCAGTCCGGCTGTCGTGCCGTCGTAGAGCCAAACGTCAGCATCCACGACCAGACACCTGTGGCCATAAAGAATAAACGAACACGAATTGAACGAATTGAACGAATTATTCATAAATTAAAATCAAGGAACTATGAAGATTATTGTAAACAAAGCCCTGCTGGGCGAGGCTGCCAACCTACTGGCACGAGTGATTAACCCGAAGAACGCACTGCCCATCCTGGCAGACGTGCTCTTCGATGTGAAGGACAATGAGGTGACGCTGACCGCCAGCGACACGGAGGTGACACTGAGCACCACCATTGCCCTCGACACGATGGGGGGCGACGGGCGGTTCTGCGTGTCGGCCAAAGACCTGAGCGCGGCACTGGCTGAAATCACCGATGAGAAGGTGACCATCATTGCCACGCTGGAGAGCGACATGCGCTTCACGCTGCAACATAATAGCGGCGAGACCTACTTCCCCATCGACAATGCCGACGAGTACCCGCTGCCGAAGCAAGAGCAGGTGTCGGAGCCGGTGACGCTGCAAGGCCTACAAGTGCGCGACGCACTGAAACGCTCGCTCTGGGCAACGGCCATCGACGACCTGCGACCCATTATGAACGGCGTATGCTTTGCGCTGAAAGATTCATGGCTCGACATCGTGACGAGCGACGGACATGTGCTGGTGAAGTCGCACATCGACACCAGCAATGGCACGAAGATGACCGACGAGTTCCGTTTTATCGTGCCGAAGAAAGCGGCCACGCTGCTGTCGGGAGTGCTGAGCGGCGACCCCGTGAGTGTGTCGTGGAACGAGCACTCATGCCGTATGGAGTTCTTCCCCTATACGCTCACGATGCGACTTGTCGAGGGAAAATATCCGAACTACGACAGCATCATCCCCGAAGACCAGCCGCTGGAGGCCATCGTGCCGCGAGCCTTCGCTCTCTGTTCGCTGAAGAAGGTGTTGCCGTTCTCAGCCGACACACAAGGCTCCCACCTACTGCGACTCTCGCTCACCAAAGACAGACTGAAGCTGACCGCAGAAGACTTCAACTTCTCGAAAGGCTCTCACGATTCCTTTTATGTCGATTACAATGACCGCGACATCGAGATAGGCGTGTCGGGCAGTCGCCTTGCCGCTGTGCTCTCGAAGATGAACGGCGGAGAACTGATGTTCGGACTGAGCGACCCCAGCCACGCCATCACCTTCGAGCCGAAGGAACAGGCCGACGGCTGCGACGTGCTGATGCTCACAATGCCGATGTTGCTCAACGAAGACTAACACCACCACGGAGTAAACCCCCGCCACCATCCCCACCGATAGGAGAGACCGCAACGCAGCGGCCTCTCTTATCATTTTATCAAGCGAACTATGGACTTAAAAAATACCATCATCAAGCAACTCTCTGCGCCAGTGAAGCGCAAGGGCACCCAGGAGTACATGACCGACGAGGACGGAAACATCGTCACCTCCGAAGCCGCCATCGGCATGACCATCGTTCAAAAGGCGTTAAGCGGCGATCTGCAAGCCGTCGCCTTCGTGCTCAACCTCCAGATGCAGCATCAGCGCGACCCCAAGACCGAGGCCGAGCAGGCCGACCGCCGCCGCCAGCAGACCGAGCAGAACCGCGACGAGATACGCCGCACCCTCCAGGCCGACAACCTCTGGACCGACTCACTCGCCCTCGACCTCGACGAACTCGCCCAGCAAAAAACCTTCATCGACCGCCTGACCGAACAAATGAACCAGCCCGGCTATCAGGACACCTTCACCATCCCCCGCAAAGACGGCACCATGATGCCCACCCTCAACCCCCTGCACGAATACCGCGACAAGGCCGTGGCGAAGTTCCAGCAGGGCATGGAACGCCTCCGTGCCGAAGCCATCAAAAGGAAGTTGCAAGCAAGGCAGTTTAAGTAAACAAACGAATTATGACCGAACAACAAAACCAGAAGCAGCAGGCGATTGACCTGCTTGCGACAAGATACAGGGGCATGGAGAACGTCTGCGAGGGCATCGACATGCGACTGCGTATGTATTTCGAGGACTTGCTGGAGCATTCGTCGGCACGCGAGGATGACCCCAACGACTGGCACGGACTGTATGAGCTGCTGGGCGCGGCGAAGTTCCTGCGGTGTCTCGATACCTATAACTTCAACGCGAAAAAGGTGCAGACGGTGATCCGGCTGCGCGAGGGCGAATGGCGGCAGGACGGCAACGTGTGGCGGCACATCAGCGGTGGACTGAAATGCCCCGGCATCGCGGGCGGTCAGGTGTACCGCTGGGCACCGTTTCAGGTGTTTTGTCTTGCCAGCATCTACGGCTTCTACGCTTGGATTGATACGCAGGTTCCCGCCGGTTCGAAGCCACAACTGCTGCGCACGGAGCGCGAGAAGGACGGCACCATCTGGGACTATCGCCGACTGTGTACCGACTTCACGCTGACCGGCTCGCGCAAGATTGACAAGACGGGATTCGGTGGCTTCATCGGCATGGAGTTCATGCTCTTCGAGGACTACAATATGGAGGGCTTCTGCTGTGCCAACTCCGAAGATCAGGCGAAAATTATCTTCCGCCGCATCAAATACCTGCTGAGTGGTCTCGACACCGAGAACCGCTTCAGACTGACCGAGAGCCTGGCAGCGTGGCGCGACAAGTACAGCGAGATTTCGACGGCCAGCATCCGACCCATGACCGCAGGCGGCAAGTTCAAGGATGGTTGGTTCGCACAGCTCTGCCTGAAGGACGAGTTCGGTGCGGCACCCTACGCCAACGGCAAGAGCGACATGAAGATGCTGGTGGATGTGATTGAGTCGTCGATGGGTCCGAGGCGCGAACCGCTGAGCGTGACGATGACATCCGCTGGTCGCATCACCGAGGGACCGTTCATACAGATACTCGACGGCCTTCACGGTATGCTGGAGCGCGAGCAGAGCATTGCCAAGGGCGAGGTGCAGCCCGTGCTGACCGACGACCGCACGATGACGCTGCTGCTGGAGCCCGACGCATGGCAGAAGGAGGAGCAATACCTGCTGACGAACAAGACCGTGCGCCACAAGGTGAACCCGATGCTCGGTGTCATCGTGCAGCACCAGTTCTACGACGACCAGATAGCCAAAGCCCAGCGCGACGGCGACACTGGCGAGGTCATCGCCAAGCTGTTCAATGTCTATTCGAGCGGCAAGGTGACGAAGTGGATCACGGGCGACCGCATCCGCTTGCTCCAGAAGACCGATGGCAGGCGCATCGACGATTGTCGGTTTATCGACGAGCAAGGCCGCGAGCGTTGGCACGTCTTCTGTGGCATGGACTTCTCCAGCGGTGATGACCTCTTCGCGCTCACCTATATGGCCGTCGATTGGTTGCCGTCGAACACGATGCAGGGGCGTTTCTTCGTCGATACCGACTGTTGGGTGCTCGAAAAAACCATGAAAGAAAGCCCGAACCGACCGATGTATGAGGAATGGGTGCGCCAGGGGTGGTTGCACGTCTGCCCCGGTGAGGTCTTTGATTCGACCTACGCAATCAACCGCATCGCGGAACTGGTGGAGAAGGGTATCAATATCTACCACTTCGGCTACGACCCTGCCCAGAGCGTCACGCCTATCAACAACCTGAAGGCGTGGCTTCAGACCCTCTTCCAGAAGCGCAACCCGAACATCTCGGCCAGGGACATCGCCGACCTGATTCAGCGGATGGTGATACCCGTCTCGCAGACCGCCATGACGCAGAACCCCCGCATCGGTGAGATGGAGGAGAAGATGCTGGGCAAGGACGAATGGATGCACTTCTCCGACAATCCCCTGTGGCCGTGGTGCTTCGGCAATGCCGCTGTGGAGAGCAAGGGCGACCCACCAATCCGCCGCGTAGTGAAGGGCAACGGCCACTTGGGGAAGATAGACCCCATCCACGGCCTGCTCGACGCGCTGTATTGCTTCGATTGGAGCGAGGGGAAGATTGAGCAATAAATAAGAATTAGAGAATTTATAAACCAAAGGAACTATGATCATCATCAAAACAAAGACGGGTGACATCTTCGTGAACGACAAGGAGATGGTGAACGTCACCCACAACAGAGAGCTTCACACCGCCGAAATCAACGACGGCAAAGCGAAGAGCACGATATGGCACAAGCCACCCATCGAGCACGTGGAGAGCGTCACCTACATTAACGAGCAGACCGCTAAAGAGTGGAAGGACAACGGCTCGGAGCTGGAGTATCTTCGCAAAGAGTTGGATTCACTGAAGCTGGAGCTGCAATGTCAGACGGAAATCGCCAAGGGCACAAAGGAACGCCTGCGCCAGTTAGGCCATGAGTGCGTGCAGTGGGTGCAATACCACCACGAGCACATGCCCCAAGACTTGTGCGAGCAGATGCGCAAACGAGGTGAAGAGGAAAAAGCCTACGTCAACAACAACGAAGACTGGGCGTATCGCCGCGAGTGGATACAGAACCATCAGAAGCCCGAAGAGATAGAGGCCGACGAGGTGGCCCGTCTCAATACCATCGTAGAAGGACAGGCCACAGAAATCCGCGAACTGAAAGACCAGATAAAGTGCATGGAGGCAAACGAAAGGATGCGCAAGGAATTTCAGCCAGAAGAAAAGAAGCCGTGGTGGAAGCAGATGGGCTTGGTTTGAATGATTCTTGTTTAAAAACGGATTACACGAATTATGACAAACTACGGAATGTGAAGAAGACGAAAACGAAGAAAACCGAATTTGAAAAAGTAAAATCGGCGATAAAAAGGGTAATTTGTCGCCGATTTCCTTTTTCAGAAACAAAACCGCGATTTATAATAGTATATAGTATGATACCAATAGACTACAACAACCCCAATGACTACTGGCCCCAGACGGGCTACGACCCCTACAAGGGCATGACCGACAAAGAGAGAATGAAGGCAGGTTGCCTGCAAGTGATAGGCACCGTGATTGGCTTGATTATCGGCATAGTGCTGTGCGCCCTGTTCGGATCGTGTACCACGACGAAGTACGTGCCCATCACAGAGACGCACACCGAGCACCACTGGCACACGGACAGCGTGCGGGAGCGCGACTCGACCCACACCGAGCGCGAGACCGTCATCCGCGAGTTGGACTCGGCAGCGATGGCGAAGTACGGCATACAGATGGAGAGCAACCAGCGGGCGTGGCTGGTGCTTCAGAAAGAAATGGAGAACCGCCTGCGCGAACTGGAACACATGAGTGCCCACAAAGACACCGTGTGCGACAGCATCCCCGTGCCCTACACAGTAGAAAAACAAGTGCCAGCCAAGCTGACGTGGTGGCAACAGACGCGCATACACCTTGCAAACATCCTGATATACTTGATATTGATAGTCGGGATAATCTACATCGGTAAAAAGCATATCAAGCGGTTGCGGGGTGAGTAAACCCTGGGCGCGGATGTCGCGGATAAGTAGAAACATTTAAACGATTAGAGCATGGATTGGTTGACAAATATACCCGACTGGCTGAGCCTGATATTCGGTGGTTCGATTATCTCCATCGTCACGTGGCGCTTTGCCCGTCAGAAGGCAGCTGCTGAAGCCAAAGAAGCGGAAGCCAAGGCTAAACAGGCCGAGGCAGAAGCCAAGAAAGCGGAGGCAGAGGCGATGAAAGAGAAGCAGGACTACTATCAGCAGATGGCCGACGACCTGGCGAAAGACCGCGACTACTATAAGGGTGAGCGCGACGAGTATCGCAAGACTATCCGCCAGTATGACGAGCGGATGAATCAGCTGGAGCGAAATCAGGCCCGCCAGGGTCGTATGATAGAGGCTATGCGCCCTTTTCTTTGTGCAGACCTCAGTTGCAAAAAGCGCAAGCGCGTAGTAGCCTCGGACATCGCGGAGGTTGAGAAGACCATCCACCCACAAGAGAAGTCAGCCGACATCGAACCATTAGAACCCTCAGACTTATGAATACACCCGTCACCATGCACTTCACCATAGAAGAAATGTACGCCTCGGACACAGCGAAGGCGAAAGGTATCAACAACAAACCCAACGTGCAACAGATGATCAACCTGGTCTATCTGTGTGCCTACGTGCTGGAGCCACTTCGCGTAGCGATGGGCGAGCCTATCAAGATAGGCAGCGGTTTCCGCTCAGCAGCATTGAATAAGGTCGTCGGTGGCGCGTGGAATTCGCAGCACACTAAAGGCCAGGCCGCTGACCTCTGCATCGACGGTGACCTGAAGAAGGGCCGACGGTGGTTCGAGTACATTAAGAACCATCTGCCGTTCGACCAGCTCATCTGGGAGAAGAACCCGAAGACGGGCTCGTACTGGGTACACGTGTCGTTCGTCTACCCCGATTTCGGCAAGAACCGCAGGCAGGTCATCGACGGACTCATCAAGAAATAGTTTGTTTTTCATTGTTCATTGATGAATAATTAATGTTTTTTCATGGTATAGATAGTGGCCCGTCGTGATGACGGGCTGTTATCCTCAACTAATGGCGTATTATTATAGGTATTAAAATTGTTTTAGTAGTAACGTTCAATTGTCAGGGGAGCCAGCGGGCTCCCTTTTTTGTTTGTGCACGAAACTAAAGTGCCGAGAACAGAAACGAAGAGTAAACCCCTGGCGGGTTTGTGCCGGAAAGATAGGATATTAAAACCAAAATATAAACGAAAAAGATGATTAACAGCAGAAACATCATTCAGGCAGGACAGGAGGCGAAGTATCGCATCATGATCGACAGCGAAGGATTCTCACAGCATGAGAACGACTTCAAGGTAGTCCTGCAATGGGGCATGAAGGGCCAGGAGCTTACTATCCCCAAGTCGGAGATGATGGAGAACGAGCGTGGCGAGTTCTTCTTTGTGTTCCCGACGAAAGACATGGTGGGTGTGGTCACAGCGCGATGCACATACTACGTGCCCGACATGGACTATACCGACGGATTGCGCGAAGAGGTGGAGCAACAGCCGCTGTGCTTCGTGAATACTGGTGTGGCGCTGCCGCACATCATGGACGACGGAGGCATCTACGACGGCCAGCACGTTAGCTACGAGCGTCAGTCGCAATCGAACATGAAGAGCATCTACATGGTGCTGTGTGACATAACGGGAGCCATCCTGCGCGATGTCAACGGCTTCGTGCTCAGAGCTTTGAAGAAAGATTAATTATTAACTCACAAAACGAATGAATCATGGAAGATCAGAAGTTTAATTTCCAACAAACCGGCCAGACGCTCCAGGAGCGGTTTAACCAGGTCCCCGTTAACACTCAGGCTATAGCCGAACTCCAGCAGGCTATCACAGCCTTCTTGAACACTGAGCAGGTGCAGACGCTGATTGCGAATGCGCTGCAACCGTATTCCACAACGTCGGAGATGGACACCGCCATCTCGACGGCTATTACGTCGGCATTGGCTGATTATTACACCAAGACGGCTATCGACACGCTGATTGCGGGTTATTACACCAAGGCACAGGTGGACAATCTGCTGAACTCGAAGACGGACGCCACACAGGTAGCTGATGCTATCTCGTCGGCGCTGACCAACTACTACACCAAGACACAGGTGGATGGTAAGATTAGCGACGAGGTGACGGCTCGCAACCAGGCCATCGCTTCAGCCGTGACTACTGCTGTCAGCGGTCTGACCGAAAGCATCACGAGTGGCGCTGTAGTCGCTAAGTTGGCCGAGAACCTGGAGTCGTGGGAAGGCCGCGACGGGCTCTCAGTCGAAGATACGTTCAGCGACCGCGTGCGCACTGCTGCCGGTGATGTCAGCATCGACTCGGAGCAGGGTGCCAAGCTGGTGAGCATTAACGCCAGGGAGGATTTCTTCGCCACATCGCTGAAGACAACGGGATTCAACCTGCTGCACTCAGCAACAGCCGTCGGCTCGGGATATTATTTCCTCGTGCCTGCCCTACCCTTCGGTACCTACGGAACGGCCGCACAGCCAAACGGTGTGCTGTTCACCAACGCGCAAGGCGAGAACCTGAAGCCTACGGTTGTCTTCAAGCCAATAGCCAACGGCGTGCCCGCATCGGTGACTGACGGCACGGTATGTCCTTACGTCGACAGTAACGGACTGCGCTTCTATTGCCCAACCGAGCCTGGCTACATCATCGTGTCGGGAATCACGTTTGCCGACACCTGTGCACACATCGGATGGAGCCGTCGATACAACGAGTTCGTATCGCCAACCTCTGCTGATGACGCAGGTGGCAGTATTGCCCTCTCGTCCATCATCAATGCCGTCCACTCGTACAACCTGTTGCTCAACGTGGCAGGTGCCGTGTCCGACGCTATTGTGTTCGCTGATTCGGTGGCCACATGGTATCGCAATTGTGACCGCATCCAGCCATCGTGGGCCAACACTCCCGTGCTTGATAACAACAATCAGCCGACTGGCAGCTATAAGCACACCGCCACCATTGAGGCGATGAAGGAAGGCGGAGCTGCCGAGTGTGGATCGCTGACGCTGACCATCAGCGGCAAGACCGTCAGCTACACCGACACCAACAGCGTGGCTACCGCAGACTACGTGAAGTTTGAGCTGGCCTCGCCCGTTACGGGTACCGTCAGCACGAGCAACACGCTGACCATCGAGGACTGGGGTCTGGAGGAGCTGTTGGGTGCAACAGGTGCAGCCTATATCACCATCCAGTACGCACAGAACTACCCAGACGCGCTGGCTGGTATCGCCTCCGTCCGCTTCACCGTCATGCTTCGCGTTTTGGTAGAAGCTATCGCATGGCTTGCAGCACGCTGTCAGTCTATCGAGAGCAATGCCGACAATCTGGGCAACGCCAAGGCCGTCAGCATCGACTGCGAAGAGATGCCGAAGGTATGCGGCATGCCGTTGGTTGTCGAGGGCGCGGGTGCTCCCGTGGCTCCACAGGTTCCCGCCTTCATTGGCCAGCGTTACCACGATACAACCAACAAGAAGGTGTACGAGGCATTCTCTGTAACGAACAGTGTGAGCGACTGGGTGCTGCTTAACTAACGGCACGCCAGTTTGTCTTCATTCAAGGATTAACAATAAAGACGAAAAGATATGATTAAAGATTTCAACACCGTGAAGGAGTTTAACGCCTTCACTCCGGAGCAGACCGAATCGACGCTGCTTCATGTCGAAGAGACTAACCAGGTGGCCGTCAATGGCGTGAACGTCGTAACGAACAATCCGCAGGTAGGCGACGCCATATTCCTCGACAATCAAAAGAAGGTGGTCTACATCCAGGGCTCCACCATCGTTCGCACACTCATATCGCCCAACTGGACGCACGTTGGCTACGTCTATCTGCGCAAAGGCAAGCAGATAGGCGTGATTGATAAGAACACCGCCGACCTGAAGTTCCTCGATGTGTGTCAGTATGCCATCACTGCCATCAGCAGCACCACGCTGGCTATCAAGTTGCGCATGAGTCCCGACTATGCCGTTGACACTACCGTGGACGTGACGCTGACATCGACCGCTATCGACGCAACGAGTGCTACTGAGATTTCCGCTGCTGTTGCAGCAAAGGCCACTGAAGTAGGCGACACGAAAGACTGGTGGGCATACCTGGCCGATGCTGAAGGAAACAAAGTGGATAGCAACGGCACGCAGATCATCATTCAGTGCGACACCTGTGTGGACTATCGTTTCTACGTCGTTAGCGCAACAGGTTGTACCATCACGCACATCACATGGGGTGACATGCCTGAGAACTCTGCCTACTGGCGCGGCGAGCGAGGCTACTACACCAACTACTGGGGTGTGATGAATATTGCCCGCACCAAGGCGTTGGCAACAGGCAGCGGTCGTGTGCCGTCCGCAAACGAACCAGTCGGTCCCCGTGCCGGCAATGATGCGCCCGTGAAGCCCTCGGAGTTTGAGAGTTCACAGTATTGCGCCGACCTGCGTGCAGCTTACAAGACCTACGAGGAGTATCTGGAGAAGTGCTACATGGTGGTGTATCCCCAGAAGTACGGCTGCTTCGCGCTGCCCAGCGGCAAGGATATGTCCGAGAAGTATGCCCGCATGACTGCTCCCACCAAGAGCGGAGGCACAAAGTACAAATATCCAGCACTCTATTACTGCTACGCTAAGTCATTCGGTGTCGATGGTCTCGACTTTGGCGACTGGTATCTGCCAGGTGTGGATGAGGGCACCATGCTGATGAAGGATGAAACCATCGCGGCTTTGGCTACAAGTGTCAGCAAGATGGGCACCACGGCAATCAATAACAGCACGTCCCGTTGGTTCGCTCAGAGGTACGACGTCTATGGCGCTTGGATCTTCAGCGGCTCCGACGGCACCCTCGACAACGCCACCGTCAACGGCACGTTTCGTTGCCAGGCGGTCGCGCTTTTAGAAATTGATTAAAAATAAAATGCTCTCACGCCATCGCGATAGCGTGGCGTGAGGCTTACTCTCAATCTATCCTTCTTTAGAATAATGAACGAGCACAAGAAACCTCGCGGTCACAAGGCGCACAATGATAAAGACTCGATTCTGGCTGATGCCAAGAATCTTCTTTATATATTGCACCCTGCCATCCAGCGCATGCCAAAGATAGAACGTATCGAAGGTGCGCCGGTAGAGATGAAGCGGGCGACACAAAATATTATCCGTCACTTCTCCATCGCAAAAGAGTGCCAAGAGGTTCGACATGAGCATATCCGCGAGATGTTTGGAGAATTCGGCATATTGTTGGCGAACTTTGAATTGTGTATCGCGCAGGGTCTTCTGACAGACAGCGACAAACTGCGTATCGCCGTACAGTTGGAACGTATCGAGGAAGGTGTGAGGAAATGGAGAAATGCGAGCCGGTCGCTTAAACGTCAGGAGCAGTTGCAGGTCGGTCAGCAATGATAAGAGGTGGCTGTCAGATATGAATAAGGTAAAAGGGAGTCCGGCTATCATTTATAGCAGCATCAGATGTGACTCCGACCCGCACGAACCGTTGGTTCGCTCAGAGGTACAACGTCAATAACGCTTGGATCTTCAACGGCAACAACGGCAACCTCAACAACAACAACGTCAACAACACGAATCGTTGCCAGGCGGTCGCGATTTTACCGATATTTAGCTTTTACTTTAATGACTGAAGTTTTGTTCTTCGCACTGTTGCTCAGCGTGATGTTTTCCACACGGAAAAACAAGCGTTATGGGCGTGATTCGATGGCCTTCGAGATGAACTGGACACCGCTACTCGTTCGCTTGATGCGCGAGCTCATGGCGAGAACTTTTCGCATCCTCCACAACTACACCTTCCTTGTTTCCATACCCAAGTGGCGTGAAATATTCGCCACGGAGTTCGCCGGTCGCATCATCGACCATATTCTTTGTGACATTCTGAAACCTTGGATTGAACGCATACTGCACCCGCGAACCTTTAACAATCGCGAGGGTATGGGTTCGCAAGCAGCCATTAACCAGGTCATTGAAGACATCTGCGAGGTGAGCAACGGTTACACCGAGACGGCGTGGATCATCAAGTGGGACTTAGCGGGTTTCTTCCCGAATGCCAACTGTGGCTACATGGAGTCTTGCTTCATTCGTGTGATAGACCGCTTCCATGATGAGATAGCCAACAAGTATGGAGCCTTCATGCCGTCGTTTCTGAAATGGTTGGCGATGATAGCCATCCATTGCTGCCCTGCAAAGCACTATGAGAGGCGCACACCCAAGTATCTTTGGGACGCGCATATCAAACCCGAAAAGTCTATACTGAACAAACCAGACGGACAGGGCGTGCCGATTGGACGTATATCATCGCAGACTGGCATGGGGCTCTACATCAACGATGAAGTCGTCTGGCTCAACGAAGATTGCGGCATCCGCACTACGGTGTTCATGGATGATGGGGTGATGGTTGTGTCAGACAATGCCAAGATGTACGCGCTGAGCCTGATACCTAAACTGCGCCAGCGACTCAGCGCAAAAGGCGTCCGCATGAATGACCACAAATTTTATTGTCAGCAGCACTGGAAGGGACTTGAATTTCTGGGCAGTCACATCCATCCGTGGAGTATTATACTGAACGATGTCACATGGTCGCGGTGTATTGCCAGAATACACGAATACAACCAACTTCCTGCGGTCGAGAAATACAGAGAACTCGACCGTTTTATTTCGACTGTCAACAGTTACACGGGATTACTAAAGAACCACACGTCATACAAGCGTATTATGGTGTTGAAAGAAACCATTGCCGATGATTGGTGGATGTGGTTGGATTGGGACCAGCGAAGGCTTTGTGTTATTAGTAAACCTCAGTATAGTTTTCGCGCAAGGTTAAATAGTAAGTATCACTTAAAATTAAAACGAATATGAAAAAGTACGAGATTGACGCGCTCGTCAACGAGCAGCAAACCATCATCCTCGACCGCGAGGGCAAACTGACCAGTACCGACTACATCGCGGCAAAGATTGCGGAAGGTAAGGCTACGAAAGAAGAGTATGCCGAAAAGATTGCCCAACGTCAGCAGTGGCGCGACGACATCAACGCGGCACAGGCGGAAATCAAGCGCTTGGAGTCTATCGAGCCCGAAGAAGATCCTAAACCGTCATTCGAAGACGGTGTGTAACACAACAAGGGGAGCCAAGATAGCTCCCTTTTTTGTGGGGTAAACCCAAGACGGCTTTGTGTCGGAAGGATAGATAACAAATGTACATCGCAATATGAAATGGTTGACAATAGACTACATCAAGCAGCATTCCCGTCTCGACTTCTCGGATGAGGATTCATTGCTCGACCTCTACGGCGGAGCAGCCGAGGAGACGGTGCTGAACTATCTGAACCGCACGTATCAGGAGCTGTTGGAGCAGTATGGTGAAGTGCCTGCACCGATACGTCAGGCCACGCTGTTGCTCGTAGACCACAGCTACACGCAGCGCAGTCCCGCCAGTGCTCAGAACGTGAGCATCATGCCCGACTCGTTCGACATGTTAGTCAAGCCCTACATGCGGCTGACGGGCAGCGCGGCTCGAGGCAAGCGGGTGATGAACTACACGCTGGGCTCACAACTGAAGATACTCATCGCAGCCGAATTGCCCGACAACCTGGAGATGCTGGATGTAGACTTCGAGGTGGTGGTCTACAACGACGACGCAAAGGACAAAACGAAGGTATATGCAAAGACCGACTGCATACTGACTGACGAGGGCGGCTACGTGGTACTGGTTAATTCCGACGAATTAGGCGTGGGCACCTATATGGTCAAGGCCACGTTCCAGATACCCGACAGCGACTTCCCCACCGGCTACCGCAAGGAGGTGGTTCGCATCAATCCAAACGTAAAAGTGACAGGCTAAATGAAGGCGACAGCGAAAATCATAGGATCCTACGTCCGTGCGAGGGCCGCGACGACGGGTGTGGACATGGCGATACAAGCCTACGGCATGCCGAAGGGTGTCGACGTGACGGCGCACACGACCGACCGCAAGAACCTCTACAAGCCCATACGTGTAAAACCCGAAGAGGCACAGACGCTGCAATGGCTGACACCGGGCAACACGATCGCCTACACCATCATCACCAATCTGGAATGGCAAATCATTTAAAACGAAAAAGATATGGCATACGCTAATTGGCTCAATCCGAGCAAGACATCAGGCAGCGGCAACGACACCGTGAACGTGGGTGCGCTGACCGACAATACGGGCCGACAAGCCCGTCAGACCAATATGACATTCAAGGCAGCTAACGTGGCCGACGTAGTGCGCACGGTCATCCAGGCCGGCAAGCCCGAGTTTGTGAATATCCAGTCGGCGGCAGCTGTCTCGAAGGATGGCGTGACCACGCTGACCATCGAGGGCACGACCAACTCCAGCCAACTGACCTTTGCACTGGGTAGTGGTGCTACGCTGGTGCTGACACTTCCTGCGAGCTACAATGCCAACGGGCTGACCACCAACAATGGCGAGACAATCAGCGGAGACCCTGGTGCCAGCGCAGAGTTCCCCTTCTCGATTCAGTTCTCGAACATCGCCAGGAACGCACAGGTGGTCGAGAAGACGGCACAGCTCATCGTCACCGACCATGCTGGCCACACCGCCACCTGTACCATCACTCAGGCCGCTGGTGATCCTGTTCTCGAAGTATCGCCTGCAAGCATCAGCCTCGATTGGAATGCAGCTACCGAACAGACCAGCGCATCGTTCGCAGTAACCTCTAACACTAACTGGAGCATCGAGTAATTGATAATTGATAATTATATGGCGACTATCACGATACCTTGGGCAGACGGCAACGGCAACGTCATCCTGACCTACGACGGACAGGGTGACGGCACCGTCACCGTGCGCTCAGATACCGACAACCTGGGCGATACCCGACAGATGACCATCACGCTGAAGACCGCTGGCGCCAACCCCGCCACGGCACAGGTGACCATCATCCAGCCTACGGGCATGCAGATATTGCTCGACGTAGACGGCAAGACGCTGCGCGATGCTGACGGCAAGGTGCTCAGGGCATATCCGAATGAAGATGTAATACCTCCAAACGATTAAGACGATATGGGATATAGCAGTGGATTCTTGAAACATCACGTCACCATTCTCAACAAGGTGACGGCAACGAAGTTTGGCGAAACGACGCGATACGAGAAGGCGGCTGAGGTGCATGCTGACGTATCGTGGGGCAAGGGTGTGAAGGCGCTGCGCGAAGGCACGCTGGATGCTTACGATACAGTGCTCATCCGCATGCGATGGAATAATATCGTAACCCGCGAGAGCCGCTTAGAGTGTGACGGCAAAACCTATCAGATTCAGTCGCTGCATGCTGACCGCCAGGACAACATCATCCAGATCACGGCAACGGAAGTAATAACGAAATAAAAACAAGGAACTATGAAACAGAAGACAGTAGCAATTATTCATTTCAACACCCCGGAGCTGACGGAG
>Ga0310694_10003604_pt1 | contig 15167 bp, 14 predicted proteins | sample 174DNAGHGhighgp2_FD_203884 | JGI IMG/M metagenome (GOLD analysis project Ga0310694, IMG submission 203884) | Sheep rumen microbial communities from Palmerston North, Manawatu-Wanganui, New Zealand - 1742 DNA GHGhigh gp2 (v2) (version 2) | ecosystem: Host-associated > Mammals > Digestive system... | reverse complement strand
CATATTTAAATAATGTATTTGATGATAATATGAATATTGAAGAATATAATATATTTAAATATGTTATTAATATGAAAATAAATATTCCAAAAGATGAATATTTTAAATTAATAAAAGATGGGAAAATACAAATTTTAAAAAATGTATGTGGAAAAAATATTTCTAAATTATTTGATGCTTATATAATGTATGTTAATCCTACAGAAAAATATGTAGTTATTTCTCCAGGTGCTTTAAAATATTTAAATAATTACTTAATTATTTCTTTAGAACATTATTAATTTTTTTTATTTTATTTTTATAAAATTTATTATAAAAATTTATTTTTTTTTATTTTTTAATTAAAGAAAAAAAATATTATTTATAAATATATTATAATTATATTTATATTCATATTTATAATTTTAAAAAATTAAAAATATTAAATGTGTTTTTTATTATTTTATTTTTTTTTATTTTAAATAATAAATAAAAAATGAAAATTAAAAATAAAAATAAAATATTATTAAATATTTAAATTAAAATTTAAATAATTAAAAGATATATAATAAATTAATAAAATAAGATAATAAAATGAAAAAAGAAGAGTTCGAGGAGGATTTCAAAAATTTTATAAATGAAGAGAATAATAAAGAGGATAATAAAAAACATAAAGATTATAAAATAGATGGATATTTAGATTTTTATATATATTATAAAAAAGATGAAGAAGAAATATTTATTGTATTTGAGAATATAAATAAAGAGAAAAAAATTATATATTATGAGATAAATAAAATATATGAATATATAAATTATTTTGTAAAAATTATATATCAAAATAAAAAAATAAATGGATTAGAATTATTATTTGAAGATGTATGTGATCAAACATATTCTTATACAAATTCTTTACATTTTAATTATAATAATAATGAAATAATAATAAAAGATAGAGAAAAAGAAATGAAAATAAAAAATATAGAAGAATTTGATTATAAAATATTTTGTAAAGATGAAATGAGAGAATATATAACAGATATTAATGAAACTTATTATAAAATATATTTTATATTTTATTAAAAATAAAAATTGATAATATATTTATTAATTATTATAAAAATAAAAATAAAAATAAAAATAATTATATTTTAAATGTTAAAAATATATAATAATCAAGATATAAATATATTAATAAAAAAATTAAAATATAATTCTTCTTTAACTGAATTATATTTAAGAGATAATGAAATAGAAAATATAGATTATTTTGAAAAATTTTTAAAATATAATTATTCTTTAACTAAATTATATTTAATATATAATGAAATAAAAAATATAGATAATTTTGGAAAATTTTTAAAAATTAATTCTTCTTTAATTGAATTATATTTATATCGGAATAATATAAAAAATATAGATAAATTAAGTGAAAATCTAAAATATAATTCTACTTTAAAAAAAATAGATTTAAAGGATAATAAAATAGAAAATATAAATAAATTAGGTGAATGTTTAAAATATAATTCTTCATTAGAAATTTTAAATTTAAGTTTTAATAAAATAAAAAATATAGATAAATTAAGTGAAAGTCTAAAATATAATTCTACTTTAAAAAAAATAGATTTAAGTGAAAATAAAATAGAAAATATAGATAAATTAAATAAAAGTTTAAAATATAATAAAACATTAATTGAATTAAAATTATATAGTAATAAAACAATAGAAAATATAAATAAATTAGGTGAATGTTTAAAATATAATTCTTCTTTAGAGATTTTAAATTTAAGTTTTAATAATATAAAAAATATAGATGAATTAAGTGAAAATTTAAAATTTAATTCTTCTTTAAAAATTTTAGATTTAAGTGGTAATGAAATAGAAAATATAGATATATTAGGAGAAAGTTTAAAATATAATTCTTCTTTAACTGAATTAAATTTATGGACTAATAAAATAGAAAATATAGATAAATTAAGTGAAAATATAAAATATAATTCTTCTTTAAAAATTTTAAATTTAAGTTTTAATAATATAAAAAATATAGATGAATTAAGTGAAAATTTAAAATTTAATTCTTCTTTAATTGAAATAAATTTAGAACATAATGAAATAGAAAATATAGATAAATTAAGTGAAAGTCTAAAATTTAATTCTTCATTAATTATATTAAATTTAAGTTGTAATTATATAGAAAATATAGATGAATTAAGTAAAAGTTTAAAATTTAATTCTTCTTTAGAAGAATTATATTTAATAAACAATAAAATAATATATATAGATGAATTATGTGAAAGTTTAAAATTTAATTCTTATTTAAAAATTTTAAATTTAAGATTTAATAATATAAAAAATATAGATAAATTAAGTGAAAGTCTAAAATATAATTCTACTTTAAAAAAATATATTTAATTACATAATAAAATTAGATAAAATAAAAAAAATATATAAAAAATAATAATTTAAAAATAATAATTTAAAAAATATACTTTATTTATAATATTATTTAAAATTTAAAAATTTTATATTAATAAAAATAAAATCTTTATTTATTATAAAATATTTTGTAAGATGAAATGAGAAAATATATAAAAGATATTAATGAAACTTATTATAAAATATATTTTATATTTTATTAAAAATAAAAATTGAAAAAAATAATTCATTAATTATAATTTTTTAATTATTATTATTATTTATTTATTTAAAAAAATAATTAAAATTTTTTTAAAATGAGTTTAAATTTACAAGAAAAAAATATTTTTGATTTAAATAATTACATTTTTGAAGATAATTTAGAAGAAATAAATTTACAACAAAATAATATTTATGATATAGATAAAATAAATAATTATTTAAAATATAATAATACATTAAAATATTTAAATTTAAGTTTTAATGAAATAGAAAATATAAATAAATTAGGTGATGTTTTAAAATATAATAAAACTTTAACAGAATTAAATTTAGAACATAATAATTTAGAAAATATAGATATATTTTTAGAAAATTTAAAATATAATAATTCTTTAAAATATTTAAATTTAAGAGTAAATAAAATAAAAAATATAGATAAATTAGCAGAAAAATTAAAATATGATAAATCATTAAAATTTTTAGATTTAAGTGGAAATAAAAATATAAATCTTAATTTATTATGTAAAAATATAAAATATAATTCATCTTTAGAAGAATTGCATTTAGTAGGTATAAATGATGTTAATAAAACTTTAGAATTTGATTTATCATTAGAAACTTTAAGTAATAGTTTAAAATATAATTCTTCTTTAAAAGTATTAAATTTAAGTTTTAATAAAATAGAAAATATAGATAAATTAGGTGAAAGTTTAAAATATAATTCTTCTTTAAAAGTATTAAATTTAAGTCATAATAAAATAGAAAATATAGATAAATTAGCTGAAAGTTTAAAATATAATTCTTCTTTAACAATTTTATATATAGGATACAATCAAATGGAGAATATAGATAAATTAGGTGAAAGTTTAAAATATAATTCTTCTTTAAAAGAATTATATTTATATAATAATAAAATAAAAAATACAAAAAAATTATATAAATGTTTAAATTATAATTCTACATTAAAGACATTGAAAATATAAAAAACCATAAAAAAATATTAACATAAAAATTAAAAATAATTTAAATGTAAGAATTATTATTTTTATTTTAAATATTATTTTTATTTTTTAAATTTAAATATTTAAGTTTATATTCTAAATATTTTTCTTTATAATTATTTCCTCCTGTTTGATATTGAGATTGATGTATTTTTCTTTTTTTATGTATTGGTTGTAATTGTATTTGTTGTTGTGTATGTGATAATGTTTGTTGTTGTGTTGGTGATTTAATTTGTTGTTCTTGTAAAAGTTTTTGTGCTAATAAAAATTGTTGTTGTATTTCTTTTTGTTTTTCTTTTTCTTTTTGTTTTTGTTTTTGTGATAATATATTTTCTTCATAAAAAAGATTTTGACTTGTTTTATAACTTTGTAAATCATCAAAACGTATACCATTCATATCTATATTCATACTTGATAAGTAATTATTTGATATTATTATATCATTATTATAAATAAACACACCTCTATTTAATTCGTGACATTCATCTTTTTTTATTGGTGCAAATAAACAATTTTTATTTGTTTCATTAATTTTAACAAAATAAATATTAATATTTAAATTATATTTATTTATTAGATGATTTAAATTTTGAATAAATAAATAAAATTGTTTTTGATGTGTATAATAAGTATTAAAACAATAATTTTTTATTATATTACAAATAATATATCTTAATATTATAAAACAAATATATTTTTGTATATTATCATTATTATTAAAATAATATATAAATTTAGTTATAAAATCATTAAATTTATCATAAAAATTTTTTTGTTCATCAATATTAATTAGATATTTTTTTCCATCTTTACAATTAGAACAAATATAATTTATATCATATACTTTTGAATAATAATTTCTAAAATATATATTTAATAATTCATATATTCCATTATAAATATCTTTATATTCATTTTTATTTATTATATATTGACAAAATTCATCTAAAGCATAAAAAGGTGGTAAAACATCATATCTCATTTTATTTTTTTTCATATTAAAAATAGTTCTCAACATTGTTATCATATTTCGACTAATATCTGTTTTTTTGTGTATTTTTTGTATGTTATCAATTTCAAAATAAGTTATTAAAATATCTTCTATATTATCATAAATATAATAAATAATTTTTTCATTTTCTTTTAATCTTAATAATATTTCACACAATTCATAATAATTAGAAATTATAAATTTCTCATCACTTATTAATTTACCATATATATAATCTATCTCATTTTTATCTTTTTTATTTATATTAAATTTAAAATCTTCATTAAATATTTTAAAATTAACTTCTTCTTCCTCACTACTCATAATATTATTTTATTATATCACTAATAAATTTTTTATTTATATAATAAAATTAAAAAAAAATAAATAAATTTTAAATATCTGGTTTTAAAGTAAATGAATTTATTAAATTTACAAATATAAATTTCGTTTTCTTTTCATTTATAAAAATTATATATCTACTCCCTATTTGATATTTTGATATATCACTTATTTTATCATATATTTTTTTATTTCTTAGTTCTATAAATCCATCATAAAATATTTTATTTATTCTTTTTGTTAATTCATTTATAAAATAAACTATATTTAATGTTTGTAATGATTGAATACGATGTATTATATATATAATTATATGAAAATAATTTAAAAATGTTTTATTTAATGTATAAGATGTTAAATTCACATTATTAATATATAATTCATCTAATTTTTTACAACAAAAATTAAAAAAGTTTTCAATAGTTATTTCTTCTTTATAAATAATTTCTTCTTTTTTATATTTTTTATAATAAGTTAAATAATTATAATCTAAATTTTTCATAATTATTTTATCACAATATTTTTTTAAATTATTCCATATTGTTATTATATTAATTTCTTTTAAATTTAATAATTTACCTATTAAATTCTTTAATTTATTATTTATTATAATTATATCATATTCATTTTCAAATAAATTAAAAATATTTGAAAAAATATAATATAATTTTTTTAAATCATTATAATCCTGTTTATACATTTATTTTTTATTTTTTTAATTAAAATTTAATAAAAATTTTTTTCATTTTTTAATTATTTATTTTAAAAATTGATTTATTTATTTATTTTTTATTAATTTATTATTTTTAAATAAATGATAAAATGATGTTAAATTATAGAAATCAAAATTTAAATGATATATATGATAATAATTTATTTGATATATTAAAAAATAATAATACTAATTATAATAAATTAAGTTTTTCTAAAAATAATATAAAAAATATAGATAAATTAAATGAAAGTTTAAAATATAATTCTTCTTTAAAAAAATACATATAACTAAAAATAAAAATATGAATATAAATAGTTATTATAATTTAAAAGATATATGTTATAATAAAAAATATATATTAATAAAAAAATTAAATAATAGAAAAATTAATATTATTTTTATTTAAGAATAAATTATTAATGACATCATTAAATTTATTATTTAAATTTTTTTTATAGAATTTAATATAACCATATTTTTTATTATTTGTTTTTTTATTTAATGTATCATTATTTTTTATTTCAATATTAATATCATCAATAGATTTATTAAATTGATTTAAAAAGAATTTAATATTATTAATAGAAATAATTATAAGATTATAAAAAGAAGATTTAGAGGAAATAATAGGGAAAATATCAAGATTAAGACCAAATAAATTTAAATCAAAGAAATTATAATTTTTAGGAACTTTTAAAATAATATAATTAGAAATTAAAAAAGATTTTTTAATTATATCTTTTAAATTAATATTATCTAAATATAATTCTAATTCTTTTTTTTCTTTATAATCTTCCCCTCCCCAAGGTGGATCAAAAAATATTATATCAAATATTTTATTATTTTTATTCTTTAAATCATCTATTTTTAAATTATTTATATCTATCTTTAAATTTTTTATATATTCATCTATAAAATACACTGAACTTATATTATATAAATTAACATTATTAAAGAATTTTAAATTATTTTGTAAATATTTATATCTTTTTTCATTTATTTCAAATCCATAACATTTATCAAAATATTTTACAAAACTTAATAAATTTCCTCCTACACACGCACAAGCATCTAATATTTTACTATCTTTTTTATTTATTTTACAATGTTTTAATATTAATTTAGTAATTATTTCTGCCTGTGTATATTTTGTTATAGAATATAAACCTTCTTTATCTGTTTTAAAATTATCCTTTATTTTATCATCAACTCCTTCTAATAAATATTTTAATTTAGTATTTTTTATAGTAATCATTTAAATAATTATATATAAATAATTTATTTATAATATTAAAAAATAAAAATCAATTTTTTAAATAAATAATTTTTAATAAAAATAAATAAATAATTTTTTAAAATAAATAAATAATTTAAAATAAAAAATAAAGAATAATAATAAAATAAAAGAAGAATATAATTAAAAAAGGAAAAGAGGATTATTTAGTATTATAAGAAATCATTTGAGAAACTAAATTAAGGATTTCTTGAGGGTTATTAATATCGATACCGGCATCTTTAATTTTACTCATAATATCATCAACAACATTAATATTTTTATTAATTTCGATAGGTTCTTTACCTTCGATATTATTATCTGGTTTAGGTTTAAGTTGGTCACTTTCTTTTTTTTTAGTTTCACGATAAATAGAATTATATCTATTAATATCTTCATAAGAGATATCAATAGATTTTTTAATATCATCTAAATTAAAAATATTTTGAATAATAGAATTAGAGATACATAAATCTAAATTATTATCGATATCATCAATACCATTACTAAAGATAATTTTATGATAATCATTAATTCTTCTACCATTTTTTTTATGAGCTGGTTTATGTTGATAAGGACATCTAAAAATTCTTCTTGTAGAATAAATAGAACTATCAATATAAGCGGCATATTGAGGGTTATGATTAATAAAATCGATAATATACTTTTTAATATTATCGAATTTAATAGAATAAGGCCAAATAATATGATAAGATAATCCTTGATGTTCAGAATTATTATTAATAGTAATAGTAAAACTATGAGGTTTAAAATCCATATAACGTTCGAATTCTTCTAAAAATTTAGGATAACTAAATTTATCATTAATTTTAACAAATTCGACATCTTTTTCAGTAAGATTTTCAACATCTAAGAAAAATCTACAAATAGTATCAGATTTTAAAATTTCTAATCGTGAATAACTAATTAAACTATCTCTATTAATTTTACTTTCATCTTTATCTTTTTCATATTCATCATATTCAATTTTACATTTTTTTATAGTTTCAAAAAAATTATTATAATATTTCATAATATCATCCATTTTATAATTATAAGATTTAATACAAACATAATTAATTTTTTGATTTTCCATTTTTTAAATTTATTATTTTATAATAAATTTATATTAATTATATCTTTAAAAAATATTAAATTATAAAAAATTTTTATAAATAATGTTAATTAATTGATAATATTATAATTTTATTAATAATTAAAAAAATCAATTTTTTTATTATTTAAAAAAAATGAAATATTATTTTAAATAAAATATATTATATTATATATTATCAATATTATCAATATTATTAATATTATTAATATTATTAATATTATCAAAATAATTATATAAATAATAAAATGATTGAAATTACAATAAATGGACAAACTCAAAAAATAAATAGTTTATATGATATATATAAATATGAATATATTAAAATAACAGCAATAAAGATAATAGATTATGATTTTGTAGAATTACCGAAAGATATGATAAATATAGAGAAAATATATATAAAGAATTGTAATAGAATAAAATTTACATTACCAACAGAATATAAAGAAGTAAAAGAATTATATATAGAGAATAGTAAATATAAATATTTTGATATATTACCAGATTATAAGAAATTATATAAATTAATAATAAAATGTTGTTATAATTTTTATATTCCAGATTATCAAAATTTAGAATATTTAATAATAGATAAATATTTTTTAAATTTAAAAGAGAAACAAGTATTTAAAAAATATTTTCCTAATTTAAAATATTGTAGAATTAAAGATATATTAAATATGAGTGAAATTACAATATATAGTAATAATCTTAAATTTATATCAAATGATACAGATATAAATATACCAGTAAATTTTTATGATAAAAATAATTCTTTAATATGTTATGGATTAAATAATGATACTATATTAATATTATTAGATGATTTAATAAATACATATATGATAAATGGAGATAATTTTAAAAGAGATTTATGTAAATTAATGGAATTTAATTTAAATGTAGGAATTTTTACAAAAGGATATTTTAATGATTTAATGGATAAATTTTTTAAACTTTATCCAAATTATTTAAAATTAGAATATATCGGTAATTATAAATTTTTTGTTTCCGAACATTTTGATAATGTTTTATTAAAAAATAAATCCTTTATTGATGAAATTTTTATTAATGAAAATATTAAAAAACAAGCTTTATCTTATTTCTCCGATTTATTAAATAATTCTTTATCATTCTTTAATAAAAAAATTATCGAAATTAAAAAAGATAAAGTCTTCGAATTCATTTATGAACCTTATACTTATTCTTCTTTTATTCCAGAAATCGAAAAAATCTTTAATGATTTATATAATAAATCTAAAGAAAATGAATTATCTAATTTTAATATTAAATCTACTTTTAATTCTAATCAATCTTTTAATAATCCTATTAATAATCCTAATCAATCTATCACTCAAGAATTATTTAATCATTCCTCTTTTATTAATGCACCTATTAATGAATATTTATTAGAACAACAAGCTATTAATCAATCTAATCAACAAAAAAATACTAAATCTAATCATAAACATCGTAAAAATTATAAATCATTAAATAAAAAATTAAATGATAAAGTTAATAATAAAAATTATCCTACTATTAAAATAACTTCCACTTCTTCTACTCCTACTTCTCATAAATAATTTCTTTTTATTTTTTTATTTTTATTTTAAAAAATTTGTTTTTATTTTTTTATTTTAATTTTAAAAAATTTATTTTTATTTTTTTTTTATTTTATTATTAAAAAATAATAAAAAAAATAATTTTTAAATAAAAAAAAGGAAAATTATAATAATAGACATAAATAATTTATTTTTATTTTTTTTATTTTATTATTAAAAAATAATAAAAAATAATTTAAAAAAAGGAAAATTATAATAATAGACATAAATAATTTATTTTTATTTTTTTATTTTATTATTAAAAAATAATAAAAAAATAATTTTTAAATAAAAAAAAAGGAAAATTATAATAATAGACATAAAGATTTTTTTTTAGGTGGAGGATTTAAACTAATTCTAAATTTTTTAATTTCTCTAACAATAGAATAAAAAATTTCATCTACATTAATTCTTAAACTCGCGGATGTTTCTAAAAATACAGCATCAAATAATTTAGCTCTTTCTTCACCTTCACTTTTAGAAATTATCCTTTCATTTTTTAAATCGCATTTATTACCACATAAAACTAAAGGAATATAATTAGTATCTTTAACTCTTAAAATTTGATCTCTAAATAATTTAATTTCATCAAATGAATTTCGATTAGTTATTGAATACACTAAAATAAATCCTTCTCCATTTCTCATATATTGGTCTCTCATTACATAATATTCTTCTTGGCCGGCAGTATCTAAAATATCTAATAAACAGGTTTCATTATCAATTCTTATTTGTTTTCTATAACTATCTTCAATCGTAGGGTCATAATCTTCTATAAAATTATGTTGAATAAATTGTATAGTTAAAGCACTTTTTCCAACACCTCCACCACCAACAATTACAATTTTATAATCAGTCATATTTTATATATATAATAATTTAATTTTAAATTTATTTTATTAATATTTTATTAATATTTTATTAATTATTTATTGAATTTTATTTTTATTATTATTTTATAAAATATTATTTTCATTTTTTTTATTTCTTATTAATTTAAAAATATAAAAATTAAAAAAATAAAATTTAAAAAAATAAAATAAAAAAAAAATAAAATAATTATTTAATATATTTTTCTTTTTTAATAAAATAAAAAAAAATTATAAATTATTAATATTATCAATATAATCGATATAAAATAGATTAGTTAAATAATCAATATAAAAATCAGGATAATTAATAAAATTTAAAATTAGATTTTCTTTTTTATTAAAATATAATAAAATATTATCGATTATATTATTATTAATATATTTACAAACATTATTATTTTTAATATCATTAATAATAATTAAAGATAATAAATAACTTTTAACTTTTAAAATATTTTGTAAGATATTATTAAATAATTCAACAATAACAATATCATTAATTTTTATATTATTAAATTCACAATTAACAATAATTTTATTACAAAAATCAATTAAGAATTTAAAAGAATTATTAAAATTATTGAATAAATCCTCGAAATTAAAATTTAAAATAGAAGTATTTTTAGATTTAATAAAATGAAAAGAAGCAGAAGTTTTTAATTCAATAAATTTATAAATATATTTTTCTTCGATTTCATTTTTTGGAATATTATTTTTTATTATATATTCAAACCAATTAATTATATTAGTAATACGTTTATTTAAATCACAAAATAAGCAATTATTACAAAAACTACATTTTTTACATAAATTATCACAAAAACTAAGAATATTATTATTTAATAATATATTACAATATTGTTCTAATATTAATCTTTTATTATCTTCCATTTTTATTTATAAATGAATAACAATTAAATTATTTAAAAAAATAATTTATTAAATTATATTTTTAATTATAAAAATATAATATTAATTATTAAAAAAATCAATTTTTAAATGAATTATTTTAAAAGTAAATTATTTTAAAAATAAAATATAAAATTTATTTTAAATGAATAATATTATTAATTTTTCCATTTTTTATTTTAATAAATAAATATTTTTATATAACATATAACAAAGAAATAATTATTTTTAAAAATAATTAAAAATAATTAAAAAAATAAAAATTTTTATTTTAATAATATTAATTAAAATTTATTTGTATTAATGTAGTATTTCCTTGTTGATTTTGTTTTTGTCCAAATATGTCATTAATAAATTTAGATTTCTTTTTCATTATATTAATATTTCCATATAAATTTATTTTAGTTAAAGAAGGATTAATTCTTAATGCATATGCTAATTCATCTATATTTTTTTGTATATTACAACTACTTAAATTTAATTCAACTAATGAAGAATTAACCTTTAAAGCTTCAGCTAATGGGTATATATCATTTATATCATTATGACTTATATTTAAATAAGCTAATGATGAATTAACTTTTAAAGCTTCACTTAATGATGATATATTATTTATTTTATTATGGAATAGATTTAAATAAATTAAAGAAGTATTAACTTTTAAACCTTCACTTAATTTTTTTAATCCTTCATCACCTAATTCATCACTTTCTAAATTTAAATATGTTAAAGAAGAATTAATTTTTAAACTTTCACTTAATTTTTCTATACCTATATATGATATATCATTTACACCTAAACCTAAAGATGTTAAAGAAGAATTAATTTTTAAACCTTCACTTATATTTTTTAATCCTTCATCATCTATTTTATTACCATCTAAATTTAAATATGTTAAAGAATAATTAACTTTTAAAACATCACCTAAAAAATATGTTAATCCTTTATTTGTAATATCATTCCATGATAAATCCAAATAAAATAAAGAAAAATTATTTATTAATGCTTCAGTTAAAATTTCTAATCCTTCATAAATTTTATTATGATTTAAATCTAATTTAATCAAAGAAGAATTAATTTTTAAAGTTTCACTTATTTTTGTTATATCTTCTATTTTATTTTCAGATAAAATTAATTCAGTTAAAGAAGAATTATATTTTAAACCTTCACTTAAATCTTCTAATCCTTTATCACTAATATGATTATATTTTAAATTTAAATGTGTTAGAGAAGAATTAACTACTAAACCTTCACTTAAATTTTTTAATCCTCCATCACCAATATCATTAATACTTAAATTTAAATGTGTTAAAGAAGAATTAACACCTAAACAATCACTAAATTTTTCTAATTTTCCATCATCAATATTATTAACACTTAAATTTAAATATGTTAAAGAAGAATTAACTTTTAAACCTTTACTTAAATTTTCTAATCCTTCTTCATCAATTTTATTATTATTTAATTTTAAGGATGTTAAAGAAGAATTACAACCTAAAGCTATACTAAAAGTATCTCTAATCGTATTTATATTACTTTGTCCTAAATTTATTGATTTAATAGTAGAATTAGATGCTATAAAATGACTAAATGAATATCCTAATTCAGATATATTAGTATTGTCTAAATTTAATTCAGTAATAGTTGAATTTTGTGCTAATCCATTAAATAATGGGCTAAAATCTTGAATTTCTAAATTATAAGATAATTCAAATCTTTTTAAAGAAGTATTAACTTTTAAAGCTTCACTTAAACTATCCATATCAATATTACAATTACCACTACAAACATTTATATTTAAATATAATATATTATAATTTTTTTTTAATAATTCAATTATTTTATTTATAAGTATTTTATTATTTATTCTATTTATTATAATTTTGTATCCATTTGTATTATATTCATCTATTTTTTTTAAATCTTCATCACTATCAATATCAATATAAACTTTTTGTTGTGATTGTTGTATTTTAATTTTCCCTCCTTTTTTCTTTTCATTTAAATATTTTAATTTATATTTTAAATATCTCTCTTTATATCTCTCTTTATAATTTTCTTCCATTTTTATATTTTATAAATTTTATATTATTATTCTAATCCTAAATTTTTATATATTTTATTTTTAAATTATTATTAAAAATAAATAAATAAATAAATAAAAATAAAATCAAAATAAATATTTATAAAGTATAATATTGTAATTCTTCTAAATCAAATTCATCATAATCTTCTGGGTCATAAATTGATATTTCTAAATCAATTAATGAAGATTTATTTTTTAAAATTTCATTTATATATTCATAACCTTTTTCTGTAATATAATTATTTAATAAATTTAATTTAGTCAAAGAAGAATTTATTTTTAAAGCATCACTTATATATTCACATCCTTTATCTGTAATATTATTACAATTTAAATTTAATTCAATTAATGAAGAATTAATTTTTAAAGCATCACTTATATATTCACATCCTTTATCTGTAATTTTACAATTATATAATTCTAATTTTTTTAAAGAAGAATTAATTTTTAAAGCTTCACTTATATAAAAAATACCTTCTTCTTCTATATTATTCCAACTTAAATATAAAGAAGTTAAAGAAGAATTAATTTTTAATGCATCACATAAATATTTACAATCTTTTTTTGTAATATTATTAGTGCTTAAATCTAATTTTTTTAAAGAAGAATTAATTTTTAAAGCTTCACTTATATAAATAATATCATAAGTCTCAAAAAAAATATTATTTAAATTTAATTCAGTTAAAGAAGAATTAATTTTTAATCCTTCACAAATATAATTACAATGAAAAACAAAATTATTATAACCTAAATTTAATTTTTTTAAAGTTGTATTATATTTTAAAATTTCACTTATATATTTAATATCATCATATAAATTATTATTTGATATATTTAAATTAGTTATAGAAGAATTATATTTGAAACCATCAAATAATAATTTTCTATTTTGTTCATTCAAACAACATAAATTATTAGTTTTAGTTAAATTTAATTCAATTAATGATGTATTTATTTTTAAAGCTTCATTGAATAATGAAATATTATTATAATTATGAATATCTAAATTATTATAACATAAATTTAAATATTTTAAAGTTGTATTAGTTTTTAATATATTACTTAATAAATCAATACTTATTTTAGAATAACAAAAATTTAATCTTAATGTATTTAATTTATAATTATTCATTAATGCATTATATAAAGGGTTAAAATCAAGATTATAATATTCAATTATATTTACTTCAATTATATTAAAATTGTCATATATCATTTTAAATAATATATTTATATCAATTTGTTTTAATACCTTTTTTATAATTATTTGATAACCATTTGTATTATAATAATTTATTTTATTATAATCTTCATTATTAATAAGTTCTAATTCTATTATTTTTTCTTCTTTAATTTCTTCTTCCATTTTTTTAATTTTTAATTAGTCTTTTAATTAATTAAAAAAGAAATTAAATAATATTTTTATATTATTTTTTTTATTCTTTTTTTTCAATTCTATCATTTTATCAATTTTTATTTATTTTTTTCTTTTAAATTTATTCATTTATTATTTTAAAATTATTTATTATTTTAAAATTGTTTATTATTAAATAAATAACTTATAAAAAATATATATTAATTAAAAAATAATAATTAAATAATAAATAAATATTTTAATATAAATAAGAAATAAATAATAAAAAA
>Ga0310694_10003603_pt1 | contig 15168 bp, 11 predicted proteins | sample 174DNAGHGhighgp2_FD_203884 | JGI IMG/M metagenome (GOLD analysis project Ga0310694, IMG submission 203884) | Sheep rumen microbial communities from Palmerston North, Manawatu-Wanganui, New Zealand - 1742 DNA GHGhigh gp2 (v2) (version 2) | ecosystem: Host-associated > Mammals > Digestive system... | reverse complement strand
TGAGGGAGACCTATCACGACGCGGAGGGAAACCTGCTGGCCTGCAAAGCCGGATATGATGAAATCCAGCGGGAATTCAACGGAAAGAACCAGGCGGTCGTGATCCGGTACCGGTTGGCCGGCGCGCCTTTCCTGACCGGGGATAAGATTGCGGAAATCCACCGGAGCTATGATGACGCCGGGAATGTCGCATCGGAAAGCTATTACGGCACAGAAGGAGAACCGGTGCTTCACAGAAGCGGATATCACCGGATTGACAGAACCTGGCTGGATGCCAAGCATGCCACCAGCGAAGCCTGGTTTGATACAGAGGGAAATCCGAAGACCCTGAACGATACCTATGTGAGAATTGTCCGGGCCTTTGATGACCGCGGCAACGCCTTTGACATCGTGTTTTTCGGACCGGACGGCAACACCATCGCCTGCAAGGCCGGATATGACGAGGAGCGGGCCGCCTTCAATGAGAAGAACCAGAAGATTTACAGCGAGTACTATCTTGACGGCGCGCCGGTGCTGAATACCAGCAACGCGGCCCGGGTGGACCGGGAATATGACGAGGCGGGCAACGTGAGCCGGGAGGTGTTCTACGGCACGGCGGGAGAGCCGGTGCTCTGCACGGACGGCTACGCGCAAAGAACCCGGGTCTTTGATGAAAAGAAGCGGGTGATTCTGGAAAAACGGTTCAATACGGACGGCAGTCCCATGGTCTGGGGCAAGGAAACGTACTGCGCTCTGGGCACCGAATATGACGAGAACGGCAATGCCGCGGTGCTGAAATACTATGACGGAGATGGAAACCCCGTCGCCTGCAACGCGGGGTATGAGATGATCTGGCGCCGGTTCAATGACCGGAAGAAAGTGATCTACGAAACCTACCACAATGCTTCCGGCGACCCCATGGCGAAGAGCAACGGTGTCTACCAGACCACCTACGACTATGATGAAAAGGATCGGGTGATCCAGGAACAGTACTTTGACGCGGAGGGTCAACTGGCCTGCTGCCTGTCGGGATATGCACGGGTCACCCGGGTCTACGACGGGAATGGAAAGCTCATTGAGGAAGCTTATTTCGATACGGAAGGTCAGCCGGCCCTGCGGGACGGGAAATACGCCAAAGTGGTCAGGACTTACGGAGAGGACGGGAAGATGGCTGCGGAAACCTTCCTTCTGCCGGACGGAAGCGAAGTGACTCAGCCGGAATAACAGAAGAAGGAAGAGCTGAAGGACGGAAGTACTGCCAAAAAACAAAAAACATAAACCCCCACCCCCAAAAACCACTTTACAAGAGAGAAAATAAGTGTTATAAATATAAGGCAATTTAGATTTCGTTGCGGTTGTTTTGACTGCAATCAAGATGAGGAGAGGTAAGAAATATGAAAAAGATTCTGAGTCTGGTTCTGGCGCTGGTTCTGGTTCTGGGTGTTGCTGGTGCGATGGCTGCCGGCTCCAAGTCCCAGGGGGACATGACGGTCGTGACGACTAAAGCGGCGGTGACGGTTGTGACGGTGGATGACACCGAGGAGACCACCGCGCTGAAGAAAGCCTTTGCCGATGCCATTAAGGCCGGCGATCCCAAGGCTGCCCTGCCTGAGGATGTAGCTGCCAAGGTAAGCGATGACCTGAAGAGCGTGAACGAGTTTGTGACTGCCAAGCTGGATGGTGAGGTCGCCGAAGGGGCCAGCCTGACACTGAATCTTGTGTTCCCCACCAAGTATGAAGCTGGCGAAAAAGTGGCTGTGCTCTTCGGCATTCCGAACGGCGATGAAACGAAGTGGATCGTTGCGGACGGCACCGTGGAGAGCGACGGTTCCATCACCGTGACTCTGTCTGCCGATGACGCGGCGGCGCTGGCCGGCAAGACCTTTGCTATCGTGGTTCTGAGCAAGTAATCATTTAAGATAAATCCGGAATAATCCTCGGACCCTACGGTTCGAGGATTTTTTATCCGGTTCGGCAATCGATTTACTCCGGTCTTCAAAACGCAGGGGGACAGGGGTGGAGCAATCAACGGAGAGGCATCAGATGAAGCGAATCTTAAAGAGTCTGCTGTGCCTGCTGGCAGCGCTGACCATCAGTGCCGGTCTGGCAGAGGAACAGGAGAAATGGCGGCGAATCCTTTTCCGGAACGAAGAGGAGCACACCATCGAGCTGAGCTATGTGGACGAGAACGGCCAGATCATTAACGGCCCCGCAGGTTATGCGACGGTGGAGTATCTTTTCGAAGGGAAAAAAGAGTATCCCGCCAAGATCCGTTATCTGGACAAGGACGGAGCCCGGGTGAAGAACGAAGCAGGGTATTCCGTAGCCAAGTATACCTACACTCAGGACGGCAAGGTCCGCCAGGTGGAGTTCTACAATGAGGAGGGCCGGGAGGAGGCCATCCGGGAAGGGTACAGCCGGATTCAGCTGTCCTACGACCTGAAGGGCGATTTTCATCATGCCCTGTATCTGAATAAAACCAATGAAGTCCGCAAGGGAGAGCTGGAGGATATTGGCGGAGAAAGCTGGCTGACAGAGGATTACCGGCTGAAGCTGCCGGACTTTTCATCATTTGAGGAGACAGCGGAAGCCCCCCAAGCGGAAGAGAAAACGGAAGAGATGGAGCCGTCCGCGGGAGTTCCCAGCCCTGTGCCGACGCTGACGGAATCCCCAAGGCCCATGGCTACCCGGACACCCCGGCCCACAGCGATTCCTACGCCGGAACCCACATCCACTCCAACGCCGGATACGGGAATGACGCCTACGCCGACGCCTACGCCTACACCGACGCCGACGCCGACACCTACTCCGACGCCGACACCTACACCGACACCGACGCCGACGCCGACACCTACACCGACACCGACGCCGACGCCGACACCTACACCGACGCCGACGCCGACACCGACGCCGACGCCCACACCGACACCGGAACCTATGCCGGAGATCACGAAGGAACCGGAAATCACCCTGCCGCCGACTGCTGTGCCGACAGATTCCCCGACGCCTGAACCAACCACCCCGCCGGCGGAAGCGCCGACAGACGAGGCTGTTCCCACTGTGACGGAAACGCCCACGCCCACGCCTGTTCCAACAGAAACCCCGACGGCCACGCCGGAACCGACCCCGGAGCTGCGGAGGGAAGCCGTGGAGGAAAACACCATCCGGGAAACCTGGATGGACGCGAACGGAAAGCCTGTCGCCTGCGAGGAGGGCTGGGTCACCAGGATTTCGAAGCTGAACCGGGAACGGGTGACCTCGGAAAGCTGGTATGACGCGGAAGGCAAACCTGTCTCCTGCGGAGACACCTACTGTTCAGTGGAATACACCTATGACCAGATGGGAAATGTCAACCGGGTCAAGTATTATGACGCGGAAGGGAAGCCCGTGCGGTGCAATGGGGGATATGCCATTGTCTACAGGGAATTCGACAGCATGAACCGGGTGGTATACGAGAAATACTTTGATGTGGACGGCTTTGCCATCGCCCTGGCGGACGGAACTGTGTCCTACCGGTTTGAGTACGATCAAGACGGAGAACTGATCAGGACTACCCGCTACGACTATTTTGACAAAGAAATATCCGAGTGACAGAGAGGTCATCCAAGGGATGACCTTCCTGGTCGGTGAAAGGAAGAGCCTATGTTCGGATACCGGAGCAGAAAAATATGGATCCTTCTGACAGCCATGGCGGCAGCCCTGTGCCTGGCGGCGGCCACGGGCGCTGAAGACGCGGCCGGCCCCGGCGGGAATACGCAGCAGGAAAACCAGTACGACCTGTCTCAGGCAGACGTCCGACTGACCTGGCTCAATGGTTCGGATACGGTGAACGGGGTAAACGAAGCGGATTCCCTGACCCTGATGTTCTCAGGCGAAAGCAATCCCCTGCCCGGGGATACGGAGACGCTGATGTACTACAATCTGCCCCGGGATACCGCGGTAAGGGATGACGCAGTCCTGGAAGCGGAGACTGTGGACTGTGCATATGACGCGGAAAACAACCGTCTGTGTTTCCGATGGAAGAAAGAAAGCAGAGGAAGAGACGCCTTTTCGGTTACGATCCCGGTTAAAAAAAGGGAACCCTGTTACACCGTAAACCACATGCTTCGGGAGGCGGACGGTAATGTGCTCCTGTACCTTTCCGAAACAAAGCCCTTTATTGACGGCACGCTGATCCGGGAAACCCCCATTGAGATTGAAGGGTACGAAGGAGAAAACGCACCCTACGAAACGGAAAAAGGCTCCGATTACGACGATATAATTACATTCTATTATCAACGAATGAAATTGCACTATCAGGTGGATTATCTGGCGGTGGATGGCACGGTGCTCCGCCCCCGCGCTACCCTTGCCGGCGTCTGGGGAGATGAACTGACGCCCACCCGTGAGATCAGCGGATATCACTTTGTTTGCTGCGATCAGGGGGATCTTCCCCTTCTTCTGACGCAGGACAATCAATATCTTTCCCTTCGATACGAGAAGGAATCAGCTGACGAAATGCCAACGGAACAGCAGACGACCGGAGAATAAGGAATTGTCAGGACAGGCAGCAAGCGGTGTTCAGAATGCTTTTTCGCTGTCGAGCAGGATGGTGACGGGGCCGTCATTGATCAGGGAAACCTTCATTTCCGTCCGGAAGCGTCCGGTTTCCACCGGTATTCCCTGCTGACGCCAGGCAGCCACGAGACGTTCATAGAAGGCATTGGCCTCCTCCGGGCCGGCAGCCCGGATATAGGACGGTCTCCGTCCGCCACGGGCGTCCCCATAGAGGGTGAACTGGGAAACGGCCAGGATGCTGCCGCCCGTGTCCAGAAGGGAACGGTTCATGACACCCTTTTCATCGTCAAAGATCCGCAGGTTCGGAACCTTGTCGGCAATATAACGGAAATCCTTTTCCGTATCCCCGCCGCAGACCCCGATGAGCACCATCAGTCCGGAACCGATGGCGCCGACAGTTTCACCTTCCACGGTCACGGAAGCCTCCGTGACCCGCTGCACGACACACCGCATCTTCTTTCCCTCCTCAGGTGCTGGAACGATAGACGTCCAGAATATCGGACTTGTTGCGCAGGGCCTGGATGACCTTTTCCATTTCCTCCCGGGAATGCACATCCAGCGTCAGGCGCAGGGTGGAAATCCGGGCTTTTTCATCCGACTGAATGGAGGCGGCGCGGATGGAGACACCGTTTTCCCCGATGATGGTGGCAATTTCTCCCAGCATGTTGACCCGGTCATAGCACAGGATGGAGATGTTCGCATAGAAGGTGTCCTGACCGTCGCTGGCCCACTCTACGGGAACCCGGCGCTCCTCTTCCCCCGCGGCGGCATTGACGCATTCCGCCTTGTGGATCGTGACCCCCCGGCCCCGGGTGATATAGCCCACGATCTCATCGCCGGGAACGGGACTGCAGCATTTGGCGAAACGAACCGGAATATCCAGATCCTCGCTGCCGGTGAGGACAATGCCGTGATGGGCGCGGCGCTGGCTGAGTCGCTTTTCCTGGGAAACCATGTCCTCCACATGCTGCGGGACTTTTTCCGGCTGCTCCCGGAGACGCTGCTCCTCCAGCATGCGTGAGACCACATAGACGGCTGCCATGCCGCCGTAGCCCACCGCGCCGCAGATATCCTCAAAGTCCATAAACCCGGAGCGCTTCAGCAGGGGATCATAGTTTTCCGGCTTGACCAGGTCGGACATACGGACGCCCCGGCGGGCGCATTCCTTTTCAATCATGCCCCGGCCCAGCTCGATATTTTCCTCCTTCAGCGCCTTTTTCAGGAACTGACGGATTTTTGCCTTGGCCTGAGGGGTTTTGCAGATGCGGAACCAGTCCGTGCTGGGCCCTTTGGAGGAAGAGGAGGTCAGGATTTCCACCCGGTCGCCGGTTTCCAGCGGGGTATCCAGAGGAACGATTTTTCCGTTGATCTTGGCGCCGACACACTGATTGCCCACGGCGGAGTGAATGCGGTAGGCAAAATCCAGGGGCGTGGCCCCTTTGGGCATGGAAATGACGTCCCCCTTCGGGGTAAAGAGGAAGACCTCTTCGGAAAACAGATCGGTTTTCAGCGTGTCCAGGAATTCCCGGGAATCCCGGGTCTCCGTCTGCCAGTCCAGCATCTGCCGGACCCAGTAGAGCTTATGATCCAAATTGTCCTCCCGGGAGGCGCCTTCCTTGTAGCGCCAGTGGGCGGCAATGCCGTATTCCGCCACCCGGTGCATTTCCCAGGTGCGGATCTGAACCTCAAAGGGGAAGGGGATTTTCCGTCCGCCCACCACGGTGGTGTGAAGCGACTGGTACATATTGACCTTGGGTACGGAAATATAATCCTTGAACCGCCCGGGCACCTGATTCCAGAGGGTGTGGACGATGCCCAGCACCGTGTAGCAGTCCGGAATCGTATCCACAATGACGCGGATGGCAATCAGGTCATAGATCTGGTCAAAGGATTTCTGCTGAAGCACCATTTTGCGGTAGATGGAATAGAAATGCTTGCTTCGGCCGTCAATGTCATAATGGATATGCTGCTGGTCCAGGCGTTCGGACAGTTCATCGATGACCAGGCGGATGCTTTCATCCCGCTCCTGGCGTTTCATGCCCACCAGTTGGACGATGCGGTTGTATCCCTCCGGATCGATATACTTCAGGGAAAGATCCTCCAGCTCCTGCTTCAGGGCATAGACGCCGAGGCGGTGCGCCAGAGGCGCATAGATATCCAGGGTTTCCCGCGCAATGGCGACCCGGCGGTCTTCCGGCTGGTAGCGGAGGGTGCGCATATTGTGGAGGCGGTCCGCCAGCTTGATCAGCACGACCCGGATATCCCGGGACATGGCGAGGATCATCTTCCGGAGGGATTCCGCCTGGGCCTCCTCCCGGTTGGCAAAATCCAGCTTGTTCAGTTTGGTCACGCCGTCCACAAGATCCGCCACTTCATCCCCGAAGTTTTCGCGGATGGTGTCCAGCGTGATGCCATCACAGTCCTCCACGGTGTCGTGGAGGAGACCGGCGGCGATGGTGGGCGGATCGATCATCAGGTCCGTGAGGATGGAAGCCACCAGGCAGGGATGGCTGAAATAAGGTTCGCCGGACTTGCGGAACTGACCGGCATGGGCGGCTTCCGCGAACTTCCATGCCTTTTCCACCAGCAGGTATCCGTCACCCGGATGATATTTCTGCACCCGGTTGAGCATCTGATCCAGCGGCATCGCCTCATAGGATGTGAAAGCCATCGTGAACCTCCTTTCAGATTACATTTACGGCGTCGACCTGCGCTTCAATGGATACGCGGCCCCGGAAGTCATTGAGCACGGGACGGTAGAGCAGGTCCAGAGCCTGCGGATGCTGCTCCGCCAGGCTGCCCATGGAGAAGGCAATGGCCTCCACCGGGGTGGCGCTGTCCTCCAGCAGGGACAGCTTCAGATGGGATCCATCCCGTCCTACCTGCCGCATGGACCGGATCTGCGCGTTCTTCATCCGGAAGAGCGGCGGCGGATTGCCGGCGCCCGTCGGCTCCAGGGCATCCAGCAGGGCCAGAGATTCCGGCGTCCAGGTCCGAAAGGGAAGGGCAAGATCATATTCCCGGACGGGAATGAAGCAATCGGGGGAGCAGGATTCGGCAATCAGGGATTCCAGACGATTCCTCAGGGCCGGGATGTTCTCCGCCCGGACGGTAAGGCCTGCGGCCTGCTCGTGGCCGCCGAAGCGTTCCAGCAGATCCCCGCAGGCAGCGAGCATCCGGTAGATGTGCACGCCGGGAATGGACCGGCAGGAGCCGGTAGCCATGCCGTCCCGGAGGCTCAGGGCAATGGCCGGCAGGTGAAAGCGCTCACAGAGGCGGCCGGCCGTGAGGCCGATGACCCCGGGATTCCAGCCCTCTCCGCTGACCAGAAGCACATGGGCGCCCGGAAGCGCGCCGGAGGCGGCAATCTGGCCGAGGGCCTGATCCGTCATGGCCTTTTCCAGGCTCTGACGTTCCCGGTTGGCCGTTTCCAGCAGCGTGGCGATCTTCTCCCCCTTGGCCGGATCCGGGGTCAGCAGCAGATGCACCCCCAGCTTTGCGTCCCCGAGACGGCCGGCGGCATTCAGCCGGGGCGCCAGGCGGAATGCAACATCCTCCGCCCGCAGGGTGGTTTCGATGCCGGCGGCGCGCAGCAGCGCCCGGAGACCGGGGCGCGGGGAGGAAAGCATCCGGCGCATGCCTTCCCGGACGATAAAACGGTTCTCATCCAGCAGGGGCACCACATCCGCCACCGTCGCCAGTGCTGCCAGATCCAGTCGCTTTTCCGCCCCCGGGAGGCCCTGCAGCGCCTGGGCGATTTTCAGCGCGACGCCTGCGCCGCACAGAGATGGAAAGGGATAATGTCCCAGAAGCGGGTCCATCACCGCATCCGCGGGAGGAAGCTGCGCAGGGGGCTGATGATGATCCGTAACGATGACGGTCAGTCCAAGCTCCTTCGCAAGAGCCACCTCTTCCGCATTGGCAATGCCGCAGTCCACGGTGATCAGCAGGTCGCATTTCCCGGCGATCTCCCGGATGCCGTCACAGCTCAGGCCATAGCCTTCCCGGTGGCGGGAGGGAATATGGTAGGCCAGAGAGGCACCGAGGTCATGGAGTGTATCCAGGAGGATGGAAGCGGCGCAGATGCCGTCCACATCATAATCCCCCCAGACCAGAATGGTTTTTCCTCCGGCAATGGCCTCCTTCAGCAGGGAAACCGTTCTCTCCATGCCGTCCAGGAGAAAGGGATCATGCAGATCCGAGAGGGAGGGGGAAAGAAAGCGGTCCGCCTTTTCCGGCGTATCCAGGCCCCGGGCCCGAAGCAGGGCGGAAAGCCAGCCGGGAAGCCCGGGAAGGGCAGGAAGATCTTTCCTGCAGCGGGGAGAGAACTGAAGCGTCATCATTCGTCAAAACAGGAGGGAGGGACTGCGCACGCACAGCCCCTCCCCGTCTTTCTGTCTGTAATCAGGCTTTGGCCTTGCGGCTGCGGCGCTTTTCCTCCAGGAAAGCCCAGACATAGCCATTGATCATATTGGCGCTGTAGACACCGGAGAGAATACCTACGATAATGGGCAGGGCAAACTCCCGGATGGAAGCGACACCCAGAATGCACAGGGCCACAATGGTGATCAGGGTGGTTACGGTGGTGCAGATGGTCCGGCCCAGACTCTCTTTGATGGAGATGTTGGTGACCTCTTCCCGGGGAATATTGGGCATCTTCTTCGCGTTTTCACGGATGCGGTCGAAGATCACAATGGTGTTGTTGATGGAGTAACCCACGATGGTCAGCGCCGCGGCGATAAAGGAAGAATTCATCTGGATGACGGAGCGGAAGATGACCATGAAGGACAGCATGATCAGCACGTCGTGCAGCAGCCCGAATACGGCGGCCAGACCGGAATTCAGGTCAAACCGGATGGCGATATAGATCAGCATCAGGGCGGAGGCCAGCAGCACGGAGATGACCGCGTTGCGAACCAGGGTGGCGCCGGCCACAGGGCCCACATAATTCACGTCGCCGATGGATTCGGCTTCGGGATAGGTTTCCCGGACAGCCGTCTCAAAATCCGCCTGAACCTTCTGGATGTCATCCTGGGCCACATCCTTGATGCGGATGTTTACCTCGTTGTTGTTCTGGCCCTGAACGGTGACGGTGCTGGAGGCAACGCCCATCCCGGAGAGGACATTGCTGACCACGGAGGAATCCACCGCGGTTTTCATGTCATACTGCATGGAAAGTCCGCCTTCGAAGTCAATGCCCAGATTGACGCCATGGCCGAAAACGGTCAGCAGCAGGGCAATGACAATGATGGCACAGGAGACGATGAGGCAGATGCGGGAACGATTTTTGATCACCATTACGCCTCCACCTCCTTTTCTTCCTTCACTCGGGTATAGAGGGAAACGCCGGTGGCGCCGGCATTGACGAACCGGTTCATCAGGAAGCGGGTGACGATGATGGCCGAGAACATGGAGACCACCACGCCCAGCAGCAGCGTCTTGGCAAAGCCCTGAATGGAGCCGGTGCCGAAGATCAGCAGAACAACGGCAGCGATCAGGGTGGTTACGTTGGCATCCAGCACGGCGGACATGGCGTTTTTAAAGCCGGCCCGGACGGACGCCTTCACGCTGCGGCCCTTGCGGATTTCCTCATTAAAGCGTTCGAAGATGATGACGTTGGCATCCACGGCCATACCGATGCCCAGCACCACGCCGGCAAGGCCGGGCAGGGTCAGCTGGATCCGGAAGACCGCCACCAGCATGAACAGCAGGATGATGTAGATGGTCAGCGCCCAGGAGGCGATGACGCCGTTCAGACGGTAACGGATGATCATCAGCAGCATGATCAGCGCGATGCCGATGAGCGCTGCCTTGACAGATGAGGTCACCGCATCCTGACCCAGGGTGGCGGACACCTTGTCCACCTTCTGCTGTGTCAGCTCCAGCGGCAGGGCGCCGGACTGGATCTTGGCGGCGATCGTGGTGGCCCGCTCCGCAGAGCCCAGGCCGTTGATCACACCGGAGCCATTGGTAATGGCGGTCTGCACGGTGGGGGCAATCAGCAGCTCGTCATCCAAATAGATGGAGAGGGTGCGGCCCACATTAGCGGCGGTCATGTCCGCGAAGACCTTGGACCCCTCATCCGTCAGGGTGAAGGCGATCTGATGATCACCGTCGGCATAATAATAGGAGGCGTTCTGCACCATGTCGCCGGTCATAAAGGTTTCCCCGGAGGGATCCTTGAACTCCAGCTTGGCGGCAGCGCCGATCAGATCCAGCACGGTATCGTCCTGCACATCGGGAATCTCCACGCGGATTCCGTCCGAGCCGATGCGCTGCACATTGGCCTCGTTGAAGCCTTTGTCGCTCAGCCGGCTCTGGATGATGGCCATGGTGCCCTCAATCAGGCTGTCAAAGCTGGCGGTGGTGCCTTCCGGCGCCTTGCCGGAATATTCCACATACATGCCGCCGCGCAGATCCAGACCCAGGGACAGGGAAGCGGGCCAGCGATCCGCATTGGTGGTGGGCAGCCAGGGCAGCACCTTCCACAGACCCCGGGGCGGCACGCTCATCCCGGTGACGCCGATGATGCCCAGAACAATGGTCAGGACAAGCACCACACACAGCGCAACAATGGCCCCTGTTCTGCCACGGCTGCGCTTACTGTTGGATTTCATGTCGATCGTATCCTCCTTTGAAACACAGTTGAAGCTATTATAGACGCTTGACGTTTTTCCGTCAAGAGTTTCACTGGTTCAGATACATGCCCGGAAAGAGCATGTTGACGCCGATGACGGTGCCGCCGAAATCCGCCATCAGACGCTGCTGGGGAAGGCTGCGGCTCATGATCCGGGTGGTGATCCGGGTCACCCCTTCCGCTGCCATGATGGCCATAAAGCGGTGCAGCAGGGCGCGGCCCATGCCCTGCCCCCTGCTGGAGGGCTCAATATAAATGGCGATCAGCTCACAATCCGTTCCCTGACCGGCCATGATGGCCTCCCCGATGAGCACGGCATTGCGGTAAAGCCCCAGACAGTGAAACCGGGGCATGTGCATCAGCGTGTTCAGGTAGTTCATATCCACGAAGGTGATTTCATTCATCTGGAGACGGTAGAGCAGGCTGTTCTGCTCATCCCAGGTGTTCAGGGGCGTCTGGGCGACAGTGCAGCTCATGGGAATCCGCCCGTCGCCGAAGGGAATGGTCAGCTGCAGCACTTCGTCCGTTTCATCACAGTCGAAACCGTTGTGCAGATAGAAATCCCGCATCTGGATATCCGACGGGGACAGGCTGGTATAGAGGCGGCAGCGCAGCTGCGGATTCACCCCCTGAAGCACGCGGGCCCGGGCCACCAGCGCCCCGAAGAGCAGGTAACGGGAAGCCGGATCCCCATCCAGGGAAAAGTACAGGTTGACGGGGCAGTCCGGATACAGACCGGGCTGCAGCTGATAGAGAATAAAACCATAACCGGTCTGAGCACCCAGATCATCAATGGCATAGAAGACGTCCTCCGGGTTCAGCCCGTTGACAGGCTGCTGGGGGTGAACGATGGTCATCTCTTCGGCCCCTTTCTGCAAAATCTACTTATTATAGCTTTATTGCGGCAGGATGTCAAAAAGCTTGCCAGACCGGGGATTTGCTGATAGAATGTGTCTGTTCACAGTCCGCACGGGACTGGAAAGCCTGCGGCGGGAGCGCGGGGCGCAGAACCGGCGCAGAGGTGACGAGCACAGGAGGTTGATCAGCAATGGCTCAGCATCCGGTATTTACCATCAGAATGAAAGACGGACGCGAAATGAAGGGGGAGCTTTATCCCGAGTACGCGCCGCAGTCCGTCGGCAATTTTACCGCCCTGGCCAACAGCGGCTTTTATGACGGACTGACATTTCACCGCGTGATTCCCGGATTCATGATTCAGGGCGGAGATCCCCGGGGGATCGGCGTGGGCGGCCCGGGATACTGTATCAAGGGTGAGTTCTCCGCCAACGGCGTGAAGAATCCCCTGAAGCATACCTACGGCGTGCTGAGCATGGCGCGGAGCATGATGCCGGACTCGGCGGGGAGCCAGTTTTTCATCATGACCAGCGACAGCCCGCATCTGGACGGACAGTATGCTGCCTTCGGAAAGGTGCTGGAAGGCATGGAGACTGCGGATGAGATTGTCCGGGTTCCGCGGGATCCGCAGGACAAGCCGCTGGAGCCCCAGGTGATGGAATCCATCCGGGTGGACACCTTCGGCGAAGTTTATCCCTTTGAACAGATGTAATCCGGAATGAGGCCGCGTTGCGGCAGAAACCATGGCGCGGAAAGGATATTCCTTTCTGCGCCTTTCTGGTTAACAGGAGGAAAAGATGGAAAAGCAGAAGATCACCGTCAGCGTGGCGGGGAAAAACTACACCCTGGTTTCTACGGACCCGCCGGAGTTTGTCCGCCGGGTGGCCGCCTATGCGGACCGCAGGCTTCGGGAAACGGAAACCGTGACCGGCCTGCCATCGGGACAGGCGGCCGTGCTGACCTGCCTGAACCTGGCGGAGGAACTGATCCGGGCGCAGGATGAGAACACCCTGCTGCGCAGGCAGATGGAACAGGTGGCCCGCGCCAGCGCACAGAACGCCCGGGAAGCGAACACCCGGCGGTAAGGGAGAGAAGAACCGCATGGAAATACTGGCACCGGCAGGAAACCGGGCTGCGCTGGAGCGGGCCGACGCCGCGGGAGCGGACGCGGTCTATCTGGGATATTCGGCATTCAGCGCCCGGGCAGGAGCGGGAAACTTTGACAGGGAACAGCTGGAGGAAGCCATCCGATACGCCCACCTGCGGCATATGCGGGTGTATGTGACGGTAAACACCCTTGTAAAGGATGCGGAAGTGAAAGCAGTCACCGAAGTGCTGAGGCTGATGCGGGATCTTCACGCGGACGGGGTGCTTGTACAGGATCTGGGCGTGCTGCGCATTGCCAGAAGCCTTTTCCCGGACCTTCCGCTGCATGCCAGCACGCAGATGGCCATTCATTGCCGCACGGGAGTCCGGTGGTGCGGAAAGCAGGGGATCCGGCGGGTGGTACTGGCGCGGGAATGCCCGCTGGCGGAGATTCGCCGTTGCCGGGAAGAGACGCCCGGGATTGAGGTGTTTGTTCACGGAGCCCAGTGCGTGGCAGTGAGCGGCCTGTGCCTGTTCTCCAGCATGGTGGGGGAGCGAAGCGGCAACCGTGGAAGGTGCGCCCAGCCCTGCAGGACAGAATATGTTTACCGGGGCGTGCCGGGCGCGTGGCTGAGCCCCCGGGATCTCTGCCTGCGGGACGAGCTGCCGGCGCTTTCCGAGGCCGGGGCGGAATCCCTGAAGATTGAAGGCCGGCTGAAGCGGCCGGAATATGTGGCGGCAGTCACGGAATGCTACCGCCGCGCCATGGACAGCCTTGCAGCCGGGCGTTTTCTTCCGGCGGAAGCGGAGGAGAAGGAGGCGCTGCTTCAGATTTTTAACCGGGGCGGCTTTATGAAAGGCTATGCCTTCGGCGCGGAGGACGCCGCCGTGATTGAGCCGGGGACGGTCAGTCACCAGGGAGTGATGCTGGCGAAGGTGGCCGGGATGGAAGGCCCGCTTTGCAGGGTGCTGCTTCAGCGCACCCTGCGGGACGGGGACGGACTGGCAATCCGCGGCGGAAAACGAACCGCGGAGCTGGTCTATGCCGGCCCGGAACGAAAGGCCGGAGAGACAGCGCTTTTGCGCCTGCGTCCCGGCGACCGGGCGGAGCGGGGCGATGCGGTTTTCCGTCTGACGGACGCCGAGCAGATGCGCAGGGCGGACCATCTGCCCGGGCGCAGGGTGCCGGTGAGCATGCGGCTGCGGGCGATGGCCGGTGAGCCCCTGACCCTGACGATGAGTGACGGCACGCATGCCGTCACCCGGACAGGGGAAACGGTGCAGCAGGCCCGGACCCGGGCGGCGGAAGCGGCGGAACTGGAGAGGAACCTCCGGAAGACCGGGGATACGGTGTTCACGGTTCGGGAGATGCAGACGGAGACAAAGGATGCCTTTGTGCCGGTTTCCGCGCTGAACGCCCTGCGGCGGGAAACGCTTGAGGCCTTGGCAGAGAAGAGAATCGGCAGTTTTGTTCCGGACACGGAAAGGGAGGGCCTTTTCCCGGAGGAACATCTGCCGGCAGGACGCGCGCCGGATACGGCAGAGGTTCGGACGGAACCCCAGGCGGAAGCGGTCCGGGCTGCCGGACTGCGGCTGATATGGCATCCGGAGGATTACCGGGAAGCCGCCCTCCGGCCGCTGTTGGCGCGAATGAAGCAGGGAGAATGGCTGCGGCTCCCGGATGTTTGCGAGGAGGAGACGCTGCTGAAGCTGCACGCGCTGGTCACGGAATACCGGGACCGGCTTGGCGGGGTGCTGCTGGGCACCTGCGGGCAGCTGGGACTGGAATGGCCGGTGCCCTTCGGCGCCTCTGAAAGCATCCCGGTGATGAACCGGCAGACGGCTTCCCTGCTGTTTGAGGAAGGATGCGCCTTTGTGACCGCGTCCCCGGAGCTGACCGGAGCAGAGCTGAAAACCCTGACGTCGGGCGGGGCGCCCATCATGGTCACATTGTACGGACGAACCCGGCTGATGCTGCTGCATCACTGCCCGGCCAGGACGGCCCTGGGACTCCGTTCCGGGCGCCGGAACTGTGATCTTTGCGACCGGGGAGCG
>Ga0310694_10003600_pt1 | contig 15172 bp, 12 predicted proteins | sample 174DNAGHGhighgp2_FD_203884 | JGI IMG/M metagenome (GOLD analysis project Ga0310694, IMG submission 203884) | Sheep rumen microbial communities from Palmerston North, Manawatu-Wanganui, New Zealand - 1742 DNA GHGhigh gp2 (v2) (version 2) | ecosystem: Host-associated > Mammals > Digestive system... | reverse complement strand
ACAGAAAGGGTTTGCTCATCTGGCCGGGTTGCAGGGCGAAGGCCTCGTCTTCAAACTCCTTGACCATTTGTTTTCTGGCAAACCATCCTAACATACCGCCACGACGCGCTGAGCCTGGGTCTTGGGAGACCTGCTTGGCCAGCGTCTCAAAGTCGGCACCTGCCTGTAAAGCAGTATACACTGAGTCAATACGACGCTTGGCCTCCTGCTGTTGAGCATCGGTTGCCTTCTGCGGAATAAGCATCAAGATATGTCCCGCCATGACCAAACCGTCAGGGCCAATGCTCTCCAGCGTCTGATCATACACCTTGTGAGCCTCAGCCAGCATATCGTCGTCCGTAACGAATGTAGGACGGATCTGCTGGTCACGATACTGTGCAAACTCCTGGCGGAAAGCCGTCGTAGTGTCCAGACGGGCATCAAGGGCAGCCTGAACCTTCAACTTGTAGTTGACAAACAGTTCGACATACTCCTCGACGGTTTTCTTGTCAATGACACCGTCGGTATTGTTCTTGTTATACGAATACTCAAATTCCGAACGCGGAACATCAACCCCAGCAACAGTCATGATGATGGGATCGGTTTGCGCCACTGCGTGGCTAAATAATAATGAACAAATAATAAATAATAAACCTCGCGGGTTACATATTATCCGTTTAACTTTCATTCTGCAATTATTATCTTTTATTTATTATTTTTTATCTAGGGCAAAGCCCGCATTAGTCATTGGGGCGACTATAGTTTGGTGCTTCACTTGTGATGGTAATATCGTGCGGATGGCTCTCGTTGACACCAGCATTGGTGATACGAGTAAACTTAGCCTCGTGCAGTTTCTCGATGGTAGAGGCACCACAATAGCCCATTCCTGAGCGCAAGCCGCCCACCATCTGGTAGATAACTTCCTGAACCGTTCCCTTATAAGGCACACGTCCTGCAATACCCTCGGGAACCAATTTCTTTACGTCCTTCGTGTCTGCCTGGAAGTAACGGTCCTTAGAACCATGTTCCATTGCCTCCAGTGAACCCATGCCACGATAGCTCTTGAACTTACGTCCGTTATAGATGATGGTATCGCCAGGACTCTCCTCGGTACCAGCAACCAGTGAGCCAATCATCACACAGGAGCCACCGGCAGCAAGGGCCTTCACGATATCACCTGAGTAACGGAGACCGCCATCAGCAATCAGAGGAACATTGGTATTCTTAAGTGCGCTGTAAACATCGTAAACAGCACTGAGCTGAGGCACACCGACACCTGCTACCACACGAGTGGTACAGATTGAACCCGGTCCAATACCCACCTTGACGGCATCAGCACCATTGTCTACCAACATCTTGGCAGCAGCACCAGTGGCAATGTTGCCCACTACGATATCAATATTGGGAAACGACATCTTGGCCTCGCGGAGTTTCTCAATCACACCCTTAGAATGACCATGAGCCGTATCGATGACGATAGCGTCAGCTCCGGCATTCACCAAAGCCTGCATACGTTCCAAAGTATCTGACGTCACACCAACACCTGCAGCAACACGCAGACGACCCTTCTCGTCTTTACAAGCCATGGGTTTATCCTTGGCCTTGGTAATATCCTTATAGGTAATCAGGCCAATCAGGTGATTGTCCTTATCCACTACGGGCAACTTCTCAATCTTGTTCTCCTGCAGAATCTGTGCTGCAGCAGTCAGGTCTGTCTGCTGGTGAGTAGTCACCAGGTTATCCTTCGACATAACCTCCTCCACGGGACGATCCAGACGACGCTCGAAACGAAGGTCACGATTCGTAACGATACCTACCAGATGCTTCTCTGCGTCAACCACAGGGATACCACCGATATGATACTCCGACATAATATCCAGCGCCTGAGCCACAGTGCTCCCCAACGGGATGGTAATGGGATCGTAAATCATACCATTCTCTGCACGCTTCACGATAGCCACTTCACGGGCCTGGTTCTCGATAGACATATTCTTATGAATCACACCGATACCTCCCTCACGGGCAATGGCAATAGCCATCTGGCTCTCGGTAACCGTATCCATCGCTGCCGTCACGAAAGGAACATTCAGTTCGATGTTACGAGAGAAAAGGGTTTTCAACTCTACCGTCTTGGGCAGCACTTCCGAATAGGCCGGAATCAACAGGACGTCGTCGAATGTCAGGCCGTCCATCACAATCTTGTCTTCAATAAATGATGCCATAATATCTCTTTTTTCTATTTTACTTTCAACTCTCAACTTTCAACTCTAATTCGCCATATCACTAATGAACTTGATGCGCACCAGTCGGATTTCATCTTCCGTACATTCTCCACCCAGTTCGTTGATAGCATCCTCGAGCGAGTCACTCTCGCTGTCGGCAAAGTAGTCGTAAATGTCGTCGACATGATCTTCATCCATCACCTCGTCAAGGAAGTAGTCGATGTTAAGCTTGGTGCCGCTATAGACAATGGCCTCCACCTCGTCGAGCAGTTCCTCAAATTCCAGCCCTTGGGCTGTAGCAATGTCGTCGAGGGCTATCTGACGGTCAATGGCCTGGATGATCTTCACCTTAAGGATTGATTTCTTGGCAACGGTGCGTACTCGCATATCAGCCTGACGCTCAATCTCGTTTTCTTCACAATAACGTTTAATCAAGTCGACAAACTCCTTAGCATAAGGCTGGCGGACTTTTCCTTCACCGACACCCTGGATATTCTTCAGTTCTTCCAAAGTAACGGGATAGTCTGTAGCCATCTGCTCAATCGACACATCCTGAAAAATGACGTAAGGCGGACGTTCCAACTTGCGACTGACCTTCTTGCGCAGGTCCTTGAGCATAGCGCTCAGCGTCTGGTCGAGGGCACTGATTCCGCCATCATGTTCTGACGACGATTCATAGTCCTCGTTGAACTCGTTGTCCTCCACAATCATAAACGACACCGGATTCTTCAGGAATTTCTTGCCTGCCGAAGTCAACTTCAGAAGTCCGTAGTTCTCGACATCTTTCTTCAAATAACCAGCAATGAGCGCCTGTCGGATGACCGGGTTCACCAGTTTGTGTTCCATATCCTCACCAGCACCAAACAATTCATGGTTATGATGCTTATGGGCCAATATTTCTTCTGTTTCTTTTCCGATAACAAAGTCAACGATATAGTCGGAACGGAAATTCTCCTTCAGTGCCTGAATGGTCTTCAGCACAATGACTAGCAGGTCTTTTGCCTCCTGCTTGGTCTTGGGATGCAGACAGTTGTCGCAATTGTGGCAATTGTCCTGATTATACTCCTCGCCAAAATAGTGCAGCAGCATTTTCCTGCGACATACGCTGGTCTCAGCATAGGCTGCAGTCTCGGCCAGCAACTGACGGCCAATATCCTGTTCAGCAACGGGCTTTCCTTCCATGAACTTATCCAGCTTCTGCAAATCTTTCTGGGCGTAGAATGTGATACACATGCCCTCGCCTCCGTCACGTCCGGCACGGCCCGTTTCCTGATAGTAGCCTTCCAACGACTTGGGAATGTCGTAATGAATGACAAAGCGCACATCGGGCTTGTCGATTCCCATACCGAAGGCGATAGTAGCCACTATGACGTCAATCTCTTCCATCAGGAAGTCATCCTGCGTCTGCGAGCGCAGAGCCGATTCCAGTCCTGCATGATAGGGAGCAGCCTTGATATCGTTAGCCTTCAGAATCTCGGCGAGTTCCTCCACCTTCTTACGCGACAGGCAATAGATAATACCGCTCTTGCCCGGATGCTGCTTGATGAACTTGATGATATCCTTGTCGACCTCCTGCGTCTTGGGGCGTACCTCATAGTAGAGATTCGGACGATTGAACGAACTTTTGAATTCTGTAGCATCAACAATACCGAGATTCTTCTTGATGTCCGTACGGACCTTATCTGTTGCCGTTGCGGTCAGCGCGATGATGGGAGCATTGCCTATCTCGTTGATAATCGGACGGATACGGCGATATTCCGGACGGAAGTCGTGACCCCACTCCGAAATACAATGCGCCTCATCGATAGCATAGAAAGAAATCTTAGCCTGCTTCAGGAACTCCACATTCTCATCCTTGGTCAGCGACTCGGGAGCGACATAAAGCAACTTGGTCTTACCAGCCAGGATATCGGCTTTCACCTGGTCGATAGCCGATTTGTTGAGTGAGGAATTCAGATAGTGGGCAGTACCCTCGTCACTCATTGAACTAATGACATCGACCTGATTTTTCATCAAGGCTATCAGGGGTGAGATGACGATAGCCGTACCCTCCATCAACAACGATGGAAGCTGATAGCACAACGACTTTCCACCACCTGTTGGCATCAACACAAAGGTATCCTTGCCATCCAGCACATTCTGGATGATACGTTCCTGATCGCCCTTGAACTTATCGAAGCCGAAATATTTCTTGAGCGCTTCTGTCAGATTTTGTTTCTTTTTTGCCATAGACTTTCTGCATTTTATTGTAGATGCGACTTGTCGAGTTGCTCTTGAGCAAACTCTTTGGTCACTTCAAAGGATTTCGTACGTTTAGAGGGTATCTCGAACATGGGTTCCATCATGATATTCTCTACGATGGAACGCAGTCCGCGGGCACCCAGCTTATACTCGACAGCCTTGTCGACGATAAGTTTGAGGGCCTCAGGGGTAAAGGTGAGCTTGATGCCATCCATCTCGAAGAGTTTCTCATACTGCTTCACGATAGAATTCTTGGGCTCAGTCAGGATTTTGGTCAGTGCTTTCTGATCCAACGGATTCAGGAAGGTCAATACAGGCAGACGACCGATAATCTCCGGAATCAATCCGAACGACTTCAAATCCTGCGGAGCAATATACTGCATCAGGTTCTCCTTATCAATCTTGCGTACATTTTGTACGGAATTATAACCTACCGTATGGGTGTTCATGCGCTGTGCTATCTTACGTTCTATGCCGTCGAAAGCTCCTCCGCAAATAAACAGGATGTTGCGTGTGTCAACACCAATATACTCCTGGTCAGGGTGCTTACGGCCTCCCTTAGGTGGAACGTTGACAACGGTTCCTTCGAGCAGTTTCAATAATCCCTGCTGAACACCCTCGCCACTCACATCGCGGGTGATGGAGGGGTTATCCGATTTACGGGCAATCTTGTCAATCTCATCGATAAAGACTATACCCCTTTCGGCTGATGCCACCTCATAGTTAGCCACCTGCAACAGACGGGTCAGAATGCTCTCCACATCCTCGCCCACATAACCGGCTTCCGTGAAGACGGTAGCATCGACGATGGTGAACGGCACATCAAGCAATTTGGCGATGGTACGTGCCAGCAAGGTCTTACCAGTACCCGTCGAACCAACCATGATGATATTCGACTTCTCTATTTCCACACCTTCTTCGCTTGAAGGCTGCTGAAGACGTTTGTAGTGATTATAGACAGCCACAGAGAGGTATCGTTTGGCCTCATCCTGTCCAATGACATATTGGTCCAGATAGGCCTTGATTTCCTTCGGCTTGGGAACGTTCAGTTTCTTGCCCGATTGGGGTTTCTTCTTAGCGTCAGGACCATAGCCGTTGGCAGTGGCCACCTGATAAGCCTGAACAGCACAATCTTCACAGATGGCACCATCCACACCTGTTATCAGGAGCTTTACCTCACGCTCTGAACGTCCACAGAAATTACATCTCTTTGCCATTTCTTACCTCTTACTTCTTTTTTAGCACCTGGTCAATCATGCCGTACTCCTTAGCTTCCTCAGCCGTCATCCAGTAGTTGCGGTCGGAATCGTTCCACACCTTGTCGTAAGGCGTATGAGAATGCTCAGAAATAATGGTATAGAGCTCTTTCTTGAACTTCATTATTTCCTTGGCCTCGATTTCAATATCGCTGGCCTGTCCCTGAACACCGCCTAAAGGCTGGTGAATCATCACACGGCTATGAGGCAGGGCCGAGCGCTTGCCCTCGGTACCAGCCACAAGCAGCACAGCGGCCATCGAGGCAGCCATACCCGTACAGATAGTAGCCACGTCGCTGGAAATGAACTGCATGGTATCATAGATTCCCAAGCCTGCAGTCACACTGCCACCAGGGGAATTCAGATAGATGCTGATATCCTTGCCAGAATCCACAGAGTCCAGATAGAGCAACTGGGCCTGCAGCGTGTTGGCTGTGTAGTCGTCAATCTGCGTGCCAAGGAAGATGATGCGGTCCATCATCAGTCGCGAGAAGACATCCATCTGAGTAACGTTCAACTGACGCTCCTCCAGAATGTAAGGGTTCAAATACTGTGCCTGAGCACTCATCACTTCATCGAGCACCAAACCATTGATGCCAAGATGCTTGGTAGCAAATTTTCTAAAATCGTTGTTCATATAGTCTTTCTCCTATTTTCGTTATTTATGACAAAAGCAGGGTGTTGCCTGCTCGTTTTCGCGTAAAGTAGATACAAAATTACAAAAAAAAGTCGAGATGCAAAACATCTCGAACTTTTTTTTGGTTAAAGAAATATAATTGTATATTTCAATTCACGCTTATTTCTCTTGAAGCATCTTCTGGAAGTCTTCCAATGTGATGTCTTTCTCGTTGAGTTTTACCACATTCTTCAGGGCTGCAGTAAGCTTCACATCGACAGCACGGTCAACGAGTCCGTCAGCATTCTCGCGCTTCTTCAGCATCTCCTGAGCGTAGTTGTCAAGATACTCTTCGGGAACGTTCGACATACCATACTGGGCAAACTGAGCACGAGCAGCCTCCTTGGCCACCTGCTTCAGATCGTTGTCGTCAATCTGGATACCCTGGGCAGCAACCAACTGCTCCTTGATGAGGTGCCAACCCAATTCCTTGATGCTCAGTTCGAAGTTCTTTTCTACGAACTCGTCAACGTCCTTGCGGTCCTTGTTGTTGTTCTTCATCACACGCTTCAGGATAGCCTCGGGGAACTCCAGCTTGCCAACCTTCTTCTCCATGTGGGCACGAACGTCAAGCAGGAACTTATAGTCGGCATCGGCCTTAAACTGCTGGCTGATGATGTCGGCAATCTTCTGGCGGAACTCCTTCTCGCTCTTCACAGTACCTTCGCCGAAGGTCTGGTCGAACAGCGCCTGATTCACTTCAGCCTTCACAAAACGGCTGATTTCTGTAATCTGGAAGGTGAAGTCGCCCTCGTGGTCCTTTACCTCTTCCTTCTGAATCTTCAGCAGGCTGCTGACCTCAACATCGCTCTCGGGATAAGCCTTGCGGGGATTCCAGGTGATGATGTCGCCCAGCTTGCAGCCGTCGAACAGTTTCTTCTGGTCTTCCACCTTCATGTACTGGGGCATCAGCACAGCGTCGCTAACCTCGATGCTACCGTCAACCTCGCGCAGGTCGCCTTTCAGCATGTCGCGCTGCTCGGGATCAAACTGCTCGGCCTTCTCATACTGTCCGGCACGGCTCTGATACATTTCGACCTGCTGGTCGATCATCTTGTCGTCAACAGTGATGTTATAGTAGTCAATCTTGTCCTTGGCGCTGAGCTTTGCCTCAAACTCAGGAGCAACAGCAATGTCGAACTTGAAAGTCAAGGGCTGGTCGCTCTCGAAATCGAGGGCTTCCTGCTGTTCGCTGGGAAGGGGCTCGCCCAACATCTGAATCTTGTTCTCACGAACATACTCGTACAGCTTCTCACCCAGCATCTTGTTTACTGCATCAACCTTAACACTTGTGCCAAACTGACGCTTGATCATGCCCATAGGAGCCTGACCAGGACGGAATCCGGGAATGTTAGCGCGTTTACGATAGTCTTTCAGGGTCTTGTCAACCTCAGGCTGATAGTCAGCCGACTCCAATGTGATGGTCATCAAACCATTAATCTTGTCAGGAGCTTCAAATGTGATATTCATCTCTTTCTTATACCTTATTTAATAATATACTCGTCGTTTGAGCGTGCAAAGGTACAAATAAGCGAGCAAAAAACCAAAAAAATTCGCATTTTTTAGGTTTTTACGAGATGTCTCTCTTTACATTTCTTCCGTCTCTTCTGCTTTTCGCTGCTCTTCCAAGGCTGAGAAATCTTTCTGACGCAGGATAAACGACTCAGTCAGATAGTTTTTGCGAACGATGGGGTTTGCCGCCAGTTCCTCCGGAGTACCATGGAACAGAATGCGTCCCTCGAACAGCAGATAGGCACGGTCGGTGATACATAGGGTATCCTCCACGTTATGGTCGGTAATCAGGATACCGATATTCTTGTCCTTCAGCTTCCAAACAATAAACTGGATGTCCTCCACAGCAATGGGGTCTACACCAGCGAAGGGTTCGTCGAGCATGATGAATTTGGGCTCGATGGCCAGACAACGGGCAATCTCCGTACGACGGCGCTCGCCACCCGACAAGCGGTCACCCGTATTCTTACGTACCTTCTGCAGACGGAATTCCTTGATGAGGCTTTCCAACTTCTCCATCTGGTACTCGCGTGGTTTTCCCGTCATCTGCAATACACTCAGGATGTTGTCTTCGACAGACATCTTACGGAACACAGAAGCCTCCTGGGCCAGATAGCCGATGCCTGCCCGTGCTCGTTTATACACAGGATAGGTCGTCACGTCCTCGTCGCCCAGATAAATATGACCTTTGTTGGGAACGATAAGTCCCGTTGTCATATAGAACGATGTCGTCTTGCCAGCCCCATTCGGACCCAACAATCCTACAATTTCGCCCTGCTTTACGTCGAACGACACGTCGTTCACTACCGTACGCTTGCCGTATATCTTCACCAACCCCTCGGTGCGTAGCACGAGGCGTTCCTGCTCCTGTATGTTATTGTTCTCTTCCATTCCGGGTATTATTTCCGGTGCAAAATTACAGCAAATTGGGCAAAAAGCAAAATAAATTACGATTTATTTGGTTTTTATGTCTATTGCGCCTTCTTGAAAACCAACGGTTCCGTATTATATTGCGAGAACAGGTCGAAAATCTGCTTCAAATCGCCGTAGCTCTTCTCGGAGTGTGTCAACTTGTTGATGGAGAACTGGCAACTGAGCATCACCTTATCGTTTCCTGTGGAAGTCTGGTAGCGGCCTTCCAGTCCCTTGTCTGTCGAGACAATGGTTGTATTTCTGGGCTCTCCCTGTAAGGCATAGCCTTCTGGAAGGGCGATATTGATGACCACGCGGTTTTTACCTGTGCTGGCAAACTCGACGGGCATCTTACGGCTCTCAGCCTTGAAGGGACTCACTTTCATAGGACTGGGGAAGGGGCAGATGGAGATAGCGCCATCAGCCACTTGACCCTGCAGGGTAAAGTCGGAAGTTTCCGTTGCTTCAAGTCCGAAGTCGTCAATCCCCTTTTCCTGACGGTATTTTTGGGCAGCCAAGCCCTCATAGCGGATGGTCTGCTTGCCCTTCAGCACACCATCGGGCGTCAGCACCGCATCAATGAGGATGCTCTTTTGCGACTTCGTCACTTGCTGCAAGTTAACCCACATGCTTCGCTTGTTCTTCATCACCAGTCGGGCACGCTCTACGAGCAGGTTTTCAGGTAGCACGTTCAGGTAGCCGTTCTTCGACGAGGCGTCGATATACACGTTTCGCCCTGCATCGGTGACAATGCCGACGACGAACGACGTCAGTTTCTGCAATGAGGGGAAATTAAAGGGCAGCTGTCCTTGGTCGCGCGTTCTGAGCACAACGGGAACGGCATTGAGTCCTACATCGTTCAGCGACTGGATGAGCAGCATGTTGATATCAGCATTCGATCCGATGCCCTTGCTGAGCGTCTCGCTGGTCTTTTCCGGACGCATCTTGTAGGTTCCGTCCCACTTTACCTTGCTCATCACCAACTGGTAGACGGCGACAGCACGCTCGTTTTTGTCGGCTATCTCTTCTATCTTCTTTTCTTTCAGCACATCACGCAGCGGACTATGGTCACCCAGTTGCTTGCCCAAGTCTTCGTCGTCGAGTATCATCTGGTCTATCTGTTCCCACGTCTTGGCATAATCCATCTGCATGGTACCACGCAACCGGAACTGCTTCAGCTCTGCAGTCACACCAGCCCTCCAGTCCTCAGCGCAATACACATAGTCGTCCTTGGGCATAGCCATCAGGTCGCGGCCTACACACACATAGTGGTTCGATACGGCACTGACGGGATTTGCCATCGGGTCGCTCACCAGTTTATACCTTACCACACCGTTTGTGCAAGTACACGTCAGACGCTGAATACCATGCTCTTCCATATTAAACATCAAGTAGCCAGGAATATTCATGTCCAGTTTGGCATAGGCCACAGGAATCTCACGCTGGGCAAACCAGTCGTGCAACAGCCAGAACAGTTCGCTGTGAATGGTATATTCGTACTCTATCACTGTACCCACCTCGACATCGGGAACAGTAAACTCCAACTGATAGTTTTGCTCGTCAATCTCTTTTTTCACGACATCGGCCTTCTTCAGCTGACTTTTCACCACCTTGCCGTTTTTCAGGTTGAAGGCTGTGGCTTTCAGGTCTTCCACGCTCTCGTCAGAATAGTCGCCCATAGCCTCCGACGTCATCGAACCTCCATCGTAGCCCAAGTCGGAACTGGGACCTGCCGTCAGCTGATTGGCAAACATCGAGAACCGCAGTCCGCCAAGCTTGCTGCCGTGCGACATATTCATCATATAGGGAACCACCACTTTGGCATAGCGGGTGCCACCGGGTTTCAGCACCTTGATGCGGCACTTCTCACGATAGTCCACCAGATAGCCATTCTCCTGTATGATGTATTCCACATCAGTCAGGCGACAGAGCACCACAGCATCCGCCTCAGGGTCGGCCTCATAGGTGGTCATCTGCATCTCTTCCTTGGTGGGTTTTCCAAACTTCATGTTGACTTCACCCTCCGCCATAGCCATCACGAACGGCCAGACTATCAGAATAGACAAAAAGAATGTTCTTAGCTTCATAGTTGGTAATTAAGTTGTATATTTTGAGGCCACAAAGATACGAAGAAACAAGCAAATAAACAAAATAATTTTTGATTTATTTTGTATTTTGCTCACTTAATTGTACCTTTGCAGGCGATATGATAAAGATATTGCATCATTGGCTGACGTCGTTCGGCAAGTTTTTGATTCTGATGGGGCGCACGTTCAGTGTTCCTGAGCGTTTCCGTATGTTCTGGAAACAATACGTGAAGGAAATGGAGCAGCTGGGCATCAATTCCATTGGCATCGTGCTGCTGATATCGTTTTTCATCGGAGCCGTCATTTGCATCCAAATGAAGCTGAACATCCAGTCGCCTTGGATGCCTCGCTGGGTCAGTGGCTACACCACGCGTGAGATTATGTTGCTCGAGTTCTCGTCCAGCATTATGTGTCTGATTCTGGCTGGTAAGGTGGGTTCGAACATCGCCTCGGAGATTGGCACCATGCGTGTCACCCAGCAGATTGACGCCCTCGACATTATGGGTGTCAACTCGGCCTGCTACCTGATACTCCCAAAAATCATGGGAATGATTACCATCATGCCCCTGCTGGTCATCTTCTCGAGTGCGCTGGGCATCGTGGGAGCCTACGGAACGGCTTACGTGGGACACATCATCGTGCCCGACGACCTCACGCTGGGCTTGCAACACCAGTTCAAGTCGTGGTTCATGTGGATGTCCATCATCAAGAGCCTCTTCTTTGCTTTCATCATCTCGGCAGTTCCCTCCTATTTCGGATATACCGTCGAGGGCGGTTCCGTCAATGTGGGTAAGGCATCGACGGACGCTGTGGTGATGTCGAGCGTACTGATTCTGTTTAGTGACGTATTCTTAACCCAGCTGCTGTCATGATCGAAGTAAAGAATCTATATAAGAGCTTTGATGGCGTTGAGGTACTGAAAGACATCTCGACAGTCTTCGAGGACGGCAAGACGAACCTCATCATTGGCCAGAGCGGAAGCGGAAAGACGGTATTGATGAAAAACCTGGTGGGACTGTTCGACCCCACAAAAGGGCAGATTCTGTACGACGGGCGCGACTTTGTGCGGATGTCAAAAGAGGAGAAGATTCACATGCGTCGCGAAATGGGCATGATATTCCAGTCGGCTGCACTCTTCGACTCGATGACAGTGCTCGAAAACGTGATGTTCCCCCTCGATATGTTCTCCTCGATGAACTTGCGCGAGCGACAGAAACGGGCTATGGACTGCCTGGATCGCGTCAATCTGGTGGGTGCTGAAGAGAAATATCCTGGCGAGATATCGGGTGGTATGCAGAAACGCGTGGCCATTGCCCGTGCCATCGCCCTGAATCCTAAATACCTGTTCTGCGACGAGCCTAACTCAGGACTCGACCCCAAGACGTCGCTGGTCATCGACGACTTGCTGCACTCTATTACTCAGGAGTTCCAGATGACTACCATTATCAATACCCACGACATGAACTCGGTGATGGGCATTGGCGAGAACATCATCTTCATCTACGAAGGCCACAAAGAGTGGCAAGGCGTCTCGGCAGACATCATGGGCAGCACCAACAAACGACTCACCGACTTCATTTTCGCCTCAGACCTTCTCAAGGAAATGCGCGAAGCTGTCACCCACAACAAATAATTGACACTCTACACTCCTCACTCCATGCTTAGTTGATTCATGTCAAAAAAGCGAACTGTGTGCGCAAACAATTCCGTTTTCCCTTGTATCTTTGTCTAAATCATTGTAATTTTGCAGCGTCAAAAAGAAACACAGGCTGCACAGCGGTGCAAGCACCACATAAATAATAGGTTAGTTAGTAGATTTAGTTTTTAGAGTCCCACGAGAAGGGACTAAGGGTAACAATTTAAAGAAAAGAAAGGTAAAAAGATGATGAAAAAGTTAATTAACAAATGGCTCAAGAGCGAAGCTTACACAGAGTATTGCAACAACATGGCAAAGCTGTATAACTATCGCGCCGCAAATTAAATAAACGGATTGATTCCAACGGAATTGATCCGTTTTGCTTTTTTATAGACTCCTGTCTCCTGACTCCTTTTCTTCAATATTCCTCAATGACGCGCTTCAGTCGTTCACGACGCGACTCCTTCTTGCTTTTCCGCCATTTATTGGGAATCAGTTTGCCAATAAGCCCAAACAGATTCATGCCCTGATTGGAACTTGCTGCGATCAGTTGCGCGTCCGTCTTGCTTAAACCTAACTGGCTCTTCAGATCCTTCATTTTGTCCTCGCGCTTATCGTGTCCGAACACCACCACTTCCTTCAGGTTCAGCAGTTTCGAAATCAGGAACACCGTATCCTTCACCTCCTCCAGATTGAGCATACGGCTCTCGTAATTCACGTGCGAAAACACAAGCGTCCTGCAACTGTCGGACACCGTGATGCACCCCATCGAGTCCGTCTGAGCCGCACGTTCCTTAGTGACGACGTTAGCACCAGCCACAGGCATCAGCGTCTCCACATCCACCACCCTGAGCTGACGTTGAGCCGAGAGCAGCAAGCTGCACATAAGAGCTGCAAGAAGCATTGTTATCCGAAACGATCTCATCGCCTGCAAAAATAAGAAACTTTCCGCTCCCCCACAAATCGTTTTGCATTATTTAGCCTTATTCAATGCCCGTTAAGTTAAAGAACAAAAAAAGGAATCAGTACGCGTCAGACGTTCGAAATCGTTGTTTTTCGGGTTTTGAACCGAGAAACCGAGAAAACGAGAAAACGATTTCTTCGCAAACACACGTTGCAGGACATAAAGTAGGTCAATCTTAGTATATATAGATAATTAATAATATGTATTAATATATTATAATAATTACTACTATTAATATTAGTAATTGCTACCATTAATGCTCACAATTGCTACAATTAATACTCTGCCCCCTCGACCCTATGCGCAGATGTGCAAAAATGAAACTCTCGTTTTCTCGGTTTCTCGGTTTCTTCCTTTCAAATTTGCTCCCTGCCCAGCGAGCAAAAATTCTCAGCCCTGGGAATAAAAAAGTCCCACCTTGGGAACAAACAGCCCTTAAGAAGCGGACTGCCAGCTTAGTAGTAGTAAGCGGCCCGCTTACTACCGGTAGATTACCTGCTGTGAGGCGCAGGGTAAAAGGTTACGAAGTCCTTTATAAAGTTAAAACTGCGCCGATGGACGTTAAAACTGCGTCGATGGATGTTAAAACTGCGTCAATGGATGATAAACCCAAGGCAATGATAGATGTTATGAAACGATATCGTCATTGCCTTGCTGGAGATATCACCGTGTACTAGGTATCGCGGACTTCAGGTTCTCTTCTGCCTTTGCTATCATCTCAGTGAGTTGGGCATTGGGGTTTTCCTCCTGTCGGGCGAGGTTAAGGAACTGCTGGTAGTAGGTCTTGGCCTGCTCCTTGTCCTTGAGAAGATAGGCATAGGCATTGGCAATATTATAATAGGTGGCGATGGAAGTGGGGTTATAGGTCAGATGTTCCTTCCATGCAGCAACGGCCTCCTCGTAATGCTCCGTCAGATAGTAGCCTTCGCCCTGCGAGAGCGTGATGGCCTTCATGGCGGTAGTGTCGGGCTGCATCAACTGCATGGCGAGACTAAGATAACCCAACCCCTCATCGTAGCGTTGCGTGTCGACGCACACCACACCAAGCCGGTAGGCAGCACCATAGTGCTTCATGCCACTGAGCCAGAGAGCCGGCTTCAGACATTGGTAGGCCCGTTCCAGCGAGTCGGTCTTGGTGTAGCACATGCCGGCGGAATAGAGCGTGCTAAAGGTGGAGTCGCCCTGCTGCAGAAGACGGTTGTAGAGCTTGGCAGCCATTGTATAGTCTCCATTCAACAGCCAAGACTCGGCCTCAGCACGGTTGACAAGGATATTCGTTGAGTCCTTCAACGTATACATTGCCGCACAGACAATGCCTTTCTGGGGCTGATTATCGCGGGCATAGGCGAGGGCAAGACCTGCCACTATCTCACCATCCATCGGATAACGCTTCAGCAGCTGACCGGCCCAATACATAAACGACCCGTTGTCGCCCTGATGTTTGTAACTATAGACGAGCTGGCGGAAAGCATCATGCGTGAGCGAGTCCTCCGACATGTTCTTCAACAGCTCTGCGCACTGGCGATAGTTGGCGCGTTTGTAGTGGCAGTCGGCCAGTTTCAGGCGAACCGTTTTTGGCACTACGTCTTCAGGGACGTATGGCCGTGAATGGCTGAAATCGTCGTTCATCGAGAAACGGACGATGCCTTGCTTCGATGCGACATCAAAGGCCTGCTGGTAATGCTTC
>Ga0310694_10003598_pt1 | contig 15173 bp, 14 predicted proteins | sample 174DNAGHGhighgp2_FD_203884 | JGI IMG/M metagenome (GOLD analysis project Ga0310694, IMG submission 203884) | Sheep rumen microbial communities from Palmerston North, Manawatu-Wanganui, New Zealand - 1742 DNA GHGhigh gp2 (v2) (version 2) | ecosystem: Host-associated > Mammals > Digestive system... | reverse complement strand
TGTCCCACTGGTAGTCTGGGTCCCAGAAGATCTGTGGCGCCCACACACGGTTTATGGTACTCCAGTCTTTGTAGACACTCTCCGCCTTTGGGTTGCAGAAGATGTCGGGTCCCAGACGGAAGTCGAATGTCTTGCTCTCCCAGTGTATGAGGTCTTTGCTTGTGAGTAGGTCTATGCCGTAGTTGTCCCATTTACGGCTTTTTGCCACGCACATGTCCGTTGTTACCATGACGAATGACTTTCCGTTCCATGACCGTGTGATGTAAGCGTCGCGCTGTCCACCCTCTATTCTTGCGTGCTGTTTTGGGTCCATGATGGCCTTTCCCTCGTTGACGTCTTCGTAGTGGTAGCCGTCACGGCTTAGAGCATAGGCTGTGAACTCTCCTTTGTCGCTCATGTGGCAATATAGGTAACCGTAGTCGCCTTTCTGCAAGTTTTGTGCTTTGGCAGGCATTGCTGCTATGGTCATTGCTGCCAGGGCGATGATAGTCTTTTTCATTTGTGTTAATGATAAGTTTTAGTAGTTATGAAAATTAAAATGTAGTCAGTTCGTTGTATATTCTTTGCACCGGTAGTCCCATGACGTTGAAATAGCTTCCGCTGAGTCCAGTCACTCCGATGTATCCTATCCACTCCTGAATGCCGTATGCCCCGGCCTTGTCGAGCGGTTTGTATTTGGTGGTGTAGTAGGTTATCTCTTCTGCGGTGAGCGCCTTGAAGGTGACGTCTGTCGCCACATCGAACAGTCGTTGCTTTGTCTTTGTGGTTATGCACACACCAGTGACCACTTTGTGTGTCCTTCCGCTCAGTTTCCTGAGCATGGTCTGTGCCTCTTCCAGACTGTGTGGTTTTCCGAGCACCTCGTTGTCGACTATGACCACCGTGTCGGCTGTGATTATCATTTCGTCACTCGCCATTTCTTTGCTGTATGCCATGGCTTTAGTGTGAGCTATGTGGCGTGCTATGTCTTCTGTCATGATGTCGTCGGGATAGCTTTCGTCTATGCCGGGCATCACCCTCACTTCGAAGTCTATGCCTATCCCGGCCAGCAGCTCGCGGCGTCGTGGCGAGTTGCTGGCAAGTATTATGTGGTATTTCTTCAGATTGTCGAGCATGGTTGTTTTTCGTTTTTCTTCTTTTTCGTAACGTTTTTTTTATTTTTTCAACTTTCCCTTACCATCCGAAGGCAGTGGCATTCATCTGCCAGAGTCCTTGTGCGCGTAGGGTCTGTTCTATGACGTCGCGGGCGCATCCGTGTCCTCCGCAATATTGGCTGATGTAAAGGCTTGCCTGCTGCACCTCTAAGCAAGCGTCTTTTGGGCATACGGGACATCCCACTCTCTGAAGCACTTGCAGGTCGGGAATGTCGTCGCCCATGTACATGACCTGCTCGTCTGTGAGGTTGTAGCGTTCTAAGAACTCCTCGTATGTCTTTATTTTCATTGCGCAGCCAGTGAATATGTCGGTCATTCCGAGTGCCTGGTATCGTGTGCGAATAGCTTCCACGTTAGCTCCTGTCATGATGGCAATGTTCAGTCCAAGCTTTATTGCGAGCTGTATGGCGTATCCGTCTTTTATGTTGACTGTGCGGAGTGGTATCCCGTCGGGTGGCAGCGTGATGGTCTGTTGGCTTAGCACGCCGTCAACATCGAAAATGATAGCCTTGATAAGCGTGAGGTCGTAGTTTATCATAGTTGTAATCAGCGAGTGTTAATGTTCATGTATGCTTTTGCTCATGATGTCGTAGATCTGCTGTGTCAGTGGGTTCTGTGCGAGCATCTCCCTTTGTCGTTCAATCACCGCTTTGTCGTATCTTACTGCCGGCCCGGTCTGTGCCAGTCTTGGGTGCATGGTGTGCACCTTTGCCGCCGTTTCGTCTATGAGTGGTAGCATGATGCTGAAGTCTAAGCCTTGGCTTTCGAGTATGTCGGCAGCCAGTGTGTAGCAGTGGTTAGCGAAGTTGCAGGCCATGACCGCTGCGAGATGCAGATGCCTCCTCTTCTCGCTGTCGAGCTCTGCTACGCTGTTGCTTACGCTTGTTGCAATCTGTTTCGCCACGTCCATTGCCGCTTCGCAGTTGGCTTCTACGAAGAATGGCACCAGGCTAAAGTCGATGATTCGCTCTTTTGAGAATGTCTGCATGGGGTAAATGACCCCGTGCAATGGCATGTTGTGGAAGATGTTGCATGGCACCGAACCGGCGGTATGGAACAGTGGGCATTGTGTGTGCTTTTTGCTCATCTGTGCGGCAATGCTGGGCAGTGCGTCGTCTTTCACTGCCACTATTATTGCGTCGGTGTCTGTGGGCAATGCTGCAATGTCGCACAGCGCTTCTGCGTTGACCTTTTCCGCCAGAGCCTGTGCCGACTCCATTGTTCGGCTGCAAATATGTGTTATGCGGTGCCCGTTGTTGTGGAGGGCAGGCGCAAGGTTTGTGGCCAGTCTGCCAGCCCCTATGAATGATATGTCCATTTGTGCTTTGCTGTGATGATAGTCTTCAGAAAGAGTTCAGGTGTACGTTTTCCCATTTCAGCTTATCCTCGTTCTGTGGTTTTCTCTCTTCCGCCTTATGGCCGAAGGCCACTATGCAGAGTGTGAAGAAATTCTCGGGAATGTTGAGTATTCCTCTTATCACCGTGTCGGCCGTTGTGCCGTCGCTGAGTCCTCTACCGCGCATCTGCACCCAGCATGATCCCAGTCCCAGGTCTGCTGCCTGGTACTGCATGGAGATGGCTGCAATGCTGGCGTCCTCTATCCAGCAGTCGTTTTGCACGGGGTCTCCGAGCACCACCACAGCCATCTGTGCCCCTTTTATGAACTGTCCGCCCATATCCTTGGCGTCGGCCAGTTTTTCGAGTGCGGTCTTGTCGTCGACCACTACGAAGTGCCAGGCCCTCTGACTTTTCGATGTTGGTGCCATGAGTGCGGCCCTGAGTATCAGTCTTACGCTTTCAGCGTCTATCTCCTCGTCGGTGTACTTTCTGTACGAGCGGCGTGTCTGCGCCAGTGTTTTGAAGTCTGTCATATCTGTTGTCTTTTTATTATAATAGTTGTAACTAATAATTTAGCTCAAAGGCGTGGCAATATGTCGCGGCAGAATTTCTCCCCCTCTTCATATCCCTCCTCGTAAAGCCGCTCCAGTTTCTCTGTGTCCCGGCACACACGGTCCACCTCCATTGGTCTCTGCGGCCGTATGGCAACTATGTCTCCCCAGTCCTCCATTCGCTCTATCATGTCGAGTTGCTTGTTGTATGCCTCCACGCGGTGGCTCAGTGCCACTCTCAGTCTTGGGTATTCCTTATAAACAATTGGCGGGATTTTCATGTCGGGCTCTGTCGATCGGAATCCTCGGTTGCGTGTCAGCACGCAGACGTTGAACTGGTGTCCTTTCTCTATTGCCCTCTGCACTGGTATTGAGTCCGTGATGCCACCGTCGAGCATCGGTGTCCCGTCGACAGTGGTTATCTGTGACACGTATGGCAGCGAGCTGGTGGCCTTGGCTATTGCTGTCAGTCGTCTTGCGTTGTGCTTCTCTGTGAGGTATTCTGCTGTGCCGGTGTTGCAGTTGGTGACAACCATTTCAAACTCTGCCGTGTTGTGCTCGTAAGTCTGGTAGTCGAATGGCACTATCTCTGCCGGGAAGCGTTCGTACAGGATGTTCGGGTCGAAGATGCTTCCCTGCACAAGCAGGCTTTTCAGCGAGATATATCCATATTTGCGCAGCATGTCGATGTTTGAAAAACGTGCCCTTCTTGGCTGTCGGCTCATGTACGACAGTCCGTTGCAAGCTCCCGCCGAGACCGCCACGACGTATGGGAAATAGCACTCGTGTTTCATGAGTGCGTCGAGGACTCCGCTGGTGAATACTCCCCTCATCCCTCCTCCTTCGAGTACGAGTCCGGTGTTTCTCATTTCGTGTTTTGTCATGTCTCGTCTTAGTTTTTATCTTAGCTTCAGTTCGTCGCCTATGCGCAGGTCATAGTCGGGCGAGAGATGGTTTCTCTTGTAGAGCGACTTCAGTCTTATGCCGTATTTCTGTGCTATGGAGTACATGGACTCTCCTTGCCTCACGTAGTGCTTGCGCCCCTTGTATTCCTTTGCGGCCTTCTTCTGTTTCTTCTTCAGCCAGATTATTTCCCCCTCCTGTATAGGAGAGTCCTTGTCGCGCTCATTGTATTTTGCTATTTTCTTGTAGCTGATGCCTATCTCCTGTCCTATTGTTCTGAAGGTGTCTCCGCGGCGTCCTATGATGTAGTAGTTTTTGTTGTATATCTTTATGAGGTGCAACGGCTGTCCTGCGACCTGTACGTCTTTCGTGTGTTTGGTCATGAACTTGTCGTAGGAGCGTGCCCTGTCATACTCATAGAGCTTGTACAACTGTATGATGTCTATGAGTCGTTGGGGGTATTTTGGGTCTGTGGCATATCCTGCCGCCTTCAGTCCGTAAGCCCATCCTTTATAGTCGGTGGTCTTCAGGTTGAAGAGCGAGCTGTAGCGTCCTCTCTTTGCCAGGAATTTTGAGTGGTCCTCGTACGACTCGAATGCCGAGTTGTATGCCCTGAAGCACTCGTTTCTGCTGTCGTCGTCGTGATAGACCATCGCTCCTGTCCAGTCGTGGCATTTTATACCGAAATGGTTGTTTCCCTTTCTTGCCAGTTCACTTCTTCCAGCCCCGCTCTCCAGTAGTCCCTGCGCCAGTGTTATCGAGGCGGGTATCTTCCATTTCAGCATCTGTTCTATGGCACAGTCCTTGTACTGGTCTATGTATTGCTGGTATGTGGGTGTCCATTTAGACTGAGCTGAGCAGACGAGCGAGACCATCAGAAACGCTGTGAGCACCATGGTCTTTGTCTTTTCTGCAGTCATGTTTTTTCTTCCTTCTGTTTTCGAAAATGCTATGGTCATAAAATTGTTTTGATTATCCTTTGTAGGGTGGGGCAGTGGGAGCCCAAAGTTCCTTCGCGTGCAAAATTACATAAAATTGGTCTAACGGCCAAACTATTGACCAGATTTTTACGTGCTGTTGCGGTTGGACTGACGCTGAAAGCGTCTCCGATTAGTATGCCGCAGTGTCCGGAGGACCCGCGGAACACGAAAGAAGCAGGAAGCACTCCGACGGAGTGCCCCATCTGTGGTTACATTGGGTGATTTCTACCTCAGCACGGTTTTTTACAAGAGTAATCATTGTGCTATCAAGACACCCTCTGGTACTGTGTGTCAGGTAAGGTTCCTTCAAGTTAGATAGTTTCCAACTGGGGGTTAGATAGTTTCCAACTGGGAGTTAGATAGTTTCCAACTGGGAGTTAGATAGTTTCCAACTGGGGGTTAGATAGTTTCCAACTGGGGGTTAGATAGTTTCCAACTGGGAGTTAGATAGTTTCTAACTGCGGGAATAGTGCCGCCTCTTGGGTCGAAAGACGGCACTTCTCGACCCGAATAGTGCCACCTTTCGCCAAGGGTGCCTGTACTGCCCTCTGTCCGTTCAAAGCTTTTCACCCAACAACTCTTCCATGCTTTTTCCAGCCCCGTGAAAAATCTTTTCGGCCAAACTATTCCGTATCTCGCAAAATTTACTTAACTTTGCAGCCCCAAAGCTGCGGAGATGCTGAGGGAAGAGAAAACGAAACTGAACCGAACGACAATGACCGAAAAACATATAGTACTCGAAGACATAGACCCCGTGGTGTTCTATGGCGTGGGCAACAGCCACCTGCAGATGTTGAAAGCCCTGTACCCGAAGCTGCGCATAGTGGCCCGCGACAACGTGATCCGTATCATAGGCGACGAGCAGCAGATGGCCGCCTTCGAAGAGAGCACCGAGAAGATGCGGCAGCACATAGTGCGATTCAACTCGCTGAAGGAAGAGGACATCATAGACATAGTGAAAGGCAAGCGCACACGCGACGAGGTGCCCGAAGGCGTGGTGTGCTACACCACCACAGGCCGCCCCATAAAGGCACGCTCGGAAAACCAGCAGAGGCTGATAGACGCCGTGGCCGACTGCGACATGGTCTTTGCCGTGGGACCGGCAGGCACAGGAAAGACGTATCTGTCGATAGCACTGGCGGTGAAGGCGCTGAAAGAGAAGACGGCAAAGAAGATCATACTCTCGCGCCCCGCTGTGGAGGCAGGCGAGAAACTCGGTTTCCTGCCCGGCGACATGAAGGACAAGATAGACCCCTACCTGCAACCGCTCTACGACGCGCTGGAAGACATGCTGCCGCCGGTGAAACTGCAGGACATGATGGAGAAGCACCTGATACAGATAGCTCCGCTGGCCTTCATGCGTGGACGCACACTGAGCGACGCGGTGGTGATACTCGACGAGGCACAGAACACCACGCCCGCACAGATAAGGATGTTTCTCACACGCATGGGCTGGAACACTAAGATGATAATAACGGGCGACATGACGCAGATAGACCTGCCACACTCACAGAAGAGCGGACTCATAGAGGCGCTCCACATACTCAGTGGGGTGGAGGGCATAGGCGTGGTGAACCTGGACCAGCGCGACATAGTGCGCCACAAGCTCGTGACACGCATAGTCAAAGCATACGAAGAGTACGACAAAGAAATGAGAAATGAGAAATGAGTAATTAGTAATGAGTAATTAGTAATGCCATGCGGGCAGTTTTAGTGCAGCGGGATTGTGCCGCATGGTAGTCTCGAGTGCAGCGGAATGGTGTCGGATGGCATTACTCATTACTAATTACTAATTACTAAAATAGCAGAACCATGGCAGAACAGAACACCCCCAAGACCAGCCGCCGCACAGCGCGACAGCAACCAGTAGACAACACTTACGCCCACCTGCAGCCACAGGCCCTCGACGTGGAGCGCGCCGTGCTGGGCGCACTGCTCATAGACAAGGACGCCTATGCCGTGGTATGCGAGCTGCTCTTCCCCGAGAGCTTCTATGAGCCCCGCAACCAGATGATATACACGGCCATAAGAGAGCTGTCGATGGCAGAAAAACCCGTCGACGTGCTCACCGTGACACAGCAGCTGGCACAGAGCGGACAGCTCGAGGAGGTGGGCGGACCGGCCTACGTGGCAGAGATCTCGAGCCGGGTGGCGTCGAGTGCACACGTGGAGTACCACGCACGCATAGTGGCACAAAAGTTCCTGGCACGGCAGCTCATACAGTTTGCCAGCGACGTGGAGACGAAGGCCTTCGACGAGACCATCGACGTCGACGAGCTGATGCAGCACGCAGAGGGAGCACTCTTCGAGCTCTCGCAGAAGAACATGAAGAAGGACTACGTGCAGATAGACCCCGTGATAAAAAATGCCCTCGACGTCATAAACAAGGCAGCAGCCAACAAGGACGGACTGACCGGCGTACCCACGGGCTACCACCGCCTCGACGACATAACCAGCGGATGGCAGGCCAGCGACCTGGTCATCATTGCCGGCCGCCCCGCAATGGGCAAGACATCGTTTGCGCTGTCTATGGCAAAGAACATTGCCGCCGACTACCGGGTGCCCATGGCCTTCTTCTCGCTCGAGATGTCGAACGTGCAGCTCGTGAACCGACTTATATCAAACGTCTGCGAGATACAGGGCTCGAAAATACTCAACGGACAGCTGCAGCCCGACGAGTGGGACCGGCTGGACAAGCGGGTGACCAACCTCATGGGCGCACCGCTCTACGTGGACGACACACCGGGACTATCGGTCTTCGAGCTGCGCACAAAGGCTCGTCGCCTGGTGCGCGAGCACGGGGTGAAAATCATCATGATAGACTATCTGCAGCTGATGAACGCCAACGGCATGCGCTTTTCCTCGCGACAGGAGGAGGTGAGCACCATCAGCCGCTCGCTGAAGGGACTGGCCAAGGAGCTCGACATACCCATCCTGGCACTGTCACAGCTGAACCGTGGCGTAGAGAGCCGCGAGGGACTGGAGGGCAAGCGCCCGCAGCTGAGCGACCTGCGTGAGTCGGGAGCCATAGAGCAGGATGCCGACATGGTGCTCTTCGTGCACCGCCCCGAGTACTACCACATCTACCAGGACGACAACGGGCGCGACCTGCACGGCATGGCGCAGATTATCATTGCCAAGCACCGTAAGGGTGCCACCGGCGATGTGCTGCTCACCTTCCGCGGTGAGTTCACCCGATTTGAAAACCCTGAGGACACCCGGCTGTCAAACCGTGCGCCTCAGGGCGGAGAAATATTGGGGTCGAAAATCGATGGCTCGGCTCCGGTCGACCTACCCGAGGGCTTCGCGCCCTTCAACGACGGGCCGCTGCCGCCACCACCTCAAGACGGGCCAGTGCCGTTCTGACCCGGCAACCACTATCTTACGTAGTCCAGCTTTATCACCACCACGCGAATGTTTTGGTCGGCCTTCTCAGTGGCTACCTTGGCAATGTGCCAGTCGTCGGGGAAGAAGAGGAAGAACTGCTCGGGCGTGGAGTCGAAGAAACGGGCTTTGGAGAGGTCGTACCAGTAGTGCTGCACGTCGGGCTTGTACACATCCTTAGGCCCTATGCTCGACAGGTGGTCAACGAGTCCGAAGCGCTCGGTGCCCTTCACCACATACTGGAAGTCTATGTGCTCGCGGTGCATCTCGCACTGTCGGCTGTCCAGCTCACCGTTGGTAGTGTCCTCGATGCTGGCTACCAGTGTAGTGCCCTCGATGGGGTGCTTGCCGGCAGGAAGGGCGGTGAGGTCGGTCTTCGCAAGCCACTTGAACATGGCTTTCCACTGCTTCTTGTTCTTGTGGTACTGGAACCAGAACTCGCCGGGGTTGACGGTGTAGTGGGCCGAAGCCTTGCAGAAACCGTTGCGCCAGCAACCGTTGTTCACCCATTTCTGGGCTTTCTCCATAAACTTTGAGTCGGTAAACTCACGTGTGTACTGCGTCTGTGCGCTTGCGGCGATGCAGGTCATGACCAGCATTGCCAGGGTTAAAATCTGTCTCTTCATAATATTGATGTTAATAAAACTAAGAATCTAAATCCTCGCTCAATATGACTCGCTCTCGTTGGGGAAGTCACCGCTCTTCACGTCGGCTACGTACTGTCCTACGGCGTCGGTCATTATTGTGCCCAGGTCGGCATAGCGGCGCAGGAAGCGTGGCGAGAATCCCTGGGTCATGCCGAGCATGTCGGCCACCACGAGCACCTGTCCGTCGCAGTGACCACCTGCCCCTATGCCAATGGTGGGTACGCTCAGTTCGCTTGTCACCTTTTCGGCCAGCGCTGCCGGCACCTTCTCCAGCACCACTGCGAAGCATCCGGTCTCGGCCAGCAGCCGCGCGTCGTTCATGAGTTTCTCTGCCTCACGCTCATCCTTGGCTCTCACGGCGTAGGTGCCAAACTTGTTGATGCTCTGCGGTGTCAGGCCCAGGTGGCCCATCACCGGTATGCCGGCGTCGAGTATGCGCTTCACCGTGGGCAGTATCTCCTCGCCGCCCTCCAGCTTCACAGCGTCGCAACCGCTCTCCTTCATGATGCGTATGGCGTTGGCAACACCGTCGTGGCTGCCTATCTGGTACGAGCCAAAAGGCATGTCGCACACCACGAGGGCACGCTTCACACCGTTGACCACAGCGCGGGCGTGGTAGATCATCTGGTCGACGGTCATGGGCAGAGTGGTGCTGTTGCCTACCATCACGTTAGAGGCAGAGTCGCCGATGAGTATGGCGTCGACGCCCGCACGGTCTACTATGCTTGCTGTGGTGTAGTCGTAACTGGTGAGCATGGAGATCTTCTCACCCTTCTCTTTCATCTCTATGAAACGGCGAGTCGTAACTTTGCGCTCGTCTTTTATTAAATATCCTGCCATTGGAAAGTTTAAAAGATTAAAAGTTTAATAGTTTAAAAGTTTAACGGTTTATACTAAGGTGTCCTGATTTAAGGACCACTAAAGCTACGAATCGTAATAATAACAGTGCGCAGCTATTTGTGTAATCGTTTCTGCAACTCTTCTGTTGTCAAGCCTGTGTAGTCGGCAGCCTGAATGTCGGAGAGCGGTGCCACTATTTCGAGGCTGTTTGTTGTCACCAGTCCCACTACGAACATGCCGGCAGCACGGCCCGAACGGAGGCCGTTTACGCTGTCCTCGAACACCACGCAGTCCTCGGGCGTAGCGCCAAAGCGGGCGGCTGCACGCAGATAGCAGTCGGGCGAAGGCTTGCTCTCGGCAAAGTCTTCGCTCGTCAGGATGGCATCGAAAAGCGCTGTGAACTCGGGGTGGCTGCGGTACACGCTGCCCATTTTCTGCTGGTTGGAGCTGGTCACCACGGCGGTCTTCACTCCGTGGCTCCGCAGGTCGGCGATGAACTCTGTGAAGCCCTCTATATAGTCAAACGACATCTGCGCCTCGAACTCGTCGAGCCGGCGCGTCAGGGTGTCGCGCTCTTTTGCCAGTGGCCCCGACCACCAGCGGTCGTATATCTGTGTCAGCGTCTGACCTTTTATCTCGTTTTCGAGCCCGGGATGCTCGGGGTGGTACAGGCGGCACTGCGTGCCCCAGAACACCGAGTACTGTGGCTCGGTGTCGAACACCACGCCGTCGAGGTCGAAAAGTGCTGCTGACAATTTATTCTGCCGTTCTGTAATCATCTTGCTGAATAGCTAAATTCGACTTTCGCAAGTTCCACTTGCCTTTTGGATGCAAAGGTAACACTTTTGCACCACTTAGAACAGAAATGTCAAGTTAAATGGCGTTAAATAGTCCGGCCAAGGCACGTTTAATCAAGAAAAGTGCATATCTTTGTACTCATAATATCAATCAAAATGCACATGACCAATACACAGTTGATAGCGGTGGCTGCCGGTCTGCTCCTGCTGTTGCCGGTGCTCATCCCCACCAAGGCCTTTGCCCAGCAGCGGTTCCATCGCCATCTGCCGGCAGGCAACTATAGTGGCATCTGCCCTCTGGGCAACGATCTCTATGCCGTGGTGAGTGACAAGGAGGCAGAAGATGGCTTCTATGTGTTCCGGCTGGCCATAGACACGGCGAAGGGCCGCATCACAGAGGCAGAGAACCTGGGCTACCGCTCCAGCGGACTGCCCAACCGCGACATGGAGGGCATCTGCTACGTGCCGTCGACAAACACTGTCTTCATCAGCGGCGAGAGCGACAACGAGGTCTACGAGTATACTCTCGACGGCCAGCGCACAGGCCGCCGTCTGGCCATGCCGGCAGAGTACAAGAGGGCCCAGGCCAACCTGGGGCTCGAGGCTCTTACCTACGACAGCGTGGCCCACCGCTTCTACACCACCTCGGAGCGACCGTTGCAGGGCGACAGCATGCTTCGCATACAGGCTTTCGGCGACGACCTGCAGCCACTGCGACAGTATCTCTACCGGCCCGACGAGCCGCTCAGCCATAAGTACTATCACGGGGTGCCAGAGCTGCTGGCCACCGGCGACGGACGGCTGCTGGTGCTCGAACGGCAGCTGCGCATACCCCGGCTGAAGATTGGGGCGAAGAGCGTGGTCAGTATCTACGAGGTGGACATACCGGCTGACAGCGATATGCCGGCAGACGGCCTCACGGTGCTGCAGAAGAGGCTGCTAGTCTCGCTGAAGACCAGGCTGACACTCACCGGTAGGAAGTTTGCTAACTACGAGGGCATGTGTCAGCCCGCACCGGGGTGGCTGTTGCTCGTCGCCGACTCGCAAGGCCAGTACCGGAAGGTGATACGCGACTGGTTCACACTGCTTACAAGTGAGAAGTGAGAATTTTTTTTAAAAGGCTAAGTGAGAAATGAGAGATGAGAGATGAGAAATGAGAAATGAGAAATGCCATGCGGCAGCAAACGTTGCGCAGCCATTTCTCATTTAGATAATCCTAAAATCCGCAACTAATAGTGATGCTAACTAATTATGCAGTTCGCTTCTCCATCAGACGACAGTCTTGCCAGTACAGACATGATTATGCATGGGTCATGCCCAGTTTCCCCTTACCCCGTCAAGCATTACAGGGGCTTTATGCTGCCTTTAACCCGCGAATTCGGTTTCTCGCTGTACTGGTAGCCGAATGACGTACATCGGAGACCCAGTACTTTGTCGATAACTGGACCTACAAAACGGGAAAATTCCTCTCTCACTTGAAAAATTCCTCCAAAAGGAGTGATTTTCTCAGATTTTATGCTTACCTTTGCCATGCCATTGATGAATTTGCTTGTCTTGATTTGCAGCACTAAGGTAAGTGAAAAATCTGACATGGCAAAATCCAGAGCCGCTCGGCTTTGCCGCTTGCCCCAGCAAGAACTTTTTGTTGATCAGGAACTTATAACAAAGTTAAACTAAAGTGCTGCGGAATTTAGGATATATATATGATTGATTACAATTCAAAAGAATCCCTGAAGAATGTTCTGAAAACATTCAATCCTGAAGGAAAATTGTTGGATTTGCAATTTGCAGAATTGGCAAAATGGTTTCTTTACGGCGGTTATATTCATGTAAAAAGCAACCAAGTGGATAGAAAGGTCTATATACAGGAAGTAGAATTCTATTTTTATGATGAAAAAGGGGGCATCCCCTCAAACAAAATAGTCTATCATCGGAATGGCAATTATGCCAATATTCCTCCTAATGAAAATTTGCCTATCGGGAAGTCAACTCATTATTTTGATACAGGTATGTTGTATCTGCATGCTTCTGGTGTTGACATCACGTTTGAGAATGAAATGAAATGTTATCGTGCGTCAGCCTTGATACGTGCTTTTTCAGTTGAAGAAAAAGGAGCTGTTCAGGCTGTATATAAAAATCAATGCATTGATCCGCGTTCAACTTTTGTTTATGAATATCTTTTTGAAGGATTGTCTGTATTTGATGATTCTGGCTATTCTATAAAATGGGAAGATGATTGGCAACCAGCCCCTTCCGTCCTGACAGGCATCGAACGTATAAGAGTCGTTGACAAAGAGACAGGCAACAAAGACGAGAAAAAATGGAGGTTTAAAAAATACGATTTATGATTACAGATAATCAGACAAACAAGGTGTATTTTTCGCCCCGATTGATGACTGAATGTCCGAAATTATGGGCAAGCATTCGGGGGGCGCTTTCAGAAAGGAAAATAAGATACGGACTGCTGACATATCCGAACTACATGTGGTGTCGAGACTATATGCCAATTCAGATAGAGGAAGAAAATTTCGTGGCTTACCGGTTTGAGCCAGACTACTTGAAAAATGACAGACGCTACAGGCGATTTCTTGACTGTGACGGCTATCGGATTTGCAAAGAAATTGGGTACAGTATGACAGAAATGGACTTGGTGATGGACGGTGGCAATGTGGTGAAATGTGGCGACACCATCATAATGACAGAAAAAATATTTGCAGAAAACAAAGACAAGAGCAGAATTGAGGTAGAGAGAATTCTACATGAGAAGTTGAAGAGCGATATTCTTTTTTTGCCGTGGGACAGAGATGAAATGTACGGTCATAGTGACGGAATCGTACATTTTGCTGGAAGCAATTGTGTGCTGATGACCAACTATGAAGACTTTGACCAGAAACTGGCAAAAGAAATGGAGAAACGATTGAAAAGGAAGTTTGAAGTGATTCAGTTGCACTATCAGACACGGCGGAAGCACCTGCGTAGTTGGTCGTACATCAATTTTCTGCAAACGGAACGGTTAATCATGGTTCCCCAACTCGGTGCAGAGGAGGATGAGCAGGCTTTAGAGCAAATTAGCGCTGTTTTTCCCGACTGTGAAACTATTGGCGTTCCAGCATTGGAAGCCGTACGCAAAGGTGGTGCACTGAATTGTATTTCATGGAATGTGAAAGACAATGGTACAATTCCTATAAAGTTGGAATCTCTTCTTCCCGATGTTCTGAATCTGTTTGTCCATCTTGGAGACAGCGTTTTATCAGACAAAGTGTTTGATCCATTAAAGCGATTTTTGAATGACCGTTGCAGTTTCCCAAGACGTGGTGAAATTATTGCAATGAATGACTATCTTGATAGAAAGAAAGCTGAAATGAAACAAATTTCTTCAAGTATGAATTATGGGACACATCTTAGTGAAGAGGAATCCCGGCAATGGGACTATTACCAATCATGGCAAATAGTGTTGTCTGTCCTGCCTGTCTTTGTCTGTAATTTGAGAGAATGTCTGATTTATGCTCCGTTTGAGTTTAGTGAATAGAGAGTGTTGGAATTAAATGAAGAAGAAACTTTCATTTTAGCAAGCCATGTGCATGTTTTCACTGCGTGAGTGGCATGTTATCACAATGAACCGAGAAAGTTTGCTAAACATCTGCTCCATCTGCTCCCCCTCCGCATTTTGTTGACAATCAAAAGATTATAGGCGAAGCAGATGGGAGCAGATGAGTGATTTGTCCTTCGCGGCCATCTCACGCTGTGTTCTTGGCTATTCCGGGCAGAGTTTTAGGTTAGTTCACGATATGATTTATCCAAAATCGCATCATGATTTAGGCTATTTCGCGTCACCGTTTAGGCTATAACATGCCGTGAAATAGGCTATATTGTGAAAATGAAAAGAAAAATATTTTCTTTTTGCATTGCACTCGTTTTTTTCGTAACTTTGGAAGAATTTGCAGAAATTCTTTGTATAAAGGCAGTTAGGGAGATTGAGATTATCTGGGGTTCTTGCTCTGGCAAGCGTCAAAGCCGAGTCCGGATAAGAGACCGTTCTATTTCTACGAATATCAAGGTTGTTGGGAATGATGAGGCTAATTCGGGCATGATAGCGTAAACCGTTGATACTGCGTTGGTTTGCTGTCATTTGCGCTTTTGACATTCTTTCGGTTTGGAAAGAATGTTGAGTCTGTTCCGTTACCTAAGTGTTACCTCGGTTACTACGTTTGGTAACTGGGACTCGAGCTCTGCTCGCTTCGCTCGTCGAAGAACAGTTGGTGAAAACGTGGAAGTCTGTACCCTAAAATCCGCAACAAATAGTGATTACAGTGATGCTGACTAGTTTTGTAGTTTGCTTCTCCATCTGACGATAGTCTTGCCAGTACAGACGTGATTATGCATGGGTCATGCCCAGCTTCCCCTTACCCCGTCAAGCATTACAGGGGCTTTATGCTGCCTTTAACCCGCGAATTCGGTTTCTTAGCCGTCAGTGAGTGCGAAAGGGTTCTGATATGATTTGTTGTCCGTGTAGATATTCAGTTCACCACGGGAGCGGGGGCGCCCGCCCCCGCCCAACGCGGCGAGCGGGCGGGGCCGC
>Ga0310694_10003596_pt1 | contig 15182 bp, 14 predicted proteins | sample 174DNAGHGhighgp2_FD_203884 | JGI IMG/M metagenome (GOLD analysis project Ga0310694, IMG submission 203884) | Sheep rumen microbial communities from Palmerston North, Manawatu-Wanganui, New Zealand - 1742 DNA GHGhigh gp2 (v2) (version 2) | ecosystem: Host-associated > Mammals > Digestive system... | reverse complement strand
AAAGGAAAATTTGGAGTAAGCGAGGCATATATATTATTTAAAGAAAAAATTAATAATAAAATTAGAGAAATATATCCTGAACTATTCGAATAAAATGGAGAAAAATGTCCTAGTATAGCGTTATAAATTTATATAAATTGTATCATGTTTAATTAAAATATGCTATAATAACTGCATCAAAGGAAGTTGTAAGACATGAGATATATCATTAAATTGAGATTACAACTTAATAAAAAAATTTAAGCCTTATTGCTAAAATGCAGTAAGGCTTTTCTTTTTGAGAAAATAGGAGGAAAATTATATGAATAAAGAAGAAAAGAAATACGAATTGATAAAATTTGAAGATGGTGACTTTAGTTTAGATGTCAATGTATCACCTGATGAAGATACTGTATGGTTAAGTGCAAACGAAATCGCATTATTGTTTAATAGAGATCCGAAGACAATAAGAAAGCACATAAACAATGTTTTTGAAGAAAACGAAGTCGACATAAATAGCAACACGCAAAAAATGCGTATTGCTGGAGTTGACCAAAGAGTAGTATTTTACTCATTAAATGTCATTATTTCTGTAGGATATAGAGTTAAATCTAAACGAGGTGTTCTATTTAGACAATGGGCTAATAGTATATTAAAACAATACCTATTAAAAGGCTCTGTTATTAACGAAGAGAGATGTCTATCTTGTACTTCTAATATTATTTCACTTCAAAATAAGGTTGAAACGATTGAATCTAAAATTAAAAATATGGAAGATGATTTATATCTTGAAAATTCAAAAGCCTTTTTTGAAGGTGAAATTGTTGAGCCATATACATTTATAAGACATATATTCTTTTTAGCTAAGAAAGAATTAGTAATTACAGATTATTATGCTGATAATTATTTAATATCTATGTTAAAAGATGTTAAAGTAAAAATAACCATTATTACTTCTTCTAATTCTTATCTAAATAAAATAAATATTCCAAATAATATAAATATTAAACATAATGACAATATACATGGAAGATATATATTCATTGATGATAAATATGTATATGCCTTAGATAATTCATTTAATAATATTGGGAAGAAAGAATTTATTATTATGAAATTAGATAATATAACTAAAGAAATGATATTAGAAAGAATAAAGTAAAATGTCCGAGCATAAGCAAAATGTCCGAGTACAAATCTAAAAAAAATAAAATAGTATCAAAAAAGAGCTTTTAAGGTTCTAAATTGATACTATAATTTTATAAGTGGCTTAGCTATGCAATTTTTACGTTTATATAAAAAAAAGGCTTGATACGGTATTGTATCAAACCTATTGTTCTTTAATGGAGGCCCCGACCGGATTTGAACCAGCGATCAGGCAGTTGCAGTGCCGTGCCTTACCACTTGGCTACAGGGCCATATATGAACAACTAAAATTCTATCAAAAATTACCTTGTAAGTCAAATACTATTTGCTCATTTCAAAAAAATTAGCACTCTACACTTGACAGTGCTAAAAAATAGAACTATACTATAATTGCAATCGAAAGAATTGCGAAACAAAAATTAGGGAGGCTTATTAATATGGAAAACTATAACAACAATAACGAAAATGAAAATGTATTAGAAAAATATGGCCGTGATGTAGTTCAGCTTGCTCGTGAAGGCAAAATTGACCCAGTAATAGGCCGTGACGAAGAAATTAGACGTATCATTAAGATATTATCTAGAAAAACTAAAAATAACCCAGTTTTAATCGGTGAACCAGGTGTTGGTAAGACAGCAATAATCGAAGGATTAGCTAGACGTATAGTAGCAAATGATGTTCCTACTTCTTTAAAGGATAAATCAATATTCGAGCTAGATATGGGTGCCCTAGTTGCTGGTGCTAAATTTAGAGGAGAATTTGAGGAAAGACTAAAGGCAGTATTAAATAAGGTTAAGGAATCAGATGGAAATATCATTATGTTTATCGATGAAATTCATCTAATTGTCGGTGCTGGTAAGGCAGATGGTGCACTAGATGCAGGTAATATGCTAAAGCCTATGCTTGCGCGTGGTGAATTACATTGTATCGGTGCTACAACATTAAAGGAATATAGAGAATATATTGAAAAGGATTCTGCACTAGAGCGTAGATTCCAAAAAGTATTAGTATCTGAGCCTTCTGTTGAGGATACAGTATCTATTTTAAGAGGTATCAAGGAAAGATTTGAAACACATCATGGTGTAACAATCCAAGATAGTGCAATCGTTGCCGCTGCTTCTTTATCAAATAGATATATCACAGATAGATTCTTACCAGATAAAGCCATTGATTTAATTGATGAAGCTTGTGCTTCATGTCGTATGGAAATCGATTCAAAGCCAGCAGAGCTTGATGATTTAGACCGTAAGATTGCTCAATTAAAAATTGAAGAAATGGCCTTAAAAAAGGAATCAGATCCTTCTTCTTTAAAGAGATTAGAATCAGTTAGAGCTAATTTAAAGGAATTAGAAAAGAATGCTTCTGATCTAAATACTAAATGGGAGCAAGAAAAGAAAGAAATCGCCGCATATAAGGATATTAAAAAAGAGCTTGAAGCTGATAAGTTCCAGCTAGAAAAAGCTTTTAACGAAGGAAATTATAAGCGAGCATCTGAGCTTCAATATTCAATTATTCCAAGCCTTGAAGCCAAGATAAAGGAATATCAAGAAAAATCTAAGGATGACCATCTTCTTTCTGAATCTATTAGTGAAGAGGATATCGCAGAGGTTATATCTAAATGGACTAATATTCCTATTTCTAAATTGATGCAAGGCGAAAGAGAAAAAATATTAACATTAAAGAATACCTTAGCAGAAAGAGTAATAGGACAGGATGATGCAGTTGAATTAGTAAGTGATGCCATCATTCGTCAGCGTGCTGGTATTAAGGATGAGAATAAGCCTATAGGATCATTTTTATTCCTAGGACCAACAGGTGTCGGTAAAACAGAGCTTGCTAAAGCATTGGCTGATGCCTTATTCGATTCAGAATCTCATATTATAAGACTTGATATGAGTGAATATATGGAACAATATTCTGTATCTAAATTAATTGGTTCTGCTCCAGGATATGTAGGATATGATGAGGGCGGACATTTAACTGAAAAGGTAAGACGTAATCCTTATTCTATAGTTCTATTTGATGAAATCGAAAAAGCTCATCCAGATGTATTTAATATTTTACTTCAAATATTAGACGACGGTAGATTAACTGATTCACAGGGTAGAACAGTAGATTTTAAAAACACAATTATAATTATGACATCTAACATCGGTTCACAGGAATTATTATCAGGAGATAAGAATCAGGTTAATGTATTATTAAAGAAATATTTCAAGCCTGAATTCTTAAATCGTATTGATGAAATTATTACATTTAATCCATTATCTAAGGATGTACAATTTAAGATTGTAACAAAGTTATTACATAACCTAGATATTAGATTAATTCAGCAGGGCATTTCTATTACCTTCACAGATAGTCTAAAGCAGCATATATTAAACGAATCATTCGATATCGAATATGGTGCTAGACCTATCAAGCGTTATATTACTAAATACATTGAAACATTTATTGCAGAAAAGATAATCAAAGGTGAATTAAAGCCTAATATTGAATATGTATTAGATGCATTAAATGGTGAAATTAGATTATTAAATAAATAGTTTCTTAAGAAGCACAGATTGTGCTTCTTTTTTTGATTAAAAAAAAGACCGGCTATTAAACCGGTCAAAAGATTATCTACGTTCCTTGATACGAGCAGCCTTAGCAGATAATGTACGAATGTAATGTAACTTAGCACGACGTACTTTACCTTTTCTAATAACTTCAATCTTGTCAATTGCAGGTGCATGAACAGGGAATGTACGCTCTACACCAACACCGTAAGAAATCTTTCTTACTGTGAATGTCTCACAAATTCCAGCACCTTGCTTCTTAATAACTAAGCCTTCGAATGCTTGAATACGATGAGTTTCACCTTCAACAATCTTAACATATACCTTAACAGTATCACCAGGTCTAAAAGTTGGTCTATCCTGTAGGTATTCAGCTGTAATTTCATCAATTAAAGCTTGTCCTTTTGCCTTTGCCATATGTCTTCTCCTTATTAACAAAACTCATAGCCATAATCCCAAATTGCCAGCGGAGTAATGTGCCTTACTTGATTATAAAATAGTCAAGCCCTTATAATATATCACAACAAAAATAATAAATCAAGAATTATTTTATAAATAAAATCTAGCTATCTCTTTTTAATATCAGGATTTGAAGAATAATAATTTTCCTTATCCTTATACATCATCTTATCTGATATCTTCACCATATTATCAATATTTTTATCTATACTAGTATCGTAGCAATAGCCAATTGAACAGCTATATTTAGTTTCAGATACAATCTTTCTTATATTCTCTATAAGCTTTATTACATCTTCTTCCTTAGACTTGTAGCATAAAATAACAAATTCATCCCCACCAATTCTAAATACTGGCTGTCTTGATTTTGTTGCTTTAAGAAAGCATGATGATAATTCACTAATTGCATCATCTCCTGCCTGATGGCCTTCCCTATCATTAATTCTTTTTAAGCCATTCATATCAATTGATATAATAGCTGTAATATCCTTAATTCTTTCTGTAACACAGGAATAATATGCCTGACGATTTAATAATCCTGTTAAAGCATCCTTATTTGTTAATTGTAATATTAGGAATACATAATATACAAATAAAGCTATTCCTACAGTTGTAACAAAGATTTTAGAATAATCCTTACCAATAATAAATGGGAAAATTATTCCAGTTAATAATGCAAATGCTAAGAAGGCAATAGGAATTATTTCTGCAGATGTTTTATTTGATTGCTTAAATAAAACAAATACTAACAAGAATGCATATACACCTACGCCAATATATGGAAGATATCCAAGTGGGCCTCTTACCATCAAAGAATCATCATTTATGCTAAATACTATTCCAGTAAAAATAGAAATTATATTAATAATTGCTAATATAAATGAAGGTAGCATAATATACCAATATTTTTTCTTTAATAACTCAAATAAAACTATAGAAAGAATTATTGGAGTAGCACTATATCTAATTGCAGTTAGGACAGATCGTACTGTGTTATATTTATGAATATCACCAAAATAGAATTCAAAAAATACGACAAATGATAATAGAAAAACTGTAGCTATTAGCATATACATTCTTTTTACAGTTTTCTTCTTTAAAAATACTGTAATAGATAATGTAATAACAAAAGCTAATAAAACAAGTATCAATGCCCAATTATATAACAAATACTCTTTTATTATCTCCACTATAAAATCTCCTTTTAATAATTATCTTATTTTTAATCCCTCTTTAAATGGCATTATACCATATTTAAAAATAAAAAGCACTTTCGTGCTTTAAATTTATGCTAAAATCATATGATGGAATAATAGACACCAAATAGCATCTAAGATACCAAAGAATACGCCTGTAATTGTAACAAGAATTGCAATTACTAAACGAATAATTGAACCTCTATTTAATGCGTCTGACCATCTTACTAAAATCTCAACAATCCAGTTAACAAAAGGGATGAATAATAAGATGATTTGAACTAAACGAGGTAGGTTATTAAAAGACTTTGCCATTTTTATACCCTCCTTTTATATTTATCAGTTTAATTATAACTCAAATGTATCGTTATTGTACATATTTTATTTAAAAAGAGTTTTAAATTAAGACTAAAAATGATATAATGTATATATAATTTGAAAGGAGAACGAATTATGGATTATTTTGATTTACCAAAGATTGTATCTGCTATCTTAGCATTCTTCGTTGGTAGCTTATTAGGTGGTATCGTTAGACTTACTGAAGGTAAGATGGTTGCCGGAATTTTAAGAATTGTTTCATTCTTCTTATTCGTAGGCTTCGTTATTAACATCATCGACTTAGTATTAATTGCAACTAGCGGTAAGATGTTAAGAGTTATTGAACAATAATTAAAAAACAAGAAAGGCTACCTAGTAGCCTTTTTTGTTTTATGCATTGAATACCTTATTATCATAATATTCAGTTCTATTTCCTGTCTTTATAGTAGTATTTTCTAATACAATATTACTACATTTCTTTAAATCAAAATCCTTATCAGCAGAAATTTGAGAATTCTTTATTATAATATCGTGAATTGGAAGCTGTGGAAGGCCATCAACCTTTAAAGCAATTTTTGCTGAATTACATTTAATATTATCAACATAAATATTTTTAAATTCAGGTACGTCCTCTCTATCAACAGTTACTTCTCCTTCATTTTCATCCTCAATATTCTTTAAAACATATCCCATTGTAAATATCATTGCTTCACCAATAATATTTATCATGTTTGTATTTTTAATTGTAATATCCTCAACAACTCCACCTCTACCTAGAGCTGACTTAAATCTAATACCAATGTCAGTACCTGAGAATGTGCAGTTTTCAACTAAAATATTTGATACACCTCTAGACATTTCAGAGCCAACAACAAATCCTCCATGAGCATCAAAAACCTTACAATCATGTATCCAAACATTTTTAGTTGGAATCTTCTTTTCTCTAGCCTTTTTATTCTTTCCAGATTTAATACAAATACCATCATCACCAACCTCAAATACAGTATTTGCAATTTCTACATTTTGGCATGATTCTACATCAATACCATCACCATTTTGAGCACTGAATTTATTTTTAATAACAGCTTTATTCATTGTAAAATTAGTGCAGTATAAAGGATGAACATTCCATGCTGGTGAATTAGATAAAGTAACACCTTCGATTAAAATCTTGTCACATCTTCTTAGTGATATAAATACTGGTCTATACATATCCCAGCACTCTGATGCTATCTTTAAAGCATTAGGATCATCATATGAAGGCTCCTTACCATTAACACCATTATAATATGTTTCAGTAGGACACCAAATTTCAGTTTCTCCTGTTTTAACAACAAAAGGAGATTTCTTTAAGCATCTTTCCCATTCCTTTTCAGTTAATTTAAATTTTTTAATGCCTCTCCATAAATCACCTGAGCCATCCATTACTCCAGTTCCTGTAATAGCGATATTTGAAGCACCATCAGCTGAAACAGGTGAGATTGCTCTTATTTTTTCAATTCCTTCATATTCAGTAAAATATAGAGGATATTCCTCTTTAGATTTTGTAAATTTAATATAAGCTCCCTCATCTAAATGAAGATTAACATTACTTTTTATTTCAATAGGGCCAGACATATAAAAGCCTGATGGAACAATAACAGTTCCTCCACCCTCCTTGTTACATTGATCTATTGCCTTTTGAATAGCAGCTTTATTATTGAATTCATAATCAGATTTTGCACCAAAATCTAAAATATTATATTGAGCGCTTCTAAATTTTGGTAATTCAACTTTAAAATTCATAAAAACATTTCTCCTTTTACTCTTATATAAATATAATATCATATTTAATTATTTAATCTAGAAAAAAATGTCCACCATTAGGTGAACATTTGATTCCATTATTAATTATTATATGTTGTCTTCTTACTATATGTAGTATGAAGATATTTATGAGAAACATGACTATTTGGCTCTCCTAAGAATTCCTTATAGCATTCAATAATTGATGGATTTAAATGACTCTTACGAATCTTTGATTTTGTATCTTCATTGTAAAGCACTGAAGCTCTTAGCTTCTTATAATCAACAGTATCCTGAATCTTAGCATTAATAATTGGTTGTCCACCACCATTAATACATCCACCAACACATCCCATAAATTCAACGAAATGATATTGCTTCTTACCTGATTTTAGAATCTTAAAGAATTCCTTAATTGCCTTTCCACCATGTACAACAGCGACATTAACATCTAAACCATTTACATTAAGTGTAGCTTCTTTAATTTCTTCCATACCTCTTACTGGCACAAAATCAATTGGAGCTAATTCCTTATTAGTTAGCTTTTCATAAACTGTACGAATAGCAGCCTCCATTACACCACCAGTAACACCGAAAATTGTACCAGCACCTGTATATTGAGCTAAAGGACTTGTTGGCTTATAATCCTCTAAAGAATTATAATCAATTTCCTCACGACGAATCATACGAGCTAATTCTCTTGTTGTTAATACATAATCAACATCTCTTAAGCCATCAACCTCCATCTCAGGACGAGATGCTTCATATTTTTTAGCAATACAAGGCATAATTGATACAACTACAATCTTTCTTGGATCAACATTAATCTTATTTGCCCAATATGATTTAATCATAGCACCACCCATTTGATGAGGTGATTTACAACTTGATAGATGACTTAAATAGTCAGGCTCATATGTTTCAATAAATCTAATCCAGCCTGGTGAACAAGATGTGAACATAGGTAATTTACCATTATTTTGAAGTCTATGAATAAATTCATATCCTTCCTCCATTATTGTTAAATCGGCTGCCCAGTTAACATCTGCAATTTCATCAAAGCCTAATGCTTTAAATGCAGCATACATTTTGCCTTCAGAATCAGTTCCGATAGGATAACCAAATTCTTCACTTAATGCTGCTCTTACAGCAGGAGCTGCTTGAACAACAACATACTTTTCTGGATTTCTGATTTCTTCTAAAACCTCATCAATTTGAGATTTTTCATGAATAGCTGCTGTAGGACATGCTTGAATACATTTTCCACAGAAAATACAGCCAGAATCACCAATTTCATGTAATAATGCAGGTCCGACAATAGTTTTAGATCCTCTATTATTTAAAGCTAAAATAGAAAGACCAGAAAGTTTTTCACAGGCAGATACACATCTACCACATAATAAGCACTTTCCACTATCTAATTCAATTGCTGGATTATTACCATTAATCTTTCTTTGCTTTAGTAAGAATTCATTTGAACCACTAAAATCGTTTTGAATATTATATTTACGAAGTAATGTTAAAAATTCACAATTATGCTCACGTGGACATCTCCAGCATTCAAAAACATGGTTTGCAGCTAAAAGCTTTAAATTCTCTTTAATAGATTTAATAACTCTTGGAGTATTAGTTCTAACAACCATATTTTGAGCTACTGTCATTGTACAAGAATTCTTTAATGTTCTTTGTCCTTCAATTTCAACAACACAAATTCTACAGTTAGAATTTTCATGAATTCCTTTTAGGAAGCATAAACGAGGAATATAAATTCCAGCCTTATTAGCAGCCTGAAGAATTGTATAATTTGCAGGTACTGAAATTTCTTTATTATCTATTTTTAAAGTAACTAAATTTTCTTCCATTTCATACACCTACCTTACCACAATTGCTTGTACCTTTGCAGGACAAGTCTTCTTACAAGTACCACATTTAATACATAATGATTGATCAATATGATGTCTTTCTCTCTTTTCACCACTAATAGCATTAACAGGACAAACCTTAGCACACATATCACATCCAATACACTTTTCAGTAATATAGTACTTAGTTAATTTCTTACATACTCCTGCAGGACAGCTCTTATCAACAACGTGAGCCTCATATTCCTTTCTAAAATGCCTTAATGTAGATACTACTGGATTTGGAGCAGTTTGACCTAAAGCACAAAGACTTGAATCCTTAATCATATCTGATAATTCCTCTAATCTATCTAGATCCTCTAATGTTCCATTACCATCACAAATCTTATTTAAAATTTCAAGAAGTCTCTTGTTACCTTCTCTACATGGTGTACACTTACCACAAGATTCATCAACTGTAAAGTCTAAGTAGAATCTTGCTACGTCTACCATACAGTTATCCTCATCCATAACAATCATACCGCCTGAACCCATCATAGATCCAATTGCAGTTAAATTATCGAAATCGATTGGAGTATCAAGATTTTCTTCAGTAATACATCCACCAGATGGTCCACCTGTTTGAACAGCCTTAAATTTACGACCATTTTTAATACCACCACCGATATCAAAAATAACATCTCTTAATGTTAATCCCATTGGTACTTCTACTAAACCAGTATTGTTGATCTTACCACCTAAAGCAAACACCTTAGTACCAGGTGATTTTTCAGTACCAATACTTCTAAACCATTCAGGTCCTTTTAAAATAATTTGAGCAATATTAGCTAAAGTCTCAACATTATTAATAACAGTTGGCTTTTGCCATAAGCCCTTATTAGCTGGGAATGGTGGTTTGTTTCTTGGCATACCTCTCATACCTTCAATTGAAGCTATTAATGCAGTTTCCTCACCACATACAAAGGCACCAGCACCAAGTCTAATTTCAACATCAAAATCAAATCCACTATTAAATAAATTCTTACCTAAAAGACCATATTTTCTAGCTTCCTTAATAGCATATTCTAATCTTTCTACAGCTACAGGGTATTCAGCACGAACATAAATATAGCCTTGAGTCGCACCAATTGCATAACCACCAATAGCTAAAGCTTCTAGAATTGCATGAGGATCTCCCTCAAGTACTGCTCTATCCATGAAAGCACCTGGATCACCCTCATCAGCATTACAAATAATATATTTTTGAGGTGCAACATTTTGAGCACAGAATTTCCACTTTAAAGCTGTAGGGAAGCCTGCGCCACCTCTACCTCTTAAGCCTGATGCTAAAATAGTATCAATAACCTCACTAGGTTGCATCTTTAAAGCCTTATCTAATGCTTGATAACCATCACGAGCAATATATTCTTTGATATCATAAGGATTAATTACACCGCAGTTTCTTAAAACTCTTCTTGTTTGCTTTGCATAGAATCCTAATTCATGTAAATGTACATTTGCCTTATTCTTAGTAGCCTCATCATGGAATACTAAGCTTTTAACAGGCTCACCCTTATAAATATGCTCAACACAAATTCTTCTTACATCCTGAACCTTTACATGAGCATAGAAAGTTTCATCAGGATAGATAATTACAACTGGTCCCTTTTCACATAGACCGAAGCATCCTGATTGAACAATAGATATTTCATCTAAAATACCTAATTCCTTTAATACATTTTCAAATTCTCTTCTTAATTCATTTGAGCCACCTGATAAGCAACCAGTTCCAGCACAAAGTAAAATAGTCATTCTATTTCTCATAACTATTTGTCCTCCTTTAATAAAAATTCTGAAACTACCTTTTTACCAACGATATGCTCAGTTATAATCTTTTCAATTTTTTCTGGATCAATATTTACATATTTATATAAAGTTCCATCCTCCATATAAACATTAACAGCAACCTCATAGCCTTCTTCACATTTTGGCATTTGTGTAATCATTACATTGTTTAATCCTAGGTTATAAACAACATCTAATGCCTTTTGAAGCACCATTCTTGAGCCCTTCTTAATTCCTTCATCGCCTGCAGCAACAAAAATTTTAATCGGACATTGATTTACTCGAAGGCTTAATTGAGGCATTGTTTCATCTTTTATTTTTAATAATTCTTCTAATGTCATACAATCACCTTTTAATTTCCATTCTCAAGATTTTGTAATTGCTCAATAGCAATATCCTTGTTGGCATTACCATATACCTCTTCTCCAATAGTAAATACTGGAGCTAAACCACAAGCACCTAAGCATCTTGTTGCCTGAAGTGTAAATTGACCATCCTTTGTTGTTTCACCAACACCAATTTCTAATTCTTTGCTTACTGCATCTAATATTTCCTGTGAGCCTCTAACATAGCAAGCTGTACCTAAGCAAACGCCTACAATATGCTTACCCTTTGGCTCTGTTGAAAATCTTGAGTAGAAAGTTACCACACCGTTTATAGTTGAAACACTGATATCTAATTCTTTTGATATAATCTTTTGAATATCAAGTGGAATACAACCAAAAAGCTCCTGAGCCTTATGAAGAGTTGGCATTAATGGACCTGGCTTCTTTTTATTTTCATTTATAGCAGCCATGAACTCATTCATCATTTCAGGAGTCACTTCTAACTTGTTACACATATTTAATTCCCCCTTTTTAAAAACCCTTACTACCTACGTATTATTCTAACATTTTATTTTTAAAATTAATACCCTTTTTTAATAAAAAAATAAAAAAACTTAAACGTTTAAGTATAAAAATAAAAAAATAAGGCAGTTAGCAAAAACTAACTACCTAAACTATTCTTTAATCAAGCTCTTCTAAAACATCTTTATACTGTGTTTCAATAGATTGCTTTAACTTAGCCTCTCTTTGGCTTACACCAATTAAAGCCTTAGCTTTAGTAGATGAAGCTAATGTACCAGCACCTGATACACAGCCCATAGGACAAGCCATACCTTCTAATAGATAGCCATCATATTTGCCCTGTTCTGCTTCCTTAAGCATCTTTCTACAATTATCTAAGCCTTGAGCAGCAAATACCTTAATTTCTCTATCTGGTGCAATCTTAGCAGCTGAATTAACAACAGCTTGAGCAACTCCACCCATAACAGCGAATCCTCTACCATCAGCTGATGTAATATTCTTAAGCTCAGATTCTGTTAATTTAGTTAAATCAATCTTCTTAGCAGCAAACATACCATATAATTCTTCGAATGTTAAAACGAAATCAACATCTGATCTAACACTCTTTCTTGAAGCCTCAAGCTTCTTTGCTGAACAAGGACCAACAAATACAACCTTTGAATTTGGATGTTGCTTCTTAACTAATCTAGCTGTATAAACCATTGGTGTCATTGCCATTGAAATATTTTCCTTAAACTTAGGAAATTCAGTCTTAGCCATAACACTCCATGCTGGACAGCATGATGTAGCCATGAATTTTAATTTATTAGGAACATTCTTTAAATAATCATTTGCTTCCTCAATAGTACATAGATCGGCACCAATTGATACCTCATATACACCACTAAAGCCTAATTTTTGGAATGCATCATCAATTGTCTTTAAATTAACCTTTGGACCAAATTGACCGATAAATGCTGGTGCGATAATTGCATAAACATCAGTTTCACTCTTAATTGCTCTAATTAATTGGAAAATTTGTGATTTATCAGCAATTGCACCAAATGGACAATTAACCATACACATACCACAGCTTACGCACTTGTCGTAATCAATTATAGCCTTACCATTTTCATCAGAATGAATTGCATGCATACCACATGCCTTAGCACAAGGACGCTCTCTATGAACGATTGCACCGTAAGGACATACATTATGACATTTACCACAATGAATACATAGGCTTTGATCAATTATACTTCTACCATTAACAATCTTAATAGCACCCTTAGGACATACATTCTTACATGGATTTGCTAAGCATCCTTGACATACATCAGTTACATAATATGATTCCTCAGGACAACCATTACATGCGAAATCAATTACATTAATTAGAGGTGGCTCATAGAACTTCTCGTCCTTTAATGCCTCTTCAATGCCTTGATATACAGCACCATGCTCATTTGCCTTTCTTAAAGGAAGACCAATAGCTAATCTTAATCTTTCTCTAACGATTGCTCTTTCTAGGAAAATAGATGATCTACCTACTGACTCCTGTAATATTTCATAAGGTAGCTCAGCTAATCTATGATAGTCCTCATCATTATATGCTAGCTTAGCAACCTCTTCAAAAACTCTTCTTCTAATTTTAATTAGTAATTCATATTGTTCAAGCATAATTTTTACCCCCAATCATTATGTAGCACAATATTAAAAAATGATACTATAATATGATAATCTTTTTGTGCTACTTTTTCAATCAAAAAAATATTTCTTTTTAAATGTAAAACGCTTTGTTGATATTTAATTATAACATAAAAAATAAAAAACCACCATAAGGTGGAATTTTATAATTATTTTGTTGTACTACCGAAGCCGCCATTTCTAATTGATTTTACATCATCATCAAATGTAATACCATACTCAACAAATATACCTTGCATAAATCCAGTTCCAGCTTTAATTTCTAAAACCTTACCTTCATTTGAATCATTTGTTATCTTAGCGAATATATGACCCTCATTATCAGAATAATAATAATCAGAATCAATAATACCAACAGTATTATTTAATTGAAGTCTATATTTAAAGCCTAATCCAGATCTAGGATAAAGCTTTAAAACATAGTTTTCTTCCATTGATACTCTAATACCAGTTGGAACCTTTATAGTCTCACCTGGATTTAATTTAATATCAAATGGAGCGTAGAAATCATATCCTGCACTGCCACGTGTCGCACGTGCAGGTAGCTTTATGCTGTCATAATATGATTTCACTGAATCTTCTGATTCATTATCAAAACCAGATTTAAACTGGTTATAAGATACCTTTTCAAATTTTCCTACTCTTTTAAATTCACTCATTAGCTAGCTGAACCATCCTCAAATAGAATTACCTTGCCTTCACGTTTTGTCTTTTTAACATCTATAACTCTTTGATTAGATGAACCAACCCAATGAAGCTTAGGATCAAATTTATCAATTTCAAAACGACCATCACATATTACATCAAGCATACCAATAAATGGTAAGCCAGATATTTGCTCATATGTATAGCCTGTGTATAACCATTTTGTTTTATGTGGGAACTTTGCATTTATTTCAGCGATAAGCTCTCCTATTTCATTAACATGCCCAGGATATAGTGGGTCTCCACCGCTGAATGTAATTCCTGAAACATATGGCTTTTCTAACTCAGCAAAAATTTCTTTTTTTGCATCTTCATCAAAAGGAATACCACCATTAGGGTCATGAGTAATTGGATTTTGACAATATGGGCAATGATGCTGGCAACCAGCTACCCACAAAACCACTCTCAAGCCGCTACCATTCAGCATATCATCCTTTGTGATATTATGGTAACGCATTTACTACATACTCTTCCTTTCAGCAATTTCTGCCATTTTGGCATCATTTAATCTAGTTGCACCATGAACTCTTGAATATGATAAGTATCCATTCATTCTTTCAATCTTAGTTAAATTTCTAGAACCACACTTAGGACATACATCCATTGCTAACTCCTGGTGACCACATTCCTCACAATAAGCTAAAGATAAATTAACTCCCTCATAGAATCCCATATCCATAGCTCTTCTAATTAATGCCCTAATAGCTTCTATATTATAATCAATTGGGTACTTAACATATTGAATCTTACCACCATTAGCTAATTCCCAGAATCTTGCTTCCTTATCCTGCTTTTCAATAGGTGATAAATCCTCTG
>Ga0310694_10003595_pt1 | contig 15187 bp, 16 predicted proteins | sample 174DNAGHGhighgp2_FD_203884 | JGI IMG/M metagenome (GOLD analysis project Ga0310694, IMG submission 203884) | Sheep rumen microbial communities from Palmerston North, Manawatu-Wanganui, New Zealand - 1742 DNA GHGhigh gp2 (v2) (version 2) | ecosystem: Host-associated > Mammals > Digestive system... | reverse complement strand
TGTCTATATGGACTGTATCCATCCGACCACCATGTCCATAACACCCGTGGAGAGGAATGGGCTGATGCAGGCCACCAAGACGGCAACAACTATTCCCCAATACCAATAGAGCTTCGGGTTGTTGATGGCTATCGGCTTGAAGGTGTAGGTCACACCATAGCATCGGCTGATGTTCCCCTGTTCATCGGTAAACTCTATGAAGTCCGTTATAAGGTACTCGCTCCACATGAGTTCTACGAACAGATAATCGTGGATTGGCTGTGTGAGGTCCCTGAGATGTTGGTTAATCCTAAGGGGGTCGTTCCTCATGGCATTAAAACGGCTCTCCTCGATAACCACCTGTCTGAAGATGATATTGCCGAACTTGCTGAGTTGCAGCCCAAACTGAGAGAACTTGCTTCTCGGGTCGCTCTCCAATTCCCGGATTTCCTTCCTGAACGTCAGGAAATTCTTAACGTCCTTATAAGCGAACAGGGTAGCCGACATCAGCCACGATATCTTCCTGAATATCCACGGCTGACTCTCCGTATCCTTACGCTGTAACTGTACCTGCTGTGCCATTATTTGAGTTCCTCGTATAGTTCGTATAATTTCGGATGGTTCTTCTTGATGATACGCCTGAGGTCACGCTTCCCCTTATGAAGCACGTTCTTGACGGTACTTTCCGTCAGACCGAACTTCGTGGCTATCTGCTTCATCGACAGACAGTCCTCGGTCTGAGCGAGAAGGCAGTCCATGACCCTCTTGTCCTTCAGGTTTGACATCTCCATGATGGAAACGTCCCTGACCATCTGAACTATCTCGTCCCGCCCGCAGAGTTCGAGACCCTCGCTCGTCATCACGTAGTTGTCGAACTTCGGGGCATCAATGAAGATGTCTGATACCGCTCCCTGCTTCAGTCCGCTGACATAGAAGTCGCCTATATCCTTCTTCTCGAAACGCTCGGCATGCTTCTTGGCTGCCTTCTTCCTGCGCAGACCGTTATAGGTGCATATACAGAACGCCCATGTGATGGGTGTCGCCTTGTCACGCTTGAAGGTATGGTACTTCTCCCTTATATTATTGAGTGTGTCGATGACAACTTCCTCCGCCATGGTTATCTCGCCGACTATCTTCAATGCCCGGCTCAACAGGACTTTCCACATGGAATTCCACATCTTCGTGAAATTCTTCTCGTTGGGTTCGTCTATGTATGATATGATAACCTTGTCGAGACTTGTATATTTCCCCTTCGCCTGCCTGTCGTTCTTCTGCAACTCCCATTCGGGCGGGTCGGGAAGTGACATCGATACGGAACCGAGTTCGCTGATATGGAAGAGGTCGTATGTCCTTTTTTCTATATGTTCCCGGTCAGGAAGTTCATCCATATACTCGAGGGTCTCCTGTATGTACCCCAATTCGTCGCCGAAGTCTCCCACGTCCTGTGGGAAAAACTCATCGCCGTCGTATTCGTCTTTGTTCGTTGCTTCATTTGTTTGATTCTTTAGATTTGACATGTTCTATAACTCCTTGTATGTTGTGGTTTTGATGTCTTATTTGCGAAAGACGGTTACAAAGATAGTTATTTTATCCTTAGAATGTTTATTTTTGGATAAAAAAGTTACTATTGAATGGTGTTAAATTTATGATATAAAATCATAACATCTTATCAACCAACAAGTTAAGCCTTTTCCTTATAGGACTGTCTTCTTTCTTGGTTCGGCGGTTAAGAAGCAAAACCCATGCACAAAGCAGTTCGCCGAGATGGTCCTTGGAGTTAAGGAGTTCATCCCTGTACTCGGACGGTACCATACGGCTGTTCCAATTGAGTTTCAGGTTGTCAGTGTTCCTGTCCAAGTACCCGCCGAATGCCGAGCGTGTCTTCTCGTCCTTGGCAACCGTAGCCATGAAGTTCTCGATGAGGTTGACGAGGAGACTGTCGGACTGCTTATGGAGTTCATATCCCGAGTTCTCAACGCTGTCGCATATCATGACCCCGATGTCATCGAGGTCGGTCTTCCTTTGGTCGTCCTTCTTACCATGAACGTCGTTCCACCTTCGTGTGAACTCAGGGTCATCCAACTTGTAGGTATAGGTCTTCCCTTCATGAATGACGGATATGACTATACCCTCTATGATACCGTCCTTGGTATTGTCGAGCATTGTGTTGTCTGTCGTTCCGAAGAGAGACTTCACGAAATCACGGAGATTATCCTTTCCCTTTCCTTCCTTGTTCTTCTCGGCGAACGACATGAGCTTCTCCGCCTTATCCTTTCCAAGGGTTCCCATGAAGAGCGTCGGACAGACATCAACATCAAGGTTCTTTCCTATTTCGTCGATTATATCCTTCTTCAAAGGCTTGTCGCCGTCCGTGGTCACTCCTCCAAGCAGACAGATATTGTTCTTCGGAAGACTATTATAATTAATAAGGATATCCATGTCCCCCTTGTCGGAGAATATCTCGAAGTTCAACAGGCGGATATACTCAGTGAAAGAAGATATACTATCGGTCTTGGATTTCAGGTACTCCATGGCATCGTAGTAGAAGTTACTGAGGTACATATCTACATCACGTATAACGGGACCTTCCTTGGCAGGCTCACCCGAACGCTTGTGGAATACCGGGCGTTCCCCTCCGAACGACATCTGCATGGCAGCACCGTCCATCTTCATGGATACCGTCATCTGTCCGTTGCCGAGAACCTTCAAGGCGTTGTTCCTGTCCTTCTGTATGAATGCATGGAGATGTTCCATAAAAACTGAAATTATACCCTATCGGATGTATTTTTACCTTCGGAGACCAAAATTATACCCTATCTGATATATTTTATTATGTTTCGGATAACTCCTCTGTGATTTCCGGGGTATTTATCGAAGCAAAAACCGCTCCCATCCCTCGGATGAGGAACAGGGGCGGAAACCACAACAATTTTCCAAAAACTATAGAGTCAAACTTTGCCTGATAGTCTTTCCGAAACGGAGGAACGAAGGATTACTCCTTCTTGCCTTCCTCCTCTGCACGGGGGTCGTAGACCTCCAAGTAGTTCTTCTGCGTCTCCTGAGAACTGACGTGCTCGGTGAACGTATGGATGAGTTTCCAAGGAGCGAGGTTGATGAGACCCATGAGCTCATTGAGCTGAGGTATCTGCAGGTGGTCGCCGTGCTCGCGTACAATCTTGAAGAGCTGATTGACCTCGATGTTTCGCTCAGGAGTACCCATCTTGTATGCGTATGGGAGTTCACCGATAGCAGCCTCGAGTTCCTCACGGAACAGCGGTGTCAGACGTACGAGACGGTCGGGACCGTTGTACTGCTTCGTCTTCGGGGCTTCCATGCCTTGGTCGCTTGGAGTATCCTTGTCACCCGTGCGCTCGGCCTCGGGGAGGACTTCCTCTCCAACTTCCTCTTCGCCCTCGTCTGTCTTACCTTCTGCCTGAGGGACAGGTGCAGCCTCATTGAGGTCCGTGCGGGGCTCAGTAGCAGGAGCACCCTGTGCTTCCTTCTGTTCAAGTTCGGTCTTGATTTCCTTTTTCTCTGCCATAATGCAAAATATTTTCCTTTACGTAAAGTTTTCTTTCTAAGGTTATAGTCACTCTCAGACGGGAAGTTTACTCTGTTCCACGTCCGATATGTTCTTTTTTCGGCTTACGACCATGTCAGGACTCACGTATCTTACCTTATAATTGGTATGAACGTCCATCTCATTGATGCTGTCGAACGACGGCACATGGAGTTGCAGCTCCATGATAAGCCTGTGTCGGATAGACAGCATGATGTCGTTGATGCTCATGTCGCCCGTTCGCATTCCCTCCATCCAAACGGGAAGGATATGGCGTACCTTGAACTTAGCAACCACGACATAATCATAGTACCTGATAATGACGAGCATGTCAGAAGCCTCGTCGGTCTTCTCCAAGTCCAATCCGCCCGGAACACCCATCTGAGGGTCTATCATTGGGTCGAAGTTCTCATAGTCCCTGTATATGAGGATATAAGGGTCGTTCAGGAAATTTCCCGTGATGATGACGAACTCGTTGCCGTCCTCTATCTTAAGGAGGGGATTCTCGGAGGTGTCCTTCTCCGACACTATCTTAGCTGCACCCTTCCTCTTTATGGACTTGACCTTGGTCTCTCCCGAAGACCCTTTGCTTTTCTTTCCCGGCATGTATAACGCTCCTTTAACCGATAAATACGGAAACCGATTTTTGCGGTCTATTTATCACATCAAGATGGCAAGAGTAAGACTTTACAAGAGCAAGCTGAACGAGATACAGCAACAGGGCGGTGACAATGCCAACGCTCAGGCACAGCAGCAACAGTCCGTCAAGGCAGCACAGCAGCAAGCCCAACAACAGGCACAGCAAAAGCAGAACCAACAGCAAGCCATGCAGATTGCCACGGACATCGAGAACCTTCTGAAGAGGAAAGCCGTTCAAGACAAGAACATCGACGACCAAATCCGTCAGAAGCAATTGCAGTACATCCAACTCACGGGGTCGGCCTATCAGTCCCCCGGAGCACAGGCGTAACCAATTAAACCGAAAAATTGTAAACCCACACAGGCTAAGTGCCGAATAGTATATCATTCCGTGGCTAAACCCAATCCGCATATTTGGTCAGACCTCCTGATGGGAAGGTCAGTCACACCGTTTTGGGGGATGTACTCAACGAGGACATCCGCACCGAAGGGGTTCGCCATCTATGCCAATCATTTCAGCGAGCGACACGACTACCACTTGGAGATAGCCTTCTACCGTTGGAAACCCGGCGACCCTGATTGGATGCCGGGGAAGAAGGTGACATTCGGAGTGTCCGACGAGGAGATTTTCGACCTGAACCCGAGGTTCAGGATATTCCTTCCATGGAGGAAAGACCTCGACGAGACTGAGGACAACAAGAAAAAGAAGCTGTTCGAGAGGATAAACAAGGATGTCTACCTCATCCTCATGGAATACCTGAAAGACCTCATCGACACGAAATACCTCAGGCGTACGGAAATCGTGTGCTGATGTTCTTCACAAACTGTAGCATGTAAGTGATACCGTCATCGGTCCTGAAAGCCAACAAGGGAGCTTCATTGTTAAGATGAAACTCCCTTCCTTTTGTGTAATAAGGAAGAACTTCCCGGAGTTCATCGAAGTCGGACAGCCTGTACATTCCCTCCCAAGACGGTCTCGTGACGACCGCCTTCCCATGATAGCTGATATCGATGAAATACGAATACTTGGAGAACAAATCCTTTGTATCGGTTTCATTCTCCTTATTCAGTCCCAAATAGTTCCTGAGTACTTCCGTGGGCTCATAATGATGCTCAATGGGACTGAACAGTTCATCAAAGGAAAGAAAGCGTTCCATACCTTATTATTTATACGTATCGAACGCTTTATCTCATCCGTCAGGGATTCATCAGACGTATCCTCTGTATCAGTTCGGGAGATATGAAATGCTGTTCCTGAACGATGACATCCATGACACATCCGTCAAGTACATACGTCACGCACCAATCGTCCTTATGTCGAATACCCCTTCCGAGAGACTGTACAATCCTCTTCATCGCATCCGCCTGATACCATCTCGGAATGAGGTTCATCTTTGCAACCACCAACTTGTCGGTAAGTAGAGAATATGGACACTTCATGATAATCATGAACCTGCACTCGTCATTGGGAAGGTCTATTCCTTCGGTAAGGGTAGGACCAACCAAGATGCCATCCGTCGTCAGACGATAGTTCTCCAAATATTCCTGTTTGTTCTTTGCGGACGAATAGACGAGGAGCCTGTGTTGAAGAACGGGGGATGCACCCTGAGCCACCCTTTGTGCGAAGGTATAGTTTCCCGTATGGATGATTCCCCTCTGACCCGAATGGTTGTGGCATATCAGTTCGATGAGCTTCAATACCGTCGGGAAGTTCTTCTCCTTCTCCTGATAGGACATCCTGATGGACGGAACGATGTATATAGGAGACCTCGTGAAGTCGAAAGTTGAAGGTATCCTTACAAAGGAGTACATCTTTTGGTCCTTGTAAAGAGCCGCCCCTATCTCCTTCTTGTACATATCGGCATCACATACCGTAGCCGACAGAAGGACCTCATAGTTCGTCTTGGCATGGAAGAAGTTGGCTGTCATGTAATCTCCATAGATGCAGTCCAACTTATACTCGTCGGCTTTCTCACCGTTACGGACGATGGTGTTGGGACCGAGGATGTCAACAATCGTACAGAAGGCATCTATCATGGCGGATTGAGAAGACAGCCAATCAAGATGGAAAAGAAGGCTTCTGTCATTCTTGTTGAGTTTGCTCTTCTTCTTGGCGAATGACTTCTTCAACTCATCCGAATATGACTGAAGGATGTCGATGATAGCCCTGTATCTCTTGATATGCTCATACGCGGTTACATTATCAGGACTCGTGAAAATCTGTCTCTGAACATTGAACAGGTTTTCCGACGTAACGTCATCGCTTATGAGGATGAACCTGTCATTCATCGCCCTTATGATATTGGAATAGTGCTGTTGGTCGGCATCCCTGATTTCGGGGGATGCGAAATTCTGAACGATGGTCGGAAGAAGGTGACACTCGTCGCATATAACTATATCCCTCTGAGTGAATGGAGGGTCTCCTCCCCTTTCCTCCATCATTGGAACCACCCTGTTCATATGGTTTAGGTACAGCTGATAGGTCATTAAGGTAATAGGTGATGATATAGCCCTTTTCCTATGCAGGATACACTCACAGGACAACGCGCAGCCGAATCCCTCCTGCATTGCCATATCAGCATTCATGAGCGTGCCATAGCTGACGTGGGCGAGCTGACACTCACCATTCCTGAACTGCATACCGTTCATCATACAGTCGTAGTTTCCCTGACCTTTGAGATGTCCCCAATTCAACTCGTATTTGTTAAAGTCCCTCACATACTGCTCCAAAAGACCTATATCCGACACGAGGATGTAGGAGTTCATTCTGTAGTACTTGTAGGCAACACCGCAGATGACCATGGCTATGATGGATTTTCCCGAGCCCGTCGGAGCCTCGAGGGTGTTCGTCTTGACCTTTCCGTTCAGGATGTTGTTGAGAATAAAGACAATGTTCTCCAACTGATACTGACGGAATTGGAAATCTTCACCGAAATTCTCACGCGCCCACGTCACACAACAGGTCTTGATGGTGTCAATATCCGTCGGCGTACGTTCCGTCGGCGTACGTTCCGTCGGATTGTTTTCCAACGGCGGATTCATCTCCATGAAATCAACCGAACCCTCGGTTTGGCCGCTCGGAGACTGTGCTATCGGTGGTACGGGTGTTATATGACTGTCACTCATGTTCTGTTATTTGGAAAATAAAATTTGTTGTATTAAGGTTATAGTCCATAACAAAGGGGGAGGTTTTGGTGAACCTCCCCCTATTATGGTTTATTAACGAACTCGTCCCTTTTTAGATGTCACCGAACACATCCAACGGATTAAGGTCATCAACCACACCGTCCTTGTCGTTGTCGTCCTGAGGGGCGGAACCGCCGTTATCGTTACCGTCGTCGCTTCCGTCATCATCACTGCCGTCGTCAGCGACGTTATCGTCGATAATCTGACCGCCAATCTTGTCGTCGAACCTTTCGGTCGGATACTTGTAGACATCAGCGAGGATTTCCCTTACCTTGGAAGCGTAGGAAGCATCCTTCAGGCGAACCTTCTCACCACCCTGTGTTCCGTCATCGGGCGTGGTATCCTCACCGCCTCCGTTATTGCTGTCTGTCGGCGTATCAGCCCCCTCCGATGGTTCGGCAAACGGATTACCGCTATCGGCGTTGTCATCGTCCGCGAAAGGATTGTCGGCCTCATTCAGATGATTTCCGTTCTTAGGCTTCACACTCTCGAAAGGATTGGCTGCGGGTGCGGGTGCGGGAGCAGATGCTCCACCGCCCATGCCCGTATCCATACCCGGAGCACCTCCCATGTCGGTACCGCCTCCGTTGGCATCCTGATTACCCTCCTGACCACCGTCACTTCCGTCATCATTGGCATCGGTATCCTCTACCTTCTCCAAGGCATCTGCGGGAATACCGTTGTCGGTCAGGGTCTTTATGAAGTCGTCGGCGTTCTTGACAGTGAACACAAGACCCGTCAGGTTGGCTTCCTGATTGCTGAGTTCATTCTCCTGACCGCCGTCCTGAGGTGCATCCTGCGCTCCTGCGCCATCACCTGTAGGAATGGTCTGATTGTTGGGGTCGGATGTCTGTCCGGGAGCATTGTCGATGGCATCCTCGTTCAAGGAATTCTTACGGAAGGCTCGCTCCTCCATCAGGATATCCATGAGACCGCTCTGATTACGGACAGCCTCCGTCAGGCTCTTCATAGCCTTCTTGTCCTTCGCCTTACGTGCCTTGTAGTACTCACCGCTGAGCTGTGCGAACTCCTTGGTGGCATCGGCGAGCAGGTTCTCGAGCAGAACGTCGGAGGTCTCTGACAACTTCCTTCCGTTGACCTTCACGTCGGCGTTGGGAGACTTGGCCGCCTTTGGGTTGACCATAGTGGACACGCCCTCCGCAAGGATGCCCATAATCTGATTATGAATACGCTTCTCGTTCAGACGGTTCTTCTGTCTCTTGTGGAAGCCCTCCATGATGGCCTGATAGGTAGACCTCGTCTTGCTTCCTATCTTCTTCACCTCGGAGAGGATATGCCTCGTGGCGGACTCGGAGAGGTTACCGACGGACTGTCCGCCCGACCGACGGTTAGCCGCGAAAAAACGGCGGAGGTCGAGACTCTCGTTCGTCTCGTCGTCTATGACATCAATTTCATCTCCGTCATCTTCACCCCCATTACCTTCATCGGTGTCGTCGATGACATTGACTTCCTCGTCTCCGTCCGCACCCTCAACGTTGATGAAGTCGTCATCATCGGGGTCGGCATCATCGGGCTCGATTTCCTCGCCTTCGATGTTCTTGTTGAAATCGAAGTCGTCATTGAAGTCGTCAACGTCCTTAGTAAACTCCTTGGGGTCGTCTATTCCGTAGGACGACAGAACGTCCTCTATCTCGTCGGCATCAATCTTCGTGATAGTCATCGTGGGAGCCCCGTCCTCGTCATATCCGCCGATAACGACGGCATCACGGTCCTGAAGCTCATCACGAAGCTCATTGAAGTCGCCCTCGAAACCCGCATCAGTGAGTTCCTGTGTACCTATGATGAAGATATCCTCTTCACCTTCGTTAAGCCTGCGTATCTTCATGATTCAAAAACTGTACTTAAATCAATAAATTGGATTTTGGTATTTATCGGAAACCACAACGTCCAAAGGGTCAAAAGAGTTCGGACTGAACGGGATTCCCGCCCGACTTGGACGGTCGGATGTCCTCCGATGTCAGTTCACGACAGTCATATCCGAGTTCCCTCATCCGCTTGCTGAGTATGTTCCTATGACAGAACTCCCCCGGCTTCTCGTAGCAAAGAAACACCACCGCGCTGACCCCGGGCGTATTGTCGAACTCCCTCTGCAAGGCCTCGTAGTACATAGTCTCAGACTGATAGCCCATCCTCGCCAAGCCTTCCTGCAATCCCTGAACATAGTAGTACTCGTACTGCTCCTCAGTGATGAGCCCCTTCTTCATGGCGAGCAGGAGCTTCTCCGACGGTGCAAGGACATTGTTTGGGGTGTACAGAAAGTTGGGAATATCCGTCCTCTTGAAGTAGTCCTGAAAGTAACTGGATATCCCTATGCACATGAAATCCTTCGGGATATGCCTGAAATTGGCGTAATATGACGTATAGAACTTCATCCTTCCTCAGTCGTCAAGGTTATACAATGAGAAATCCACGCCCGTCTTCCTGTAGGTGTCCACGATGACATTCTCCCCGAAGAGTTTGGCATTCAGGCAGTCCTTGTAGGAGAAGTTCTGAACACAGACGTTCGTGATGGAGAAAGCCCTTCGGAGTTCCTTGTCCTCCAAGGCATCCTCCTTATATCCAACGTACCAATCGCTGACGTTGAACATCCTTTCCTGATTGGTAATGAAGTGCTCCATGCCACGGCGTGTCAGGGCATAGCAGCCAACGCTCCAAAGATGGGAGAAGCGGGCATACTCGTCATTGATTGACCAATGGTTGACCCAATCCTGATAGACGGAGTTGTCGAGGTGAAGGAACTTGTCGAAGAGGACGATATCGTAGTCCATCGGCATCTTGGAGACAATGGCGGCTATCCTGTCAACATCCTTCAGGAAGACAATGTCATTCTCCATGATGAGGACATGCTCCTTTCCGAGCTCATAGGCTTCCTTAATACACTCATAGTGAGCGAGGCTCGCCTTGAAGACAGGAACGTCACCCTTTATGTCCGCATGCTTGATACGCTTGTAGAGATGCTCGTAGAACGGGCTGTCGTATGTAAGCTTCCATCGGAAAGACGGATGACAGAGGATGCCGACCCTGTCGAGTTCGGACCTCATCTTCGGAAGCCTGTTCTTGTACGGCAGATAATGTATGCACCTGATGTCGTCGAAGACATCCCAAATCCTTTCCTTGTTCATAAGTTGTAGTCCTCCTTCCTGATGTCCGCATAAATCTTCGGTGCCTCATACACCGTATTTCCGTTCTCGGAATGCTCCGATGCCTGTTTGCTGAAAGGCTTCTGCATAGCCAAGGAAGGAACGGTGAACATCCTTTGGAGGCTGAGAGTGCTCTCATCCTTCTCGAACCACTTGGCCACGTTGGTATACATGTCGGGTCCGTGCAGGAACGTCTCTTGTGAGCGGGTGATGATGTCCATAGCCTTCCGACTGACGGCGTAGCAGCTCGCGAGATACACGGAGAACAGATAACGGTAATAGTGCTCGGTATCCCTGACGGGTCCCTCCGAGATGTACTTGTCATACAGCGGTTTTCCGACCACCACCTTGTCGAACAGGACGACATCCGCATAATTGGGTAATTCCTCAATGATGGTCTCCATGAGAGAGAGGTCTTTAAGGAACGTGACATCGTTCTCCATGATGAGGATACGCCGCACATCCTCCTGTCCCAAGCACTCCTTCATGACCGAGTAATGGGCAAGAGCCACCTTCACGGCATTGAGATGGAAGTTGGGGTTCTGCTTCGGGTCGGGTTTCATGATGTCAGGGTCTTCGTACAACACCTGTTGGAAAGGAGTGTCATAGGTGTACTTCCACCTGAGAACAGGACTGTCGAGCAGCCCTACTCTCGCGAGTTCCAACCTCAGGTGCTCCAACCTCTCCTCGTAGGGTATGTAATGGATGACATAGACCCTGTCGAAATGTTTCTGCCAATCTATCATTTGTCTCTATCCTTTGAAATTGTATTTGTTGAAATCTATATCACATGTACAGGTGTTGTTGTACACCTTCGACGGCTTTCTGTAGTTCGGATAATCCCTCTGACAGCAGATACTCTCAATTGACATAGCCCTCGAAGGCTTGTCATCGTCGAAGAGGGTCTCGTCGGTCTCGAGGGTATAGTAGTCGGCGGGTGCCAACTTCTTCTCCTGATTCTCGATGATGTGCCTCATGCCTTTCCTTGAAAGGCTGTAACAAGAGGCAAGCCACGCAGAGGCATAGTAGCAGTATTCCTCGTTTATCCTGAACTTCGTCTTGGCGGTAACCCAATGACTTTCCTCTCCCATTATCTTATCGAACAGGATGATGTCCTTATCGGGCATGTTCCTAAGTATCTCCTGTATCCTACAAACGTCTTTCAGGAAAACGACATCATCCTCCATGATAAGGATTCGCTGATGACCTTTCATGTATGCTTCCTTGATAAGCCTGTAGTGGGCAAGGGTACACGCCACAGGAAACGATGTATTCACTTTCAGGACATGTGGGGAATGGTATACAGCCTCATCGTATGGCGAAGGTACGGTATAGTATATCCTGAAACGGCTGAAATCAAGCAGCCCGACCCTTTCAAGCTCCTTCAAGAGGTTCTGTGTCCTGTTCCTGTACTTTTCGTCCAAGCAGTGGATACAGCAAACCTCATCGAAAGGAGACTCCTCCCAATATTCCCACATGGACGTATATGATTTTATCTTTTCTCTTTTGCTCATTTCATGAAAGTCTATTATATCATACTTATGGACGTTTCCTATTAAGGTTATAGTCCAAAAACCGCCGAAAGTCTATAATATCATACTTTTGGCGGTCGTTTGAATATCTCCGTTATTCCCAATCTCTTTGGTCTGTTGATGATATCCAAGGCGAACTCTGAGTATATCTTCCGTTCCTCATCGGTCTTATGGCGACGGAAGAATATCCTCAACCAAAACAGGTCGTCCCATATACGGAGGATGTTTTCCTGCATCTTCCCATAGTACGGCTTTCCCTCGTATCCGGGAAGGCTCGTGTTCCAATACAATCCGACTTGGAACAGTGAAATCAGGGGACTCTTGGCATCACTTCCGTTCTTCCATACATCATCGTTCATCAGATATACGTTGGCATCGGGGCGGTTCATATCATCGCCATAGAAATGAACTGACACCTGTACCCACGGATAATACTCTTCACGCATCGACCCGACAATGGGTCTTGGAATGGGTAGGATACACTGCTTTCCCAACTTAGCCAAACTACATATCCTCCAACTTATCGGATGTCTCTTGGTCGGGATGTTCGCTGACCTTCCTTTTCAGGATGGCGAAGAGCTTGTCTACGTACTTCGGCATGTTCTTCTTGTTGCTGTACTCCAAGATACGCTGATAGTTCGTCCTGAAAGACTCCAAGTCATTGTTCCTGATGTCCTGTCGGGCGACGCTCGCAGAGATGGGCTTCCCTTCGTAACCGTCCTTCCTTCCGTTGTACACGGTGGGCTCGTTGTTGACCTTCAAGGTAACGACCTGTGACCCTTTACCCTGCTTGTCGAGATTGGTCTTGAATTCCTCCAATCGGCTATCATCATCCTTTGTCGATGCGACCATGGCGACGAAGCGGTTATTAATCTTTCCGTCCTCGTACTCGACCTTGGCGATGGCATAACAGTCTCCGATGGGCGACTTCTTCTCCGCGAGGGAAGGATGAACCCTCGTATCCTGAGAGTACAGGCTCTCCATGAACCAAAGGTTAATCTTGGACGGGATGCTGTCGCGGTCCTTTTTGGACACGATTATCCTGATGTCGTCCACCTCGTATCCCTGAGCCTCGGCCTCTCCGAGGTACTTCATAAGGATACTATGGTGTCCGTCGGTGTATGGGGAGAAACTCCCCGGAAACAGGAGCGTGAGTCTCTTTTCCATGCATTACCTCCCTTCCTGCGCGAATGCGGTATCCTTGATGTCGTCAACGCTGACACCGATAAATCCGCAGTTGCGCTTGGGATTCCATCCCGCATCGACGATTTCCTTGTAGATGCTCTTCACGCTCTCCTTGTCGTTGATGATAAACCAAACAAGGAAACTGTCATTCCACAAGGCATCGGAATAAGGAGGTATCCTATCCTCACCGTCAGTACACATTATGACAACCTTCGGCATCTCTCCGGGTTCAAGTGCGAACTCATCCTCATCCTCGGCATTGACGAAGTAAGGCTCGCCTTCAGAGCAGATGGCGGTGAACACGTAGTTGAAGTTCGTTCCGCCCGTTATCATATTGTCCCACAGCTTCTGCAAGTCGATGTCCGCGCCGGGGAACACAACGGTCCTGAAATTGTCCCCTGTATTATCGGAGAACGGAGCGACGAGGATGTCTGTATTTTCCAAGCCGGGGATACCGTCCACGAGCTGCTTGACCTGAGAGAAGAACACACGGAAGGCTTCCTTGCCGTCGCCACCGCCTCGACCCCATACGGAACCCGACTCATCGACGACGAACAACACCTTACCCGGAGACGGCGAGAAGTCATGAGGATTCGGCTCCTTGCCATAACGGCCGCGTGAAATCTTACCGATGTCGAGCCTTTCATCAGGTCCTCGATACTCACCGTTGATATACTCCCCGAGAAGACCGAGCCAATCGACCTTGACGGTGTTGTTCTCATCGACCTGCTGACGGATTTGGTCGGCGAGGCTCAATCCGCTTCCCGCGCTGTTTCCTCCTGAGCCGTTTCCGCCCTTCGCCTTGGACTTCGTAGTGTCCGAGGAACGGTCAAGGTTGTCAAGTCCCAAACCACCCTTTTGGATGTTCTCATCCCAAGTATTGGCGTTGGTATTGTTGATGTTGGACTTCTCACCCATCCTGTTGCAGATTTCCTGACCCGTGGCAGCGGTGACCTTGTCATGCTCCCACCAATCATCCATACCCGAGCCGTCCATTGAGTTAGCCTCGACCTTGAACACGGGACCGTTACCCTGTCCGCCCTGCTGACCCTGTCCTCCGTTGGCTGACTGTGAGCCCGATTTACCTCCCTGTTGGGAGCCCTGACCGCCTCCTTGCTGTCCCTGACCTCCCTGCTGACCATTCTGAGAGCGGCTTCCTTGGGATTGCTGATTCCCCTGCTGTCCTTGACCCTGTCCTTGGTTCTGCTGAGGCTGTTGTCCCGAAGGAGTGGGGACGATTGGAGGAAGACCTCCACCCTGCTGTTGCTGTTGATTCTGACTGCTCGGGTCCATGATTGGACGCTTGCGCCAAGTTCCCTTGGACGTGGAATAAACACGACCCTGCTGTGGGTTGGAGGCTATTCCGTTAGCCTCACACATAGCCAACATGGCACCGCTACGGTATCCTTCAAGTACGGCGGTCTCATTATCAGTCCACCCGAGACTCTCAACGAAATCCACGGATTCACGGATTTCATCCTCATCAAGGTCATCATCCCCGTACACGATATCCTTGACGGACGTATGTACGTTTCCGTTATTGATGTCCTCGAATCCTTTATTGATACCGCTGAGGAAACTCTTTCCGTTCTGAACACCCATCAGATACTGAAGAGGTGTATAACAGCCGTTCTTCTTGTAGATGTCCGCCTGTTTCAATCCGTCCTCGTATCCCTGAGCATAGGCATCGTTTCCGTTAGCCTTTGGGTCCTTGGCCATTCCCATGTAGGCATCACGGAATCCGTTGTCGTAATCATCCTGACATCCGATACCGTCGAAAGTCTGTTCCTGACCCTGACCCTGCTGACCGTCACCATTCTGAGACTTCTGAGGAGGCATGAACAAATCCCAAAGCTTGTTGGCTTCAAGGTACAGGTACATGTCCTCCCACTTCTTGTCCGCGATAAGGTTGTTGGCTGCATCATGAAGGAGATTGCCCTTTTCGT
>Ga0310694_10003593_pt1 | contig 15191 bp, 9 predicted proteins | sample 174DNAGHGhighgp2_FD_203884 | JGI IMG/M metagenome (GOLD analysis project Ga0310694, IMG submission 203884) | Sheep rumen microbial communities from Palmerston North, Manawatu-Wanganui, New Zealand - 1742 DNA GHGhigh gp2 (v2) (version 2) | ecosystem: Host-associated > Mammals > Digestive system >... | reverse complement strand
GGAACGCCAAGGCCGACGCCGCCAACAAGGAATTCGATGAAGCATTGTGGGACGAAGCCGAAGGCTACTACCACTTCTTCGTGACTCCGATGGAAGCGAAGGATGTGGTTGCAGACAAGCTCCCGCAACTGGCCGACGCCATCAAGGACACGCTCGTTATCGACGGCACCAACGTGAAGGCCGCCCTCAAGACCATCAACGAATGGCTCAACTCGGGCGAAATCCCGAGCGACGTGGAACTTTCGAAGAACGAACTTCGCGGCCTCAAGAAGGCTTGGCTCACCGCCCAGTGCAAGGACGCCTTTACCGCCAGCTGGAATGCAAAGATTGCAAACGACTGCGACGATGTATTTGCCGACACGATGCTCGCCGACACCTACCTCCGTCTGCTCGGCCTCAAGCCCATCAGCGACGAGAAGAAGGCGAAGGCAAACCTGCTCCGCATATTCAACACGAACTACAAGGCCAACAGCCCGCTCATCGGTGCCGCAAACCTTGTGCGCAAGGACGGCTCACCGCTCGACGAATTCAACTTCCAGGCTCACGACGTGTGGATCGGCATCCAGTACAGCATCATGTGCGCCATGATGCACCACGGATTGGAAAAGCAGGCTGCTGACATGGGTGATTCCATGATCCGCAACCTCTACGAAGAAGCCCGTATCCCGTTCGCCGCACCGGAAGGATTCAACGGTTCTTGCCGCCTGCACCCGGAAGCCCTCGTGAAGGCATTCGGCCTCAGCGCTACCGCCGCCGACAAGATGCACAAGGAACTCCTGAAGAAGGGCGCCCTCCTTGCCGACAGCCGCATCAGCCCGAAGCTCCCCCGCAACCTGCCCGCCTTTACGAAGGCATTCGGCAGCATCGCGAAGGCCAACAAGGTTGAAACGAGCGCGCTGTTCATGCTGCTCCACAGCACGGCCCTCAAGTACACCGCCGGTAAGTACTTTAGGCCGGGTATGGTGTTCGCCTTGCTTTACTAGTGTTTAGCTTCAGAGATGAGCTCGCACGCGAACAAGGACTTGGCCTTCGGCCTCGATTGTTTGTTTAGTGGTTTGTCTCTTCTGCATGATTACAGCAGCAAGCTCCGTTTTTTTCGGATATAAAAAAGAGGTGTCCCGAGCGGGACACCTCTTTTTATTCATTTCTACTCGAACACTTTCTTTTTGCGCTGGTCACGACCAATCAGCACGAGGCTCACGACCACACCGGCGAGCAGTGCCACCGAGGTGAAAATCCATGCGGTAGAATGTCCGCAGGTTACCTGGAAGAACAGCACCGAGAGGCTCCAGCCGATAACCGTCTGAAGCACCATCATGAGCGTTCCGTAAAAGCGCCCGAGTTCGCGGAAGGCGGTTCCCATGGCGGCAAGGCACGGCACATAGAGCAAGATGAACAGCAGGTAGGCCAGCACCTGGAAGCGCCCCAGGTTGAAATGCGCCTGCATCGTCTTGTACGCCCCTTCGTTCCCGGCACTTTCGGATTCATCGATGGCATCCTTGACGCCCAGCGGGTTCGCAATCGAGGTAAAGACTTCTACCAGGTTCGCCGGGACACTCACGAGAGCATCTTTCACGGTAGATTTCAGGCTAAAGCCTTCGTCCGCGGCAGTTTCTTCCGGAGCCGAGTCGCCCGTGCCCTCGATGGCATACAGCGAATTGAGCGTTCCGACAATCGCCTCTTTCGCGAAGAGCCCCGTAAAGAGCGCCACAGAAGCGGGCCAGTTGTCGCGTTCAACGCCGAAGGGTTCAAACACCGGCGTAATCACCGTCCCCACGGCACTCAACACCGACTTTTCATTATTGTCGTTGCCGAAACTTCCGTCAGTGCCGACGGAGCCCATAAAGCCAAGGACAGTCACCATGATGAGCACAACCTTGCCCGCACGGAAAACGAATTCCTTGAGGCGGAGCCATGCATGGCGGAAAAGGTTACGCACCTTGGGCAAATGGTAAGGCGGCAGTTCCATGATGAACGTCGATTCCTTGCCCATGAAAACCGTATGGCGCAAGAGCAGGCCGTAGATCAGCGCAATCACGATGCCCGTCAGGTAAATCCCGAAGACGAGTGTTCCTGCGCTTTCGCCGAAGAACGCCGCACCGAACAGCGCATACACCGGGAGGCGTGCGCCGCAGCTCATGAACGGCACCAGGAACAAAGTAAGGAACCTTTCGCGCTTGTTTTCGAGCGTGCGCGTGCCCATGAGCGCCGGTACCGAGCAGCCAAAGCCCACAATCATCGGCACGAAAGCCTTTCCCGGGAGCCCGAGGAACCGCATAAAGCGATCCGCCACGAACGCCGCACGCGACATATAGCCGGAATCTTCAAGGAACGAAAGGCAAAGGAACATAAAGAAAATGACCGGAATGAATGTTGACACCGTCTGGATGCCCGTACCGATGCCGTTCGCCAAGAGCGCCACGACAACGCCCGGAGCGCCAACCTTCGTCAACAGTTCCGTCATGCCATCCACGAAAATTCCGCCGAACAGGATGTCGAAGAAATCAATGAACGCACTACCGACCTTTACCGCAAACCAGAACACCAGATACATGGCGATAAGGAAAAGCGGGATTCCCAAAATGCGATTCAGGAAAAGTTTATCGAGTTTGTCGGTTCGCGTGCTCGTATTAGTGTTGTCGCGGATGACCGCCTTGGCGATATCGCGGGCATAGGAATAGCGTGAATCCGCCAGCGCAAATTCCACCTCTTCACCCAAATCCTCTTCAATCTTGTCGTGCGGGATTTCGACACCGAGCTCGTCGGCAAGTTCCAGCACTCGCCCGCTATGTTCCAGGTACTGCACCGCCGTCCAGCGCGGGCTTGCCCCTAGTTTGTCGGCTACGGGCTTGAGCGGCACCGAAATTTCTTCAATCAGCTTTTCCAGAACTTCGGAATGCTTGACCGCCTTCGGGAGCGGAAGTTCTCGGCTGTTGTGCAGCAGCTTGTGCAAGTCGTTCACGAATCCTTCGCAGCTCTTGGGCGAAACCGCCGTGAGGCCAATCGCCGTCACGCCGAGGATTTCCTCGAGCTTGTGCAGGTCCACATGGATGCCGCGGCTCGCCGCGATGTCCATCATGTTCACCGCTAAGACCATCGGCACGCCCTTTTCCATCAACTGGCTCGTGAGGAACAGGTTGCGTTCCAGGTTTGTGGCATCCAGAATGTTCACGACCAGGTCCGCCTCGCCCTTGAGCAAGTAATCGAGAGCGGCGCGTTCGTCTTCGGAGTTCGCAAACAGCGCGTAGATACCCGGCAAGTCCACCACGCGAATCGTGTGGTTATCGAGCTTGAACTGGCCTTCCTTCTTTTCGACAGTCACGCCAGGCCAGTTGCCCACAATCTGGTTCGAGCCGGTAAGCGAGTTAAAGAGCGCCGTCTTTCCGCAGTTCGGGTTACCCGCAATCGCAATCGTGAAAACTTCTTTCTCGATAGGCATCAGACTCTCCTCAACTTGAGCACGTTGGCTTCTTGTTTACGGAGCGAAAGCCTGTATGAAAGCACGCTCACCTCGACCGGGTCGCCGAGCGGGGCCACCTGCAAAACCTGCAGCACCACGCCGCGCACAAGTCCCATCGATAAAAGCTTGGACTTGTACTGAGAATCACCCGTGTTGTATCCAATAATTTCGGCCTTGTCGCCTTTTTTAAGTTCCGAAAACTTCGGTTCGTTATTCATACACCAACGATTTACTTTTTCGTAGATTTAGCAGCCTTCGACTTTTTCGACGGTTCACTGGGCGTGTTCACAAATTCCTCGATTTTCTCGAGAGTCTCCGCCGAAAGAATGTGTTCCATGCAGCAGGCATCCTTGTCGGCTATCGCCTCGGACACGCCGAGCTTGATCAAAAAACTCTTCAGCAGAATGTGACGGTTCAGAATCTGGGACGCCACAAGCGCACCTTCCGAGGTGAGTTCGATGCCGCTGTAAGGCTCCTGCGTCACAAGGCCGAGCTTCTTGAGTTCGATTACCGCCTTGGCAACCGACGGCATCTTGACCTTGAGCGCCGCCGCAATGTCGCGGACACGGGCAATCCCGTTCGCAAGGCGCAGCATGTGTACCATCTCCAAGTAGTCTTCAAGGCTCTGGCTTAACTTTACTTGTTCCATAGGACGGCTCCGATTAGACAAAAACGCACCTTATATATTAGTCAACGCTAAATTTAGAAAGCCACGGCTAATTAGTAAAGGCTAAACTGCGGAAAATGGGGGTAAAAAGGGGCTGTTTCCGTCGAAACAGCCCTAAATGAGCCAAATTTGTATTAGTTAATCCTGAATACAATGTACCAAAGAATATTCTAATTTACTAAAAGGCTTACTTACAATTTTACTATCCTTTAAAGAAAATATTCCGGCTGCATCCGCATCAGTTTGGTCTGTAATCCATGAGAAAAGACCGTTTCCTATACTGATTCTAGAGTCTCATTATGACATCCCCATAAGACAAATGGATGTCGTCAAAAACAAAGTAACAACATTTATTTTCATTGTAATTTCCTTTTTTATTTTATAAACTTACAATTTGGATGGTTTGAAATATAAGGATTATGATTACCCTGTATTTCATAGATTAGCTTTTCTCGTTTACATTCTACAGCATCTGGAGGGTAGGAATCGTTCCATCCTTTCAACATCATTTCAAAACCGTCTCCCATTTCAGAAAAAGTCCTTGTCTTTAAAACAGCACTTACGTCCATCATGTATAAATAAGCACGAGCAATAACTCCCTTGATTTCGTCACGGGGATACATCTTTCCATAGTCGCCTTTGTCGATACTAGATTTACACTTACCAAACAGAACTTTTCCATGACCTTCGGCAAAGAATTTATCTTTTCTAGCGGTGTTAACAAACAATAAAGCAGGGAACAAATTATGAAAATCGTTACTTAATCCCTTGTCTTGATTAAAGTGTGATTTTGGAGCCACGTGTTCCAAAGACACACAATCAGAAAGGGTTGAATCAGAAAAATCTGCAATACCTAGAATGTGTATATTACATTTTGCATTTGGTCCATAATAAAATCTATTACCACAATACAATTCCTGGTTCGCGGTAGAAAATTTTTCGCCTAGTTCATCATATATTTTGTACAAGCACATTCTACAATCACCATTATCGTCAAAATGCACTGTAGCACTAGTCTTATTGCATTTTTTGCAAGCGGGAGTTTCTCGAGCTGGTTGAACAGCCCAGGAAAACGCAGTAAAAGCAAACAAAAGAATAAGTCGTATCATTTTCCAAATTCTTTCAATTCAAACTGCGTTGTCATTTCACCTTTGTAATCAGCGATTCCTAAACCAACAGCATTATATTCGCCCATCTTAAATTTAAGTGTAACTTTGATATTTTCATATTCCAGCGCGCCTACATTTTCAGCGATGAATTCATAAGTATCTCCTTTTTTCTGCTTTTGGAATTTCTTCACAGATTCAATACATTTACCTCGCTCATCTATTCTTTTCATAAAATGCAATTCTTTGCCCTGTTTTTTATCAACACAAGTCGCTTCAACTTCCGCATTTAGAGAAAACGCAACCTTGAAATCGCCATTTTCAACAAACTCAAAACGTCCTTTACTCAACAAGTCTTTGGAAACTTTCTTTGACAATCTGAAACAATAGTCATTATCACGTTTTTTAGACTCCAAACATTTATACTTGCTGTAAAAATCAGTAGTATCATTTTCTACATTTAAATCGACTAACAGGTTAAGACTTTCCTTAATTTTCCCATAATACGTTCCTGGTTTCTTTTGATTCATATATTCATAAATGCCAACCAAGAAATATTCATCCTCCACCATTGACACTTTAGATTTATCACCTTCTTTTTTAAATCGTTCAATCATTTCATCAATGGGTAAGTTGTCTACACTTTCTTCTTGATGTTTCATTAAATAAAGTAAAGCATATTTTGTAGCCTCATATAAATATGGATTTTTGATATAAAAGCGCCTATATTCGGCATTTGAAAGCTCCCATATTTTTTTGTAATTCGTTTTAATTTTCCCAGCATCATCTTCTACATATCCAGCCTTTAACAAAGTAACATAGTAAGGAATAAAGAATTTAAACTGCTCTTTCACTTCAAAATCAGACAAATAAGTATATACTTCTCGTGCAATACGTTTGTCATTAAGATTTGATTCCAACTTAAAATCCATTTCCATATAATTATCCATCATATCTTCATTGATGAATGTCGTACTTTCATATTTACTGTCTTTAAAGATTTTAGCAGCAGCAGTCCATAATGCAATACGTTCACTATTTATGGTAGCTTTTTTGTCCTCACCTAGTTTCATATTTGATATCAGGCCCTCTGCTTCAAGATCATTAACAGTTCTTGCGTAATTGAAGCCCGTCATCAACAAAGCAGAAGCAAGTGAAACCGGATTTGGATTTAAAAAAGCTGCTCCCAATCCAGAAAAACTATTGAATATTGCATTTTTCCGTTTGAGCTCCATCTCTTTTGCTAAAATTTCTTGTTCAGCGTCGGAGGCCCTTATACTTTCCATATACTTGAGGATTTCATCATAAGCATTAATTAGATCTGAGTGTTTCAACGTTGTCTGATTAATGGTATTCAGAATAGCTTTCATTTCCTTTTCAACGGTGAATTTATTGCCACTTTTACGGGTTTTTGCCAGTTCATATTGAATATAGTTGACATGGCTCATGGCTCGTTCATTCTCATCTATGGGAGCCTCCGTTTCTAGAGACGGAACATTCGAAGAGCCCATGCCAAAGCATAACAAAGCAGTCATTAAGGAGATCACGCCAATCTTTTTCATTTTGAACCATCCCTTCGTTTGGAATTTGTGTTTTTAAGCTTTACTCACTAAAGATAATTTAAAAACAGGCAAACAGCACAAAAAATTTACAAAGATATACATTATTGGCGAAAATATCGCATTTTTCTCAACATTAAGAAGAAACGATATTTCAAATTGGAGTAAATCCGCATGCAATTCCTTGACTGTTCAAAGCTAAGCGACCACTCTTCGCTCGCAATGACAATACCGGGGCTGGGACTTTCCCCTTTGTCAAATTGGAATATTTTTTATATTGCTTATCGTGCCAGAAATACTGGCACTTTGGTATATCCCCCGACAGGGGCCCGCAGTTTACTACTGCACCGAGCCAAAGGCTTGGTTTATGGGGAATGCGTTCCATAGGTAAGGCTATGGGAAAAATCAAGGGAAAGGATTCCGGCTCAAAGGCCAGAATGACAAATGCAATGCCGAATCCGACAATGGAATCGGATTCTGGTGAAATTGTACTTTATCAGCCGGAAGGAGAAATTCGGCTGGAGGTACGTGTAGTAAATGAAACTGTTTGGCTCACACAGATGCAAATCGCCGATTTATTTGGCACCAAACGACCAGCTATTACAAAGCACCTGAAAAACATTTATGCATCCCAAGAACTAGATGAAAGCAGCACATGTTCCATTTTGGAACATATGGGTAATGATTCAAAACAGGTGTATGAAACCAAATACTATAATCTCGACGCAATCCTTTCTGTCGGATACCGAGTCAATAGTAAAAACGCAACATTATTCCGTCGCTGGGCAAACCAAGTTCTGAAAGAATACATGCTGAAGGGTTACGCAGTGAATCAGCGGAAGATTGCGACCGACTTGCAGATTGTGGACCGTTTAAACGAGCAGCGCCAAATGATTGAAAATCAATGCGCGAAGCTTGACAACGTGGACACTCGCCTTTCCGCCGTCGAAAAACATATTGATTTCTTTGTCAAGGCCGGACAAACACCCACCAGCGGCATTCTCACAACAGGGTCCCGTTTTGAGGGATTTATTCTAATTAGCGATTTGGTGAGAATTGCAAAGCGTTCGCTCACATTCATTGACCCGTACGCCAACATAGATGTATTGAAATTCGCGGCAATGCGAGCAAAGGGAGTTTACACTACAATCTATTCAGCGCATATCACCCCAGAATTCAAAGAAGCCGTAGCATTGCACAACAAGCAATACCCCGGCCTAGAACTAAAGACCATGCGGACTATTCATGACCGATTCTTGCTGTTGGACGATACCGTTTACCACTTCGGAGCATCATTCAAAGATATGGGCAACGAAATGACATCCTATCATGTAATGGAACTTATAACGCCCGAAATCGTTATACGTTTAATTCAGGAAAGCATGAAGGGAAAATAAGCTAGCCCCCCCCCAACACAACAGCCACCCCGCGGTTAAGCAGGGTGGCCGTGCTGTTGGTATATGAATAAGTACTACTTAATGTCGAGATAATATTCTACAACTGGGACGATGTAGTAGGCGGTTCCGGTGGTCACGTCCATTTCCTTGGAGACCTTGCCGCTAGCGATGTCGTAGCGATAAATGGCGCCGCCCTTGCTGTCGGCGTGGCCTACGAGGACGCTCTTGCGATCGTAATCAAGATGGATAGAAGGTGCAAACCACGGAATGGTCGGGGTGAGGCCATTGACCTTTTCGACAGTCTTCTTGTAGACATCGACCACCACGAATTCCCATTCGTAGTTGTTGAAGTTGGTCGGATCGGCGAAGTTGCCGAAGAAGCCGAAGAACTTGCCATCACCCATGTAGGTGCCGCCGACCATGAGGCTGTTGTTGTTAGATTCCTTGCCGTCATAAGCAGCATCATGCATGCGGAAGACCCAATCCTTATCGAATTCGCTTTCGCCGCTCTTGATGCGCACCCAACCTTCCTGGTAACCTTCAATGAAGCTGTAGGAGGCGTTGGAGTAGAAGTAGATGTCACCCTTTTCGTCGACAAAAGAGGCCGTGCCGTTCATGTCGTCCATGCCGCCGAGAGCAGCCACCTGGTCGGTATAGATAACCTTTTCCACTTCATCCTTATTCAAATCAATAATCGCCACGGAGCCACGCGGACCGGCAATCAAGTTATTGAAATCGACAAACTGGTTGAGCGACACATACATTTTCTTTCCATCAATGACTGCAGAGCCCGGAACAGTGCTTATAGCACCGCTTTCTTCATCCAGGTATTCCGAAAGATCAATCGTCTTAACCGTTTCAAGTGTCTTGATGTCAACGACAGTAATCGCATCGTCCAAAGCCTGTTCCACATACAGTTTTCCATCCAAGCCATTGGTATGCAAGAATTTCATGGCGATGGCGTTTGTGCCCGTGAACTTGGCCGTGGCCGCAGCCTTGTCTGCCATCTTGTAATCGTTATCAACCTCGTAACGAGCAAGTGTACTGTTCATGGCATCGTCTGTAGCAAGCACATAGACGGAGCCGTTGAAATAGGCCACAGAGCCTGTGTTCGGAGCTTCGATAAAGTCCTTGACAATCTTTTTTTGGTCGGCAGAAAGCGGAGCGATACCCACAAACTGCGATGTTTCCATCATAAAGGAGAGAAGGTACTTGGTTTCTTCCTGCTTTTCTTCTTCGGAAGAACTGGACTTATCTTCTTCCTTGACAGAAGAGCTGGATTTCGGTTCTTCTTTTTCAGAAGAAGAGCTCTTGTCCTTTTCGACGGAACTGGAGCTGGCCGGTTCGTCGGAAGATGCGCTGCTGGAGTCATCGCACGCGGCCAGGCCAAACACAAGGCTTGCCGATGCAACGGCCATCATGATTTTATTTTTGAAGAGGTTCATTTGGTTTCCTTTTGTTTATAGTGTAAACTTGATCTTGGTCGCAAAGGCGCGACCGGGCTTGGATTCGCCATACTTATCGTAGACGAGTTCATCCATAAAGTTGCGCACCTCGAAATTCCACGAGAGTTTGTTTGCAAGAATCGAGTATTCTACGCCAATATCTTGCGAGAAGGAACTTGGAATGGAGCGATTCTGCTTGTTGGAAACTTTCCACGAGTAGTAATATTCGTCGGTGTAATTCGCAAGCCAGTAAAGTTTGAAGAAATCATCACGGAAGAGCAGATCGCCGATATGGAATTCTGCACCGAAATTCATGTAAAGCGTAGGAATGTTCGGCACAGTGAGTCCCTTCGCAATTCCGAACGCCAAATCCGTCTCGCGGCTTTCGGCATCTTGCTTGGTGAGGTTGTAAGAAAGAGAAATGTACTCGTTGATCTCAACCGCTGCATCGATTTCAAAGCCGGTCGTCTTGGTGCCAACACTATTATAATAGGGGCGCGGAACGGCCGCATAGTTGTTCCAGAAAATACGGTCATCCATAAGCATGTAGAACCAGTTGAATTCCAAGTGCAACTTGAGCAACAGCGGAATCTGTCGCAAATCTAGTTCGGCACCCGCCGTAAAATTATCCGACTTTTCGGGCTTCAAGTTCGGGGCACATTGCACGTACATACCGTCACCAAAGATTTCCTCGCGGGTCGGGAATCGCAGGCTGTGCTGATAACCGCCCTTGACAGCAAACTGATCAATAACGGCAAGCTGATCTAGAATTTTCACGCGCAAGTTTTCGCTATAACCATAATCCTTGTTGTCGGCATAATCATCCGCCAGCTGCTGGATACGTTTTTCGCCGTCGTTTTCAGCCTCGATAACATAATAATACCCCTTGATGCCCGCCACATTCTGGATGCGTTCGTTCCAGAAATTATTTTCGAGCGAAAGGCCCGACACCACCGAATTACTATGGCCCGGGAACCCTGCATTGTTGAGCATCTGCCCCTTAACCATACGCTTGTCTGTCGGATCCTGCGATTCGTAGCGGTACAGGCCACTCCAGGTGAGAACATGATTCTGGGTAAAGGCGTAATCAAAGTTCCAGGGAGCTACAAAAGTCTGATTTTTGCGTTCGATGTGCGATGCTCCGCCCATCGTGATTTCGCCAAACGCCTTTTTGCTTTCGCGGACTTTATCCCTCCCCCAGCCAAAATAATATGTGTGGCTTGTATCGACAACAGACTCTTCACCGTAAGCGTAGCTTAACGACAGACCCATCGAAAGTCCCTTCACAAACAAGTTCGCCTTTTCAAGGGAAAGGTTCACGCCATACGACTGCGCATTTGCGGTCGCCTCCTCGATGCGGTGGGCGTTTGACTGAATTTCTTTATCCATCGCGTTGTAAATCACGCCCAAAGTCGCCTTGTCAAAGAAGTATTTCTCGAAGGAGACAAAAGGCAACACGTTGTAACTGTAATAACGGTCGTGATCTCGCGTTACAATCGTGTCCATGTAGGGCGTGGTGAATTCGTAATCGTTGTCGGAGTAGTTGTAATAGGCCGAAATTCCGGTGGAGATAGCGCGGCTCTTGAGCGAATCAGTTACCCACACGTATTTTGCGTCGAGCGAGGCCTTATGCGTGTTGAAACTCCCGAAACTATAAGAACCCGTAATGGAACTCTTGGGCAAATCATGCGTTACGATGTTAATTACGCCGCCCATGCCGTCGGTCGCGAAGCGTTCGGGCACATAACTCTTGTAGATTTCGATGCGGTCAATCTTGTCGATGGGAATATCGTTGACGGAGAAATTCCCGTTGCCGTTATCGACAGGGACACCATCGACAAGCACCTTCACATTTTTGCCTTCCATGCCGCGGATGTTGATTTTGCTTTCGCTGCCCATGCCTCCCGACTGGCGGATTTTTACGCCCGAAGATCGATTCGTGGCATCTGCGATGGTGGCGCTGGAGCCTTGCAGTTCCGTGGCATCCATCACCTTGACCGATTCGGCCTTGGTTTTCTTGTCGACGGGAGCGGCCTCGTTGATTCCTTCGCCTTCGACACCCATTTCGTCGAGAAGGGTTACATCGGATTGCGTTGAGCGACTTTTCTCTGCTGACAAATCCACGACATCATCTGTCGCTGTATTTTCGGTAGTTTCTTCGGCAAAAACATCGTCAAAATTCGTGATTTCTTCGGCAGATTCGGCGTTTTCTCCACTCGACGATTCCTGTGCACGCGCGGCCACAGAGGCAATCGCAACCATCACCAACATGAGTGTTGTCAATTTGTATGCAAAAATGTGTTTCATCGCGCCCAAATTGAGAAATAAACAAAAAAAATTCTACTCCAAAAGGTTTGGCGAAAATCCGTTTGGAGTAGAACAGAAAACGTTTTTTTCCAAAATTTGATTCAGCCCTTTTGGGAGGAAAAGCTATGAAAAAGAAATCTCTGCTCTCTTGGATTTTCCTGTTTGCCAAAAACAAGAAAAAATACTACATCGCAAGCATCTTCTTTGCGCTCTTGCGCGTCGCTTGCGGAATCGCTCCTTACATCATTATCGCAAATATCGTACGCGAACTACTTTCGGGCGTGCGCGACTGGGATGTTTACCTTAAGGAATGCCTGATTATTGCGGCATTCTGGTTCGGGAATGTCCTGTTCCACAGCATTTCGACGACGCTTTCGCACATAGCGACGTTCAACGTTCTCGGCAACATCCGCAAGGATCTTTGCGACAAACTTTCACGAGTGCCGCTGGGTTCTGTTCTCGACAAGCCTTCGGGCGCACTCAAGAACATCCTGGTAGAACGCATCGACAGCATGGAAACGACGCTTGCGCACGTAGTCCCGGAATTTACCTCGAACCTGATTCTCCCTGTGCTCATGTTCGTCTACCTTTTTCATATCGATTGGCGCATGGGGCTCGCCTCGCTCGGCACGCTCCCGATTGGTATGGTCGCCATGGCGGTTATGTTTGCCGGAGCGCAGAAGTGGTTCGATAATTCTATCCAGAAAACGAAGACCTTGAACGACACCGCGGTTGAATACATTAACGGCATCGAAGTCATCAAGGCGTTCGGCAAGTCAAAGTCTTCTTACGACAAATTTGTAGTAGCCGCAAAAGAAGGGAGCGACTGTTTTGTCGAATGGATGCGTCGCTGCATTTGGCCGCATTCCCTTGCCATCACGGTCGCCCCTGCCACGCTATTGACGGTATTGCCGTTTGGCGGTTACTTCTATTACAACGGCTCCATTACGGCCGTCGATTTTATCACCGTCATCATCGTTTCGGTGAGTATCATGATGCCGCTCCTCACCATCATGAGTTACAGTGACGACATCAGCAAGGCGGGCGTTATTTTCGGTGAAGTCGGCTCGGTGCTCGAAATGAAGGAACTTGCGCGCCCCGCGGCCGACAAGCGCAAACCCGCCGACAATTCCATCACATTGAAAGATGTGCGATTCAGCTATCATAAGGGAATCGAAGGCGAAGAAAAGAAGGAAATTCTCCACGGCATCAACATGGTTCTCCCCGAAGGAAGCTTTACCGCATTCGTGGGCCCGAGCGGTTCGGGCAAATCGACGATTGCTCGCCTTATCGCCTCGCTGTGGGATGTTGACAGCGGCGACATCGAAATCGGTGGCGTGAACATCAGGGATCTTTCGCTCGAAGAATACAACCGCCGCATCGCCTACGTTTCGCAGGACAATTTCTTGTTCGACATGTCCGTCCGCGAAAACATTCGGCTCGGGCGGCCGACCGCATCGGATGCCGAAGTCGAAGAGGTGGCGCGCCAAAGCGGCTGCTACGAATTTATCATGAGTCTTGAAAACGGGTTCGACACGATTGTCGGCGGCTCGGGCGCCCACCTCTCCGGTGGCGAGCGCCAGCGCATCGCCATCGCCCGCGCGATGATGAAAAACGCCCCCATCGTCATTCTGGACGAAGCGACCGCCTATACCGACCCCGAAAACGAAGCCATCATCCAGAAATCCGTGGCAAAACTCGTGCAAGGCAAGACGCTCATCGTCATCGCACATCGCCTTTCGACGGTCAAGGACGCCGACAAGCTCTACGTCATCAAGGATGGCAACATCGACAGCTGCGGCACGCACCAGGAACTGCTCGAAAAGGGCGGTCTGTACAAGTCCATGTGGCAGGCCCACATCAGTGCCAAGGATTCCGAGGAGGATGCATAAATGTTCGATACACTCATTAAATTCTTCAATTTCTGCAATGCAGAAAACCGCCACAAGTTCTACGGCTCTATCATCGTAGGAATTTTCAATTCCTTCTTCATGGCGCTCCGCATCGGAGCTATGGCCGTCATGTTGCAAGGAGTCATTCGCCATGTGCAGGGAATCGCGCCGTTTACCATGAACACCGTCTGGCTTTCGCTTGGAATCATGGTGGCAAGCCTTATCGGCGCAACCGTCACCAAGCGCGTCATGAGCATGTGGCAGACCGAGGGCGGTTACCGCACTTGTGCCTCCAAGCGCATCGAAATCGCCGAACACCTGCGTTACCTGCCCATGGGCTACTTCAACAAGAACAGCCTCGGCTACATCACCTCCGTCACCACCAACACCATGGAACAGCTTGGCGATGTGGCTACCCGCGTAGTCATGATGGTCACGCAGGGCATTCTCGACACCATTCTCATCATCGTGATGATCGCCTTTTTCGATTGGCGAATTGCGATTGTCGCAACCATCGGCTTTGCGCTCTTCCAGTTCATCAACACGCTCATGCGCATGAATGTCCGTGCCGTATCGCACGAAAAAGTGGAATCCGACAGCAAGGTAGTCGAAAAGGTTCTCGAATACATCCAGGGAATCGCCGAAGTCAAGGCTTACAACATGACCGGCAAACGCTCCAAGGAATTAAACGAGATTATTGACAGGAATACCAGCGCCAATATCGGCATGGAACTCAAGTGCGTTCCGCTTTCGAACTTGCAGACTTTCGTCGCCAAGCTCACGGGCGTTGCCATCATGATCTTCTCGATTCATTTCTACCTGAACGGCACCATGGAACTTGCCAACTGCGCTGTCATGCTGGTGTGCTCCTTTATGCTCTTTGCAGCCCTGGAACTGGGCGGTAGCTACGCGGCCCTCCTCCGCACCGTAGATATCGCCGTGAACCGCGCAAACGATATCTTGAACAAACCCACCATGGACATCGACGGCGAAGACATTGCCCCCGCCAATCACGATATCAAGGCCGACACCATCGATTTCGCCTACGATAAGCGCAAAATCATTGACAACGTGACGCTTTCCATTCCCGAAAAGACGACTACGGCCATCGTGGGCCCGAGCGGTTCGGGCAAGACGACACTTTGCCATTTGCTCTCTCGCTTCTGGGACGTAAACGCAGGCTCGGTGACTCTGGGTGGCCGCCGCGTGCAAGATTACAGCATGGATAGCCTCATGAAGAATTTCAGTTTCGTGTTCCAGAACGTGTATCTGTTCCGCGATACGATTGAAAACAACATCAAGTTCGGGAATCCAAGCGCCACGCACGAGCAAGTCGTAGAAGCCGCCAAGAAGGCCTG
>Ga0310694_10003591_pt1 | contig 15194 bp, 10 predicted proteins | sample 174DNAGHGhighgp2_FD_203884 | JGI IMG/M metagenome (GOLD analysis project Ga0310694, IMG submission 203884) | Sheep rumen microbial communities from Palmerston North, Manawatu-Wanganui, New Zealand - 1742 DNA GHGhigh gp2 (v2) (version 2) | ecosystem: Host-associated > Mammals > Digestive system... | reverse complement strand
TTGATGAAGCGTGCAGCCAGATCCTTAGCCTTCTCTTCCCACTCAGCGCGGTTCTGATATGTGTCGCGAGGATCGAGGATGCCCCATGCCACACCGTTGAGCTGTGTTGGAACCTCGAAGTCGAAGTAAGGAATCTTCTTGGTAGGAGCGTTCAGGATGTCACCGCCCAGGATGGCGTCGATGATACCACGGGTATCCTTGATAGAGATACGCTTGCCAGTACCGTTCCATCCTGTGTTAACGAGATATGCCTTGGCACCGCTCTTCTCCATCTTCTTCACGAGTTCCTCAGCATACTTGGTGGGGTGCAACTCGAGGAATGCCTGGCCGAAGCAAGCAGAGAAGGTAGGAGTAGGCTCGGTGATACCGCGCTCTGTACCTGCCAGCTTAGCTGTGAAACCAGAGAGGAAGTAGTACTTCGTCTGCTCAGGAGTCAGGATAGATACTGGGGGCAGTACGCCGAATGCATCAGCAGAGAGGAAGATTACGTTCTTAGCCTCTGGACCAGCGCTCTTGCCGTTTACCTTCTGGGCAATCTTCTCGATGTGGTTGATAGGATATGATACGCGAGTGTTCTCGGTAACGCTCTTATCAGCGAAGTCGATCTTACCAGCCTCGTCAACAGTTACGTTCTCGAGCAGGGCGTCGCGACGGATAGCGTTGTAGATATCAGGCTCGCTCTCCTTGTCGAGGTTGATAACCTTGGCATAGCAACCACCCTCGAAGTTGAATACACCCTCGTCGTCCCATCCGTGCTCGTCGTCACCAATCAGCAGACGCTTAGGATCGGTAGAAAGAGTGGTCTTACCTGTACCAGAGAGACCGAAGAAGATAGCGGTGTTCTTACCCTCCATATCGGTGTTGGCAGAGCAGTGCATGGAAGCGATACCCTGCAGAGGCAGATAGTAGTTCATCATTGAGAACATACCCTTCTTCATCTCACCACCGTACCAGGTGTTGATGATGCACTGCTCGCGGCTTGTGGTGTTGAAGGCTACACAAGTCTCTGAGTTCAGACCTAGCTCCTTGTAGTTCTCAACCTTAGCCTTAGAAGCATTGTAGATTACGAAGTTAGGCTCGAAGCTCTCCAGCTCCTCAGCGGTAGGCTGGATGAACATGTTCTTTACAAAGTGAGCCTGCCAAGCAACCTCTACGATGAAACGAACGCGAAGACGGGTAGCCTCGTTGGCACCGCAGAATGCATCAACAACATACAGATCCTTGTTGCAGAGCTCCTTGATGGCAATCTCCTTAACGGTCTTCCAAACCTCCTCGCTCATGGGGTGGTTATCGTTCTTGTATTCCTCAGAAGTCCACCATACCTTGTCCTGGCTCTGTGCATCCTTCACGATGTACTTATCCTTAGGTGAACGGCCGGTGTAGATACCAGTCATAACGTTAACAGCGTCGAGCTCGGTGTTTACGCCCTTGTCGAAACCCTCGAGACCAGCCTTTGTCTCCTCTGCGAAGAGGTACTCATACGATGGATTGTGAGCAATCACGGTAGAACCGGTGATGCCATACTGAGTCAAATCTAACTTTGCCATATTACTAACTATTTGTTTTAAATTGTGAATATTATCCTCTGTTATTTCGAAATGCGCTGCAAAGTTACTAATAAAATAAGAATTAAGGGCTAAGTATTAAGATTATTTTGCGCGCACACAATCCTTTTTAGGTTAAAGAAGTTAAAATTGGTATTTTCGTCGATATTTTTGCTACGTTGAGTTGGCAAAATTTTGTACCTTTGTGCCAAACTTAAAAACGATTTAGATTATGGAAGTAATTGATTTCAGTAAGAGCAACTCGATTATCAACCTCTATATGTCGGAGTTGCGCGACAAGAATTATCAGAAGAACCGGCTTCTGTTCCGTCATAACATCAAGCGTGTTGGTGAGATGATGGCTTATGAGCTTTCTAAAACCTTGGAATTCAAGCCGAAAACCATTACCACGCCCCTTGGAACAATTGATATTCCTCTGCCAAAGGAGGACCTGGTGGTGGCTACTGTTCTGCGTGCTGGATTACCTTTCCATGAGGGTTTCCTCAATGTGTTCGACCATGCTGATAATGCCTTTGTATCGGCCTATCGTATGTACACGAACCGCGAACATACCGAGGTGGGTGTTCATGCTGAATATATGGCTTCGCCGAGTGTAAAAGGTAAGACGCTGATCATTGTCGACCCTATGCTGGCAACGGGTGGTTCGATGGCAGCTGCCGTTGAGGCGCTGATGAAGTCGGGCAAGCCTAAGAAGATCCATGTGTGCAGTGTTATTGCTGTGCCCGAAGGTCTTGAGGTGGTGAAGAGTGTGTTGCCTGACGACAGCACCATCTGGTGTGCTGCTATTGATCCGGGTATGAACGAGCATAAATATATTGTGCCTGGTTTTGGTGACTGTGGTGACCTTTGTTATGGAGAGAAACTTTAAAGCCTATGCTGCAGATTCGTTGCAAGAACAACAATAAGACCCGTAGCTTCCCTGAAGGAACCTCGCTGCTCGACGTGTGGCAAGAGTTTGCCGATGAGTTGAATATGCCTTTTCCTGTGGTATCGGCCAAAGTGAACAACGTGTCGCAGGGATTGAAATTCCGTTTGTATCAGAACCGTGATGTGGAGTTTATTGATGCCTCCGATGGTTCAGGTCGTCGTGTGTATGCCCGTTCACTTTGTTTCGTGCTTTATAAGGCTACGAACGATGTTTTCCCAGGTAGTAAGCTCTTCATTGAACATCCATTATCAAGGGGTATCTATTGCAATTTCAAGAAGAAAGATAATGTTCCCCTGACCGATGACGACGTGGTAAAAATCTGTCAGCGGATGCAGGAGATTATCGATGCCGATATGCCCTTCCGTCGTACTGAGGCTACGCTCGAAGAAGCCGTGCGGGTGTTTACTGAGCGAGGCTTTTCTGATAAGGTGAAACTGTTGGAAACCAGCGGTCAGGTGTATACCTATTATTATACTTTAGGCGATACCATCGACTATTATTACGGCCCTTTGGTGCCATCAGCAGGCTATCTGAAAGTGTGGGGTTTAGAGCGCTATCACGAAGGACTTTTGCTACGTGCACCTGATAAAAGCAACCCTCTAGTGTTGGCTGAGAAGGTAGACCAGCCGCGTACGTTCGAGGTGTTTGCCGAGAAGGTGCGCTGGGATATCATCATGCGCCTTTCGAATGCGGGCGATGTGAACAAGGCCATCCTCAAGGGCTATGGTTCCGAGTTGATTCAAGTGTCAGAGGCCTTGCAGGAGAAGAAGATTGTAAAGATAGCCGAAGAGATTGATGAGCGCTTCCATCGTAAGGAGAACCCTGTGCGACTGATTCTTATTACTGGACCTTCTTCTTCAGGTAAGTCCACGTTCTGCAAACGCCTCTCTGTGCAGTTGCTGGCCTGTGGTCTGCGCCCCATGTCATTCTCGACAGATGACTATTTTGTGAACCGCCTAGATACCCCAAAGTTGCCCAATGGCCAATACGACTTCGATAATGTGGAAACCGTTGACTATAAGCTCTTAGGTGACCATCTCTCTCGCCTGATGAAGGGTGAAACGGTTGAAGTGCCAGAGTATAACTTTGTAACAGGCAAGCGTGAGTATAATGGCAAAAGACTCCACCTCTCCGGCGATAGTGTGCTCATTATCGAGGGTATCCACGCGCTGAACCCCTTGCTTACCCAAGGCGTTGATGATTCTCTGAAGTACAAGATATATATATCGGCTTTGACCAGCATCTCGCTCGATGCCCATAACTGGATTCCAACGCAAGACAACCGCTTGTTGCGTCGTATCATCCGCGACTATAATAAGGGCGCTTATTCGGCTCGTGAAACCATCAGTCAGTGGAAGAGCGTGTGCGAGGCTGAGGACCAGTGGATATTCCCCTTCCAGGAAACAGCCGATGTGATGTTTAACTCAGCTCTTAATATCGAGTTTGCTGTGCTCCGTACTCATGCCGAGATAATCCTGGCTACTGTGCCCAAGAATTGTCCCGAGTATGCTGAGGCCCATCGTCTGCTGAGGTTCATCCACTACTTTATTCCCATCAGCGACAAAGAAATACCTCCCACGAGTATCATGCGAGAATTCGTAGGAGGCAGTTCGTTCAAGTATTAAAAGAAAAATCCCCGTCAGTCAGCGGGGATTTCTTATTTAGATCAGGTGGAGTGTACCCATCAAATATACAAGGCCGAAGCCAAGCAGCATGGAAATGATACCCATAATGATACCCATCTTTGCCATATCGTTCTGCTTTACGTAACCCGTAGCGAAGGCCAGAGCATTTGGCGGGGTAGAAATCGGGAGAATCATAGCACTCGAAGCTGCAATAGCTACACCGATCAGTACGGTTGAAGTACCACCGATAGGATCGAGCTTGTCGCCCATAGCACCGCAGACGATAGCCAGGATAGGCATCAGCAGTGCAGCCGTAGCCGAGTTAGAGATGAAGTTCGAGAGCAGGTAGCAGATAGCACCACCGAGCAAGAGGATGAGTAGTGGCGAGAACTCGCCGAAGGGGATACTCTCCACAGCGTTGGCTGCCAATCCAGAGGCGTTCAGTCCGTAACCAAGGGCAAAACCACCGGCTACCATCCAAATAACACTCCAGTTAATCTGCTCCAAGTCGCGCTTGTTGATGACACCCGTCAGAGCAAATACCATGAACGGGATCATAGCAACGGTATATGAGTTGATACCAGTCACGCGGTCGAGTAACCAAAGTGCCACGGTGATGAAGAAAGTCACGATAACCACCCATGAGTGGAAACCCTTCTGCATACCACCATCAATCTTTAGCTCGATGCGCTTCTGAGTGAAGGGGAACATTTTCAGCAAGATACGCCAGCTGATGAACAGCAGTAAGATAACCAATGGGAACATGAACATCATCCACTGACCGAAGCCCAGACCCATGTTCAATCCCTCGGGATCATTCAGATACTTCAGGGCGATGGTGTTAGGAGGTGTACCGATAGGCGTACCCATACCACCCAAGTTGGCTGCTACGGGGATACTCATAGCCAGGGCTACACGACCCTTACCCTCGGGGGGCAACTGGTGGAATACTGGTGTGAGGAATGTCAGCATCATGGCAGCGGTAGCCGTGTTGGATACGAACATTGAGAACAATCCGGTGATAAGCAGGAAGCCCAAGAGAACCATCTCACTACGAGTGCCGAATGGACGCAGCAGCACCTTGGCCAGCTGAGCATCGAGGCCTGTTTTCGTAGCAGCGATAGCCAGCACGAAACCACCGATGAACAGCATAATCACAGGATCGGCGAAGGTGGCCATAACGCCCTTGTACGACAAAAGTTTACCTACTTCTTCTTCGTTCACCATCGGTAGCACACCACTATCTGTACAGAATAGCAACATCAACACGATGATAGCCACTGACGTGGCCCAAGAGCTTACAATTTCGAGAATCCACATCAGCGTGGCAAACGCGAAAATGGCGATGATACGCTGCTGGATAACAGTGAGGTTCTGAATGCCATACCACTCTGACGGCATGTTCCAGAGCACGAGAGTAACTAAAGCCACGAGGGCGATCTTAATGGCACGCTTGGTGTCGGGGTTGTACTTCCTTTGGTGACGCATCTTGTGGTACGTCTCTACCAGATGGAATCCTTCGTAAATATGAAACATATGTCTTGATTTAAATTAAGTTTTCGAAAACGCGCCGCAAAGTTACGATATTATTTCAAAACTTGTATCTCTTAACTCTTAATTATTCCGAATAATGAGTGTATAAATACACAAAATCACCCCTTGGGCCATCTGCCTAAGGGGTGATTGATATGTGGAGTTTACAAACTCATTACTCTACTGTCCAGATATCGTTGGTCTCCAAGAGCTCGGTGAAGTTATGATACTTCTTCATGCCCTTAACCTCTTCTACCTGTGCATAAACGGCATCATTGTAGGTGGGAGCATCCACGTCGCGAATAACGCCGAGGGCGATGGGGAAACCATCGTTATTGCCCATCAGAGCGAGCTTCAGCTGCAGAGTGTTGTCCTCGCAGTGAGCGTCGTGAACAAGTACGTCGTCGATGGTATAGCCATCCTTGCCAATCTCTACGACCTTCAGGCCGAAGCCCTGCTGAACCAGTCCGAACTCATTGTTCTCGCCGAACACCAGCTTCTCACCATGCTTAACGTAGATAGCGTTCTTCTTACGACCTTCATTATTATATACCACATCGTGGCAGTGATCGTTGAAGATGACACAGTTCTGCAGCACCTCGGTTACTGAGGCACCCTTGTGCTCGTAAGCAGCCTTCAGTACCTCAACAGTTCCTTTTGCATCGGTAGCCACGCAACGGGCAAAGAAGTGTCCACGTGCGCCGAAGCAGAGCTCTGCGGGGCGGAAAGGATCCTCAACAGTTCCGTAAGGGCTTGACTTAGAGACGAATCCACGAGGTGATGTGGGTGAGTACTGACCCTTGGTCAATCCATAGATACGGTTGTTCAAGAGAATCATATTCAGGTCGATATTGCGACGGTTGGCGTGGATAAAATGGTTACCACCGATAGCCAGTCCGTCACCATCACCTGATACCTGCCATACAGTCAGGTTAGGGTTAGCCACTTTGGCACCAGTAGCGATGGCAGCGGCACGACCGTGGATGGTATTCATGCCATAGGTAGCCATGTAGTGGGGCAGACGGCTTGAACAGCCGATACCAGAGATGACTGCTACGTTCTCAGGAGCTACGCCGATCTCGGCCATAGCCTTATGGAGTGAAGCCAGGAAAAAGTGGTCGCCACAACCGGGGCACCAACGGGGCTGGCCTTTCTTGAAATCTTGTGCTGTATAACTCATAATAGCTTATTTCTTTAAAATGTCCTCAAATGCGTTCACTAACTCTTCTACTACGAAGGGCTGTCCCTTTACCTGGTTGAACTGGAAAGGTACGAAGTTATCAACCTTCATGCGCAGATAACCAGCGAGTTGACCCATGTTCTGCTCGGCCACAACCACCTTCTTATACTTAGAAAGTACCTCGGCAGTGTTCTTGGGCAGCGGGTTCAGATACTTGAAGTGAGTCTGAGCCACCTTGTAGCCCTTGGCACGGAGTTCGTCCATAGCTGAGCGCAGATGACCATAGGTAGAACCAAAGCCCACAATCAGCAGTTCAGCATCGTTGACGTCGCCATCCACCTCGAGATTGGGCACCTGAATGTTAGCAATCTTCTGCTGGCGCAGACGAGTCATCAAGTCGTGGTTCTCAGGATTGGTAGAGATAGCACCAGTATTAGAGTCCTTCTCCAATCCACCGAGGATGTGGGTGAAGCCCTCACGACCAGGTACAGCCCAATAGCGTGTTCCGTTCTCAGCACGCATATATGGCGTCCACTTACCCTTCAGTTCCTCAGGAACATATGGCGGATTGATAGGATCGAGCTTGGCAATCTCAGGAAGTTTGAAAGCACCTGAACCATTAGCCACGAAGGCATCAGTGAGCAGCACCACAGGAGTCATGTGCTCCAGAGCCATCTTGCAAGCCTGATAAGCGGCATCGAAACAGTCGGTAGGACTGGTGGCTGCCATTACGGGCATAGGACTCTCACCGTTACGGCCGAAGAGTGCCTGAAGCAGGTCGGTCTGCTCTGACTTTGTGGGAAGACCAGTGGCAGGACCACCACGCTGAACATCAAGCACCACCAGAGGGAGCTCCATAATCACAGCGAGGTTCATTGCCTCACTCTTCAGACAAATACCAGGACCTGATGTAGAGGTAACACCCAGAGCTCCAGCGAATGAAGCACCAAGAGCAGATGCACAACCAGAGATCTCATCCTCACACTGAACGGTGATGACACCGCAAGACTTGTGCTTAGAGAGCTCGTGAAGTACGTCAGTAGCAGGGGTAATAGGATAAGAACCCAGATAAAGTTTCAGACCTGCCTTCTCAGCAGCAGCTATGAAACCATAGGCCGTAGCCTTGTTACCAGTAATGTCCATATAGCGTCCGGGCACCTTCTCCTTCGACTCCACACGATAAACGTTGATAGTTGATGAGTGGGTGTTGTGTCCGTAGTCATATCCAGCCTGAATCACCTTGATGTTAGCCTCGGCAATAGCAGGTTTCTTGGCGAACTTTTCTTTCAAGAAGTTGGCTACCAGGTTCAGATCGCGATCGAAGAGCCAGCAAACCAATCCCAGTGCAAACATATTACGGCACTTCAGCATGGCCTTGTTGTCCATGCCAGTATCAGCCAGACAATCCTTTACCATCGTGGTCAGCGGACACTGAATCACGCGATTTGGGTCGATGTTCATCTCGCCGAGGTAGTCCTCAGTCTGGAACTGAGCCTTCTCCAAGTCCTTCGGTCCGAACGAGTCGGTATCGATAATGATGGTGGCACCCGGCTTAGCATAGCGATACTGTGTTTTCAGCGCAGCAGCGTTCATAGCTACCAGCACGTCGCACTTGTCGCCAGGGGTGTACACCTTGCCAGCACCGATGTGTACCTGGAATCCTGATACACCCGTGAGCGATCCTTGCGGGGCACGGATGTCAGCGGGATAGTCGGGGAATGTTGAGATGCCGTTACCAACGGTGGCACTAACCGTAGAGAAGATGTTTCCGGCGAGCTGCATACCATCGCCAGAGTCACCTGAGAAGCGTACGACCACCTGATCGAGCTCTTTCACTTCTAATTGTTCTGCCATAACTTATATATATAATATGTATATTACTAACTTTTAAAACGCCGCAAAATTATTCATTTTTAACCAAACCGCCAAAGAAAAACCTAAAAAAATGCATATTCATTTTAAAACTCTTGCAAGTTTTTGCATTTATACACTTAATTTGCAAATAAATATGCAAAAAGGAGGACTTTCCCTTGCTCTTCTTTATTAGTTTAGAAGTTTAGAAATTTAGGATTTAAGGTATATAGAAATAAAAATTAATTATAATTTTTTCTTTTTCTTATAAAAACCTAAACATCTAAACTTCTAAACTTCTAAGCTTTCCCGATGGATCCCCTTAAGGAACTACGGAGCAAACCTTCACTTTCCTCCGAGTAAACCTGGACTTTCCTCCGAGTAAAGTCCTGAATTCTCTCGAGAATTTAGAGGTTTCCTCGGAGTAAAGTCCGGCTTTGTTCCGACTAAAGTCCGGCTTTACACGGAAGTCTCTTAAACTCAGCCTATTGCATAGCGAAAAACCTGAATTGTTAATCTTCTATAACTTTAGCATCTGACTTTTTACTTTTTGCATTTAAATAGGTCTAAAAGCATAGTAATATTAAAGATACAATCAACTATTTAATTAATTCAACAACTTATGAAAAAAACTATTCTTTCGTTGATGGCTCTCATGAGCCTCACAGCAGCAGCTCAGAACCCCACGGTTCCTTCTGTTACAGAGAATGTGGTTGAAGACTTCAAACCCGCTTCGACCAATCAAGACAACAAACAGTATCCGATGATTAATTCTCAGCGCATGGTTCGTGCGCAGATCACAGCTCCTCAGGCCTCCTTCGTAGGACTCGATATCGCTGGTAAGATCTACGCCATGACCAAGGATGAGAATGGTGTATGGACTGGAACATCGGCTCCTCAGGACGAAGGTTTCCATTATTATCAGCTCAACATCGATGGCGCCTCAGTGCCTGATCCAGGTAGCAAGTATTACTATGGCGCAAGCCGTTGGGGCAGTGGAATCGATGTTCCTGCACAGGATGAGGATTTCTATACCGTTAAGAACGTGCCTCAGGGCTCTATCAATGAGGTGTATTACTACTCAAGCGTTACTGAGCAGATGCGTCATGGCTATATCTATCTGCCAGCAGAATATTATGCTAACCCCACGAAGAAATTCCCTGTGCTCTATCTGCAGCATGGTATGGGCGAGAATGAGACAGGCTGGAGTGCTCAGGGTAAGACGGGTATCATCATGGATAACCTGATTGCTGAGGGCAAGGCTGTGCCTTTCATCATCTTTATGGATAATGGACTGAACGCTCGCAAGCCAGGTGAGCAGCCCATGGGCTTTGGAGGTCCTCGTCCTGGTGGCGCTCGTCCTCAGGGTGCTCCTCAGGGTGGCCCACGTCCTCAAGGTGGTCCTCAGGGTCAGCGTCCTCGCATGAGTGGAGCCGATTTTGCCAAGATGGCTCGCAGAATGGGTGGCGCCTTTGAGGAAGTTCTGATAAAGGACATCATTCCGATGGTGGAGAAAAACTATCGCGTGATTGCTGATGCTGATCATCGCGCTATGGCTGGACTCTCGATGGGTGGCATGCAGACTCATGGTATCACGTTGAACAACCCCACTACATTCGCATATGTGGGCATCTTCAGTGGTGGCACTATCGGACCTGATGAGTTGACGGATGTTCCTGATTTCAAGAAGACCAATAAGGTGCTCTTCATGAGTGCTGGTGGCAGGGAGACAGGTATGGCTGAGGGTGAGACCAGCGTAGGCAAAGTGGCTGAGGATATGAAGGCCATTGGTATCAATGCCCATAGCTACATCTCGCCTGAGACAGCCCACGAGTGGCAGACTTGGCGCAGAAGTCTTTATCAGTTCGCACAATTACTCTTTAAGTAAATAAGAAATCCCTCGCCAATCGGCGAGGGATTTTTCTTTCGCTTACCCTGCAGAGCCTGTGCCCTCAGGATCGCGCTTCAGTTGCTCAATCATATCGCTTATCTTATGAAGCTCGCGAGTGATGCGGATGTTCTGCGGACAATGGGGCTCGCATTGATGGCATCCGATGCAATGGTCTGGCTGGCGCTCGCGAGGCACCACTCGATCGAGTGATATCAGGTATTGGCGACGATGCTTGCGATACTCTCTGTCGCCAATGCCCATAGGCAGCGAGCCTTCGTTCTTACATTTATTATAATGTACGAAGATGGCTGGTATGTCAATGCCATAGGGGCAAGGCATGCAGTATTTGCAATCGTTGCAGGGAATATTCTCAAGGCCTACTATCTTCTGGGCTATCTCCTTGTCGAGATAGCGCATCTCATCATCCGTCAGAGGAACAAGTGGGCAGTAGGAGAGGAGGTTATCCTTCAGATGCTCCATATAGGTCATTCCGCTGAGTACGCATAGCACACCCTCTGGTGTTCCTGCATAGCGGAAAGCCCATGAGGCCACACTCCGCTCTGGGGCATGACTCTTCAACTCGCTTGCCAGATACTGGGGTAGATTGGCTAATCGTCCACCCAACAGAGGCTCCATAATCACAGCAGGTATGCCACGCTTCTGGAGTTCAGCATAAAGGTAGCTGGCATCCACGTTGTTGTTACTGATTTCGTTGGCAAAGTCCCAATCGAGGTAGTTGAGCTCAATCTGCACAAAGTCCCAATGATACTTGTCGTGAAGGGCTATCACCTCATCGAACACCTCCTGCTTGCCATGGAATGAGAATCCCAGATTGCGAATGCGCCCAGCCTCACGCTCCTTCAGAAGATAGTCCATCATGCCATTGTCGACATAACGTCCATTGAATTCTTCCATGCTTCCGCCAATGGCGTGGAGCAGGTAGTAGTCGAGGTAATCAACCTGTAACTCCTTCAGCGAGTTGTGGTACATCTCCTTTGCCTTATCGAAGGCCCAGTAGTCGCGATTAAAGTTGGAGAGCTTCGTGGCTACGAAGTATTCGCTACGCTTGTGGCGATGGAGGGCGATGCCTGTACAACGCTCTGACTTACCTTGGCAATAAACAGGCGATGTGTCGAAATAGTTCATGCCATGTTCTATGGCATAGTCTATCTGGCGATTGATCATGTCCTGATCGAACTCATCGCCATTATCCACCTTCGATGGCAAGCGCATCATGCCATAGCCAAGGATAGATACTTTCTCCTTTGTTTTGGGGTTCTCGCGATAGGTCATCTTGCCCACGGGGGGCTCTACTTGGTTCTTATATTCTTCTGCGGCCTGACTACCAGCCTTATTGCCACCCTTGCAACCAGCCAAGGTGGCAGCTGTAGCTACGCTTCCTGCTCCAAAGAGCTTCAGGAACGATCGGCGCGATATATTCTTCTTTTCCATATTGAATCCTCCTTAAATATTCTTATGTACTTCGTGGCCCTCAACGTAAATGGCTGAGAAAGGCCTTGACGGACAAACATACTCACAGGCTCCACAGCCTATGCAGGCAGCCTCGTTGATGGCAGGAACCATGGGTGATTCATCATCGTTCTCATCGAGCTGAACCATCTCGATAGCTCCAGAAGGACAATGGCGTGCGCAATTTCCACACTCCACTTCATCAGTCAATACCACACAGTTCTTCTTGATCCAGACAGCATGTCCGATTTGGATAGAGCTCTTCTCATCCTTATCAACAGGTTTGATTGCTCCAGCCGGACAAACCTCAGAACAACGTGTACACTCAGGACGACAATAGCCATGCTCATATGACATCAAAGGCAACATCAAGTGCATCAGATCTGAAGACGGACGAAGCACTTGATTGGGACATTCCGATACACAGAGCTGACAACCCGTACAATGCTGAGCATAATGAACGACCGAAAGAGAACCTGGAGGCGTCAATGGTGACTGGCGTTTAGGAGCCACTTTATCTTCTATATCCGCCAAGCCACCATCCATGAGTTTCTCCTTCTTTTGAGCCATCGCAGTTGTTGTTACCAAAGCTGAGGCCAGAAGAAATGAGCGTTTGGAGGCATCCACTTCTTTATGAGCTTTGACATGGATCTTAGCATTATCATATTTCAGCGCACCAAACTTACAACTGTCGATACAGTTACCACAAACCACACATCGACTGTAATCCACCGAGTGGGTCTTGAAGTCGATACAAGCAGCCTTGCAGTTCTTCGAACAGAGTGAGCAGTTCTTGCACTTATCCTCATCGAAATGAATCTTCAGCCAAGAGAAACGTGCGAAGAAAGAGAGGATAGTACCCACAGGGCAGATGGTGTTACAATAAGTTCGTCCGCCTCGCCAAGCCAAAACGAAAAGTACCACCAATGTAACTGCTGCAATGATGAATACAGGCAAGGAGCGCATCCAGGTATCCACACTGTAGAAGGCATAGCTCTCATAATGCTCAGCCACAGTAGCCAGGAGGTTGTTGCCCATCTTCCATATAGGCTGGAAGATCATTGTGGCAATGCGTCCATAGCTGCTATATGGTGCTAATAGCTGGAACAAAGAACCTATACCAGCTACACCAGAAATGACAAATACCACCAGCATGGGATAGCGCAACCAACGCACCTCCTTGGAATAGGAGTACTTATTCTTCTTCCTATGGAAACGTGCCAAGATATCCTGGAACACGCCCAACGGACAGATAGTGGAACAATAGATACGTCCGAAGACGAGCGTCAGGACGATAAGTGCTACCACGACTACCACATTGAGCGCCATTACTGCTGGAAGGAACTGAATCTTGGCCATCCACGAAAGCCAATGATGGAGCGTCCCAGTGAAGTCGAGGAACAATAGGGTGATCAGTACAAAGAACACCGCTGCAAGGATTGTTCTGATTTTACGTAACATAAGTCTATAAAGTATTTGTTATTCAGTTATTCTAACTATTACAATGCTGAGTTCATAAAGCAACCATATAGGCAGGGCAACCACAAGAAGCGTGAAAGCATCGGTGGTTGGGGTAATGATGGCAGCAACAACCAGTATCGCCACAATGGCATGTCGTCGCATCGATTGCATCATCTGGGCATTTACCAATCCCATCCGTCCCAAAATCCAGCTAACAACTGGCAACTCGAAGATAATGCCCATTACAAGACTCATCATCAGCAGTGTATCCATATACGACTGAAGGGTCAGCATGTTCGCCACATCAGGACTTACCTGATAAGTGCCCAGGAACTTCACAGTCAGAGGGAAAATCAAGAAGTAATTAATGGCTGTGCCCAGAATGAACATCACGTATCCACTCCCACAGAGCAAGGTGGCATAACGCTTTTCATTGTCATAGAGCGCTGGTGAGACAAAACGGAAGAGCATATAAATAATATAAGGTGAGGCCACGAGCACTCCAGCATACATCGCTGTCTTCATGTGAATCATAAACTGCTCAGTCAAGCCCGTATTCATCAAATGAACACTGAATGGCTCAACGCCCATCAGTCTATAGGTAATGAAATCGCTTGAGCGGGGAGCAAGTACAATGGCAAATAATTCATCCTTCAGACAGAATGCCACCACAGCTGCCAACCCAGTAACGACGAGGACCCTGATGATAACTGAGCGCAACTCGTCGAGATGATCCCAGAACGTCATGGTCGGGGTATCACTCATCCTTCTTTTCTTCCTTTATGTCTTCCTTTTTATCTTCCTTGAGATCTGTCACCTCGTTCATTCCGTCCTTGAAGCTCTTAACACCTTTTCCAAGGCCTTTCATGAGTTCAGGAATTTTCTTGCCGCCATAAAACAGCAGTACGATAAGTGCGATAATGAGAATCTCTTGCATGCCTAATCCAAACATATTCGCGAAGTTTAAAGTTTATTCTGCAAATATACGAAGTTTTCTCCGTAAATCAAGCATTCGCTATGATTTATTAACAAATCAGTACGCAACATAAGGCAACAGGCGGGCAATAGCTGCTGGCGGGAAGTCTTTTAAGAGTCGGAGTTCGTTGAGTGACTTTAAAGGTCCGTGCAATCTGCGATAGTCTGTAATGTCCTTTGCCTGATAATAATTGATATAAGGATGGCGTTTCAGTTCGTTGAGGGAGAGTTGATTCACATTCAACTTTCTCACTTGAGGTTGATTGATGACGAGATAGCGCTTGGCCTCCTGCGGGAAATCCTCGATTTCATCGAGCTGATCGGTACTGACATAACCCCCAAGACGTTCACCATATTGTACAATCTTACGAGCAAAATAAGGACCAATTCCTGGCACTGTCTTCAGTATCGTCGTATCAGCAGTATTCAGGATGACATGCTCCGATTCACTAATCTTTACGGGATAGTGGGAATCACGATGGTTGACAGCCTGATTCACGGAATCACGTACCTGATGATATGAATGCTTTTCCTTTCCAAGTAATGTAGATGCTGGTAGGTAATCGTCAGAGATACGGATGTATGGCTGAAGCTCGCGATACTGTTTGACGGTCAGGCCATACAGGCGAGCAAAGTCCTCAGGCTTACGGTAGATGCCCCCTGAAGCTCTGTATTTATAGAAATTTCCAACTAAAATATTGTTGGTTTCATTTTT
>Ga0310694_10003590_pt1 | contig 15200 bp, 13 predicted proteins | sample 174DNAGHGhighgp2_FD_203884 | JGI IMG/M metagenome (GOLD analysis project Ga0310694, IMG submission 203884) | Sheep rumen microbial communities from Palmerston North, Manawatu-Wanganui, New Zealand - 1742 DNA GHGhigh gp2 (v2) (version 2) | ecosystem: Host-associated > Mammals > Digestive system... | reverse complement strand
CAGATTGACGAGTCGGAGGTAATCGATATCCATCAGGGGCGTCATCCCGTTATTGAGACCCAACTGCCTTTAGGCGAGAAATATATCCCTAACGATATCTATCTGGATAATGACCGTCAGCAGATCATGATTATCACAGGTCCGAATATGGCTGGTAAATCGGCGCTGTTGCGTCAAACAGCCTTGATCGTACTCTTATCGCAGATAGGATGTTTCGTGCCCGCAGAGAGCGCGAGAATCGGTCTGGTGGATAAAATCTTCACCAGAGTAGGGGCCTCCGATAATATTTCTTTGGGAGAATCCACATTTATGGTGGAGATGACGGAGGCAGCCAATATCCTGAATAATGTCAGCAATCGCTCGCTGGTACTCTTTGATGAGTTGGGTAGGGGAACAAGTACCTACGACGGTATCTCTATTGCCTGGGCTATCGTGGAATATCTGCACGAACAGGTAAAGGCGAGGGCTCGCACACTCTTTGCTACCCATTATCACGAGCTCAATGAGATGGAGAAACACTTCTCGCGTATCAAGAACTATAACGTCAGCGTGAAGGAGATGGACGGTAAGGTGATCTTCATGCGTAAACTGGAGAAGGGTGGGAGTGAGCACTCCTTTGGTATTCATGTAGCAGAGATTGCAGGTATGCCGCGTAGCATCGTGAAGCGCGCTAGCACCATTTTAAAGCAGCTGGAGGCCGAAAATGCTTCTGTGGGTAGTGTAGGGAAGCCCACCACAGAAATCGCCTCTTCTCGCGAAGGAATGCAACTGTCGTTCTTCCAGCTTGATGACCCTGTACTCTGTCAGATTCGTGATGAGATCAATGGTCTTGACATCAATAACCTCACTCCTGTAGAGGCGCTGAATAAGTTGAATGAGATCAAAAAAATTGTGAGTGGAAAAGGCTAAGCCCTCACCACTCATATTCTCTTTTCTCACCTCTTACCTCTCACTTCTTACTCCTCACCATACACCAAACACCCAGGATAACGAATGGGATGGAGAGTATCTGTCCCATATCGAGTGGGAGAGAGGCCTCGAATGCTTCCTGTATCTCCTTCGTGTATTCGATGAAGAAACGGAAGGTGAAGATATAAGTCAGACAGAAGCCGAAATACCAACCTGTACCAATCTTTTCAGGCATCCGTTTGTGGAGATACCACAGGATGAGGAAGAGTAGGGCATAGGCGATTGCTTCGTAGAGTTGTCCTGGATGACGGGGCATCGTGTCGACATGCTGGAAGATAAAGGCCCAGGGTACATCGGTGATCTTGCCGATTATCTCAGAGTTCATGAGGTTACCCAAGCGGATCATACATGCCATCGAACCTGTAGCGATAGCGATATTATCCAGTACTTGCCAGATACTTAGCTTTGTATGGCGTACATATAGCCAGAGGGCTATCATCAAACCAATGGTTCCACCGTGACTGGCTAATCCTTCGTAGCCCGTCAGTTTCACTGAGCCGTCGGCCATAAAATGGATGGGTAGGAACATCTCAATGAATGCCTTGCCTGAGGTGAGGTAATAATCGGGCTGGTAGAAGATACAATGTCCCAAGCGAGCACCTATCAGGATGCCCATGAAACAGTAGACAAACAAGGGATCGAAGAGCTCGTCCTTGATCTTCTGTTCCTTATATAGTCGTTGTACGACAAAGTAGGCTATGGCAAAGCCTATCAGCCAACAGAGTCCGTACCAGCGAATCTCAAGCGGACCTATATGAAAGGCTGTGACATCAGGTGCCCAGTAAATGAAGCTCAGTATGCTCATGATTATACGTTAAAACGGAAGTGCATGATGTCACCATCCTGTACTATGTAGTCCTTACCTTCAATACCCATCTTTCCGGCTTCACGGACAGCGGCCTCTGAACCGTATTGGATATAGTCGTCGTACTTGATGACCTCTGCGCGGATGAATCCTTTCTCAAAATCGGTATGAATGACACCAGCACATTGTGGTGCCTTCCAGCCTTTCTTGTAGGTCCACGCTTTCACCTCCATCTCACCAGCAGTTATGAAGGTTTCGAGGTTCAGTAGGGCATAGGCCTTCTTAATCAGACGGTTCACACCACTCTCCTCTAAACCGAGTTCCTCGAGGAACATCTGCTTGTCTTCGTAGCTTTCGAGTTCGGCGATATCCTCTTCTGTCTTAGCTGCAATAATCATCGCCTCTGCACCTTCTTCCTTCGCCAATGCCTCTACCTTCTGTGTGAAGTCGTTGCCTGTCTTGGCATCCGCTTCTCCTACATTGCAGACATACAGCACGGGCTTGGCTGTGAGGAGGAAGAGATTCTTGGCGCAGTCTTGCTCTTCCTTTGACTCAAACTCCACGATACGGGCGTTCTTTCCTTGTTCGAGCACTTCCTGATAGGCCTTCAGTACAGTGACTTCTACCTTAGCTTCCTTATTACCTGCAGCAGCTGCCTTCTCTGTCTTGGAGAGACGACTCTCTATAGTCTCCAGGTCCTTCAGTTGTAATTCGGTATCGATAATCTCCTTGTCGCGGATAGGATCGATGGTACCGTCGACGTGGGTGATATTCTCGTCTTCGAAACAGCGAAGCACATGAATAATCGCATCCGTCTCGCGAATATTTCCCAGGAATTTATTTCCCAGTCCTTCGCCCTTAGAAGCACCTTTTACCAATCCGGCGATATCCACAATCTCACAGGTGGCTGGTACGATACGACCAGGGTGTACAATCTCTGCCAGTTTGGTGAGTCGCTCGTCAGGAACGGTGATGACACCCACATTGGGTTCGATGGTGCAGAAAGGGAAATTAGCTGCTTGTGCTTTCGCACTCGACAGACAGTTGAATAAGGTGGACTTACCCACGTTGGGGAGTCCTACTATACCACATTTTAATGCCATTTTCTTCTATATAACGTTTATATTCGAGGTGCAAAGGTAGTGCAAATCATACGCACTACAAAGGATTTTATCCTTTTTTTGCCAATTTTAATGTGCTTCCAGCCAGTTCTGACCAAAGCCGGAGTCGGCAACAAGTGGTACTGTCAGTTCAATGGCTTGTTGCATCTCTTCCAAGACAATCTTCTCTACACGCTCTTTCTCCTCTGGGTAGACGGAGAAATTCAGTTCGTCGTGTACTTGTAGAATCATCTTACTCCTGATACCCTCTGTCTTAAACCGGTTGTGGATGCGTATCATAGCCACTTTGATGATGTCTGCGGCAGTTCCCTGAATAGGAGCGTTGATAGCGTTACGCTCCGCAAATCCTCTCACGGTAGCATTATGGCTGTTGATATCGGGTAGGTAACGTCTTCTGCCAAAGAGGGTAGTGACGTACCCTTTCTCGCGGGCTACCTCTTTTGATTTCTCCATATAATCGTGTACCTCAGGGAAGGTGGTAAAGAATCCGTCGATGAGCATCTTGGCTTCGTCGCGACTGATATCCAGACGCTCTGCCAGACCAAAGACAGTGATGCCGTAAATGATACCGAAGTTGGCACGTTTCGACTTCGTACGCTCGTCGCGTGTCACCTCCGTAATGTCCTTCTTATAGATATTGGCTGCGGTGGCGGCATGCAAATCCTTTCCTTCACGGAACACTTCTATCATGTGGGGATCCTGTGAGAGATGAGCCATCACACGTAACTCTATCTGTGAGTAGTCAGCTGAAAAAAACAGACATCCTGGTTCTGGAATAAACGCCTTACGAATTTCTTTTCCGTCTTCGCCTCGGATAGGGATATTCTGTAGGTTAGGATCACTGCTCGACAGTCGTCCTGTAGCGGTGATTGTCTGATTAAATGAGGTGTGAATATGTCCTGTTGTGGGATTAATCAGTTTGGGAAGGGCATCGATATATGTGCCTATCAGTTTTTTTAATCCTCTGTGTTCCAAGATATCGGCAACGATCTCATGCTTATTGCGTAGTTGTTGCAGTACTTCCTCTGAAGTGACGTACTGACCTGTCTTCGTTTTCTTGGCTTTTTCTACTATCTTCAACTTTTCAAACAGGATCTCACCCACCTGCTTAGGAGAGGCGATATTGAAGGTCTCACCTGCCAATTCGTAGATACGAGCCTCAATCTCGTTCATGCGATTGGTGAATTGTTTTGACGTTTCAGCCAAAGATACTGTATCTAGGCAGACACCGTTCATCTCCATCTCTGCCAATACGGGCATTAGTGGCATCTCGATTTCATAAAAGAGTTTATCGCAATCAAACTTCTTCAGTTCTGGTTCCAACTTGTTCTTCAGTCGTAAGGTGATGTCTGCATCTTCAGCTGCATATTCATAAACCTCTGCTGGCGACAAATCACGCATAGACTTTTGGTTCTTTCCTCTCGGACCGATGAGCTCATCAATATGGATGGTCTTGTAGTTAAGGTAAATTTCTGCCATGTAGTCCATGTTATGCCGGAGTTCTGGTTGGATGAGGTAATGAGCAATCATGGTGTCCCACATCGGACCCGCCAGATGGATGTCGTAGTTGCGTAGCACCTCAAGGTCGTATTTCAGATTCTGTCCGATTTTCAAAATCTTCTCATTCTCGTACACCTCTTTGAAGATGTTGACGATTTGCACCGCCGCTTCACGTTTTGGAGGGATGGGTACATAGAACGCCTCAAATTCTTTCACGGCGAAGCTCAAACCAACTAATTCTGCATCGATGGCGGAGGTGGAAGTTGTCTCTGTGTCTAGACTGAGAATTTCGTTTGTCAAGAAATAATCACGAAGTTTCTCCAAATCTTCCTGATTTTCAACGAGTTTATAGTTGTGAGCAGTCGTTTTTAACGTCTCAAAACTTGAGTTTTCGAACAAATCTGCACCGTCGGGCGGAAATTCTGCAAACAAATCGAGTTGTCCGTTAACAGGCGTTTTGGGTTTTTGACTTTTTTTAAGAACGCGGTCTGCATAGCTTTTCATCTCCAAGTCAGTCAATAGTCTTCCCAATTCTTCTTCGTTGGGTTCGACTACCTTCAAACTTTCCAAGTCGAGTGCGATAGGAACATCAGTTTTGATGGTTGCCAAAAAATAGCTCATTTTGATGTCCTCTTGATGTTCTTCTATTTTTTCGCGTAATTTTCCTTTTATTTGTGATGAATTCGCCAATAATTGGTCGATACTTCCAAATTCATTGATGAGTTTCACGGCAGTTTTTTCACCGACACCAGGACAACCGGGGAAGTTATCTGCTGAGTCGCCCATGAGAGCCAGTAGGTCAATGACAGATTTAGACGATGGAATGCCATATTTCTCTCTGACCTCTCGTTCACCCATCGTCTCATATCCACCTCCATGACGGGGACGATAAATGAACACATGATCATTGACCAACTGACCGTAGTCTTTATCAGGTGTTAGCATATAACAGTCAATACCTTGTTCTCCAGCTTTCGTGGCAAGCGTACCAATGACATCATCTGCTTCGAATCCATCCACTTGTAGAACAGGTATGCGATACGCTTTCAATAGTTCTTTGATGATAGGAATTGCTTTGCGGATATCTTCTGGAGTCTCCTCACGTTGTGCTTTGTAAGCAGGAAATGCTTCGTTACGGAAGGTGGGACCGTGTGGATCGAAAGCCACACCGATATGGGTAGGGTGCTCTTTAGTGAGCACTTCATTCAGGGTATTCAAGAATCCCATGATGGCAGATGTATTCTGCCCTTTTGAGTTCATTCTCGGGTTTTTGATAAACGCATAATAAGAGCGATAAATGAGCGCGTAAGCGTCTAAAAGAAAGATTTTATCCATAATTCTATTCATTTTCCGTGTAAAATTACTAAAAATTTGATGAATATCTCGAACTTTTCACTAATTTTGTATCAAATTTCTATGTTATGGATTATTTATCGCTCATCAGACAGCCGATCGAAGGGGAATTGAATAACTTTATTGAGTTGTTTCATCAGTCATTGAATCATGATGATGATCTCTTAGGAAAGGCCCTTTCACATATCCGTCAGCGTGGAGGTAAGCGTATGCGTCCAATGCTGACGCTTCTGATGGCGAAGAATTTCGGTGTTGTCAATGAGGTTACTCAGTATGCCAGCGTGGGACTTGAACTCTTGCATACTGCCAGTTTGGTACATGATGATGTAGTAGACGAGAGTGACGAACGTAGGGGACAGGCTTCTGTCAATGCCTCTTATAATAATAAGGTGGCGGTACTGGTTGGGGATTACATTCTTTCTACCTCCTTACTATATGTTTCTTATACCCATAATTCCTCCATTGTCAAATACCTGTCAGAGTTAGGCAGAACCTTGGCTGCAGGAGAAATATTACAGTTGTCGAATATACAGAACCAGGATATTTCTGAGGAGGTTTATTTCCAGGTTATCAAACAGAAGACTGCTGCTCTTTTCGAGACTTGTGCCGCGATAGGTGCTCTTTCTGCTGGAGCCTCTGAAGACATTGTACAGCGGGCTGCTCACTTTGGGCAGCAATTGGGTATCATCTTCCAGATTCGCGATGATATCTTCGACTATTATGATTCGAAGGAGATCGGTAAACCGACGGGTAATGATATGGCAGAGGGTAAGTTGACGCTTCCCGTTATCTATGCATTGAATACGCAAAATGATGAAACGATGTTTGCCCTTGCCAGAAAGGTGAAAGAGGGTCGTGTAAACCGCGACGAAATCGCAGCATTAGTAGCGTTTACCAAGCAGCACGGAGGTATTGATTATGCTGAGCGTAAGATGGAAGAGTTGGCTCAGAATTGTCTTTCGTTCATTGAGGATGATGTCAAAGAAAATGCCTTGAAACAGGCGTTCAAGGCATATCTTGATTATATCATACAGCGTACGGTGTGAACCCTTACGCTGTCTCTTTTCCGATTAGAAGAATTTCACTTCCTTTCCTGCTAAATCACTCAGAATCAGATTAGCTAAGCGGCTTGTTCCCAAACGGAAATAATAGTTGGTGAGCCACTTCTCACCCAGAACTTCCTTCACGATGGTGTAGTAGGTGAGGGCATCCTGAACCGTATTGATACCACCAGCCGGTTTCAGACCAATCATGATACCTGTTTCATCGTAGTATTCTTTGATAGCCTGACACATCACGTAAACAGCCTCTGGTGTCGCACTGACTTTCTCCTTACCTGTTGATGTCTTGATATAGTCAGCACCTGCATACATCGAAAGGAGTGAAGCCTTCTTCACATTCGACAGGTTCAGGAGGTCGCCCGTCTCGAGGATGACCTTCATGGGTACATCGCCACAGGCCGCTTTCTGTTCTGAAATCTCATCGCAAACAGTCTCGTAATCGCCTGCCAGGAATTCACCTACGTGCATGACGATATCTACGTTTTCTGCTCCATCGCGAATAGCCAATCCTGTTTCAGCAATCTTAATCTCAGCTAAACCCTGTGAAGAGGGGAAACAACCACTCACACAAGTGGGGATCACGCCCTCTACTTCGAGAGAATCGCATACCAGCTTTGTGAATCGTGGATAGGTAACCACTGTGGCAACATGGGGCATATCAGGATATTCGTGTGCGAACTTGTTCACCTTTTCTACCAGCTGTAATACGCTTTCTGCAGAGTCTTGGGTGGTCAGTGTGGTCAGACAGATACTGCCAAACATAAAGCGCTTAACCTCGGGCGTGTTGTTCTCAGGTACTTTCTCCTCAATGATTTTCTTCACTGCGGCTGCCACTTCAGCCTCGTTGACCTCGCAATTGTACTTACTCAGAGCCTCGTCGTATTTGCTCTTCATTGCTACATGGTTGTGATTGTGATTTTCTGCCATAATTTTAAGCTTTTAATTTTGGGTTATTAATATGACGAAGACCGTCTCTGTTTGTCTTCTTTTCAATCGATTTTTTTAATTCCTCAGTAAGGTCTACACCCGTCTGATTGGCCAGACAAAGTAATACCCATAAAACGTCGGCCATCTCTTCGCCGAGATTCGATTTTTCGCCCTCCTTGAAACTCTGGTCGCCGTATGTTCGGGCGATGACGCGTGCCAATTCACCTACTTCCTCTGTCAGTACAGCCATATTGGTGAGTTCAGAGAAATATCTCACCCCGTATGTCTTAATCCATTGGTCTACTGCTTGTTGTGCCTCCCTGATCGTCATAGTCTTGACAGCATTTGAATGATGATAATGATAATGGCAATCATCAAGATGATGATGTTCTGTTTATTTTCCCGTGTATATTCATTCCAGTGGAATGCTTTATACAGGAATGTGATCAACCACAGCAAGAGGCCTGTCACACATGGCCACATTCCAAAGTTGTCTCCCCATATCCAGGAGATGATAATGCCTATGATGACGAGTCCCAATCCTGAGGCTTCTATTTCACGAAGATATTTTTTCATGACTTTACTCTTTATTTTTGGTGTCCATACAGATGGTGACAGGGCCGTCGTTGAGGAGTTCCACCTTCATATCAGCCCCAAATTCACCCGTTTTCACAGTCTTGTTGATTGCGATAGATAGTTGATCGCAGAAGTTGCGGTAGAGTGGGATAGCGTGCTCGTGTGAACCTGCTTTGAACCAAGAAGGACGATTCCCTTTCTTGTAGCTGGCAAACAGGGTGAACTGACTCACGACAAGTGCTTCTCCATCGATGTCAATTAGACTACGGTTCATCACATTCTCCTCGTCTCCAAACACGCGTAGATTTGCGATTTTCCTGACCAACCAGTCCACATCTTCTGGAGTATCATCATCACAGATACCCAACAGAATCAGCAATCCTTCATTGATGCTTCTTTTCTCGTTGGGGTCGATGCCTTCTACATCTACGATGCGGACACTTGCCTTACTAACTCTTTGTATCACTGCTCTCATGTGACAAAGGTACGAGAATTCAGGCTATCTACAAAATGTTTTAGGTTTTTTTTCTTGTTGTTTAACGATTGATTTTTTCTTTTTGTCTCAGATAATATTCTTTCATGGCTGTTCATGATTCCTAAAATGCTCGTATATGAGCTGTGCTTTTGTTTGTCCAACGATAGCTGCCAATGTTTCCATCTCTGCTTCACTGATTCTTTTAACCGTTTTAAGGCTACTTAGAAGCTCCTCACGCGTTTTTGGACCGATTCCCTTGATATTATCCAACTCAGAGTGTAATGCGCGCTTAGAACGCTTATTTCGGTGGAAAGTGATGGCAAAGCGGTGAACTTCATCTTGTAATTGGGTAAGAACGTGGAACAATTCTGAGTCTGTTTTTAGTCCTACCACTATCGGTGGGAAACCATATAGCAACTCGTTTGTACGGTGACGGTTGTCTTTCGCCAATCCAGCTATCGGTATATCAAGATGTAATTCGTCTTGTATCACCTCACGAATGACCTCCATTTGTCCTTTGCCACCATCTGCCACGATAAGGTCGGGAAGCGCTTCTTCTTCGTTGATGACTCTGGTGTATCGACGGCGCACAATCTCCTTCATTGAGGCATAGTCGTCAGGTCCTTCAACCGTTTTGATATTGTAGTGCTTATAGTCTTTCTTTGAAGGTTTCATCCCTTTGAAGACGACACATGCTGCAACGGCGTCTGATCCTGATATGTTCGAGTTGTCGAAACACTCAATCTGGTAAGGCAATTTCGGCAATTTTAATTTGTCTTGTAATTCCTTCATCAGTCGAGTTTGTCGTTGTTCTGGGTTCAGTTTTTCCGCTTGTTTTAGTCGATCGAACTTGTACTGTTTTCCATTCATCAATGACAAATCCAACAGTGTTTTCTTGTCGCCCATTTTGGGCACAGTGAACTTCACACCTTCGAGTTCCAGTTTGACTTCTTGGGGAACGATGATCTCTTTTGCGTCACTTTTAAATCGTTCTCGCATTTCTATGATACCTAACTGTAGGAGTTCATCATCGCTTTCGTCGAGTTTTTTCTTGTATTCAAACGTAAAACTCTGGTTGATACTTCCATTTGATACGTGTATATAGTTGATATAGGCTATTTTCTCGTCACTGGTAATCGATAGTACGTCTACGTTAGTGATGGTATGTGATACAACCTCACTTTTACTGACAAAGTTATCGATTAAAAAGTATCTCCTCTTGATTTCATTTGCCTCCTCAAACCTCAGATTATCAGATAGTTGCATCATTTCTTCCTTGAGCTCTTTGAGTATTTTCCTGGTGTTTCCTTTCAGGATTTCTCGAGCTTGTTCAATGTTCTTTCTGTAATCCTCGTATGTTTGCTTAGCCACACAAGGTCCCTGACAGTTTTTGATGTGGTATTCCAGACAAACACTATATTTTCTTTCTTCTATTCCTTCTTTGCTGATAGGTATTCTGCAAGTCCTAGGATGATATAACTTATTGATAAGTTCCAGTACGGCATACATACTTCCTATGTGCGAGTAGGGTCCGTAGTAGGTACCCAGTTTTTTGTTGATTGTTCGTGTCTTGAATATCCTTGGAAGGAACTCGTTTGTAATGCAAATACTGGGGTATGTTTTACCGTCTTTTAATAAAACATTATATCGCGGGTTGTATTTTTTGATGAGCGAGTTTTCGAGCAACAACGCATCCTCTTCTGTATTGACAACAGTGTATGAGATATCATGAATCTTAGAAACGAGCACCTTTGTCTTAAAACGGTCTACCTCTGTATGGAAATAGGAAGATACTCTGGCCTTCAGGTTTTTGGCTTTGCCTACATAGATAATTACACCTTCAGCATCATAATATTGATAGCTGCCTGGTTTCTCGGGTAGTCGACTGATGATACCCTTCAGGTATTTGATTCTCTTTTCGTTTTCCTCCTTGGTCATAAGACAATGTTATGTTTCACGTGAAACAAACATCCCTCCAACCCAATATTGAAGGGATGTTTGAGATTTATAGGGTAACTAGTGTTGTTACGTCTATACCTTGAAATTCGTCTCGTCCGTGTAATCCTTCGTCCGTAATTTCAATGATAAAATTCATGTAGATTTTCTTCGGGTTAAAATGTTGTACGAGTTTGTATGTTGCTTTTGCCGTTCCACCCGTTGCCAGTAAATCGTCATGTATTAGAACAACATCATCTGGTGTAATGGCATCAATATGCATTTCTATCGTGTCCACACCATACTCTTTAGAATATTGTTCTTTAATTACCGTGCTGGGAAGTTTTCCAGGTTTTCTTGCCAGAACCACTCCCGCTCCTAATCTTGGAGCTAATGCTGATGCCATCACAAATCCTCTGCTTTCGATTCCAACGATTTTTGTGATGCCTTTGTTCTTGTAAATTTCATAAAGTTCGTCTGTCATCATTTTCATGCACTTTGCATTTTGATACAGCGTAGTGACATCGCGAAAATTGATTCCTTTTTTAGGGAAATCAGGAATACAACGCAGATTGTCTAAAAAAAATTTCTTGTCCATTGTTATTATATATGTTAGTGAATAATATTATTTGTTTCACGTGAAACATTATCGCCCCATGAGCACCAACATGGCGTTGATATCACTAGGTGAAACGCCTGGAATGCGACTGGCTTGTGCCAGTGTTTCAGGGTTGATGGCAGTTAGTTTCTGTCGTGCTTCTGTAGATATTGCCGACAGGTTTGCGTAGTCAAAATGTCCTTTGATCTTGATGTTTTCAAGTCTGTGCATTTTTTCTGCCACCATCTTTTCACGTTCGATATATCCTTTATATTTGATGCGTATTTCTACCGCTTCAGTGATTTCTTCTTTTCGTTCTTTGGGAACATCGAGTTCATTTTGTAGAGCAGGTATGATGGTCGCCAGATCTTTGATGGAGAGTTGTGGTCGTCCAATCAGGTCGATGAGTTTGCATCCGTAAACGAGTGGGGTAGTGCCCAGTGCTTCCAACGAACTGTTGATTTCTTTTGGTTTGATGGCATACGATCTGCAGAAGTCTTCGATTCGTTCGATGTGTTCTTTCTTCTGCATCCACCAATCGTATCGTTCTCTGGTTGCTAATCCTAATGTGTAGGCTTTCTCTGTGAGACGTGCGTCTGCATCATCCTGACGCAGAAGGATGCGATACTCTGCTCTTGAGGTAAACATCCGATAGGGTTCGTCTACGCCTTTTGTTACCAGGTCGTCAATGAGTACTCCGATATATGCTTCGTCGCGCTGTAGTGTAAACGGAGTGTATTCTTTGTTTGTTGCCCCTGCATACAGCGCACTGTTGATACCTGCTATCGTTCCTTGTCCTCCAGCCTCTTCATAGCCTGTTGTTCCGTTTACTTGTCCAGCAAAAAACAGTCCATCGATGATTTTCGATGCTAAGGAATGATGCAACTGCGTAGGGTCAAAATAGTCATATTCTATAGCATAACCCGGTCGATATGCTTTAACATTTTTTAAAGCTTTTATCTTCCTGAGCGCTGCTAATTGTACATCCATGGGTAGTGAGGAAGAGAAACCGTTCAGGTATAGTTCATTCGTATCTTCTCCCTCTGGTTCCAGAAAGAGCAGGTGTTTCTCTCGTTCCGGGAAGGTAACCAGCTTTGTTTCTATGGACGGACAGTAGCGTGGACCAATGGAATGTATTTGTCCGTTGTAGAGGGGTGAGTCTGCCAGTCCTCCTCGTAGTGTTTCATGTACTTCCGGATTGGTATAACACTCCCAGCAGGGCAGTTGTTTGAGTATTCGGGGAGAACCCATAAACGAGAATTGGTGAAAATCATTCTCGCCGACCTGTATCTCCATCTCATTAAAGTCAACGCTCCGTTTGTCGATGCGTACAGGTGTTCCTGTCTTCATACGACCGTATCTGATGCCGTGGCGGGCAATGCTCTCCGTGAAATGTTCCACAGCCGGTTCTGCGATTCGTCCGCCTTTCACCATCTTCCGTCCGATGTGCATCAGTCCGTTGAGGAACGTGCCTGCTGTGACAACGATACTCTTGGCTCGGAACTCTGCTCCCCAGATGGTTTTCACACCCACCGCCTGTTTACCGCCATGAGCGGTTTCTTCTACAAGAAGCTCTTCTACTTGGTCTTGCCAGATATCCAGATGGTCTGTGTGGTCCAGTACACTGCGCCATTGCCAGATGAACTTTCCACGATCGCACTGGGCTCTCGGCGACCATACCGCAGGACCTTTGGATCGGTTTAGCATACGGAACTGGATGGCTGTGGCGTCGGTCACCAATCCCATTTGTCCACCTAACGCATCAATCTCACGGACCATCTGTCCCTTAGCGATGCCGCCGATGGCAGGGTTGCACGACATCTGGGCAATCTTGTTCATGTCGATGGTGATGAGTAGCGTGTTTGCTCCCATGCCTGCAGCGGCTGTGGCGGCCTCACACCCCGCATGACCTCCTCCTATGACAATGACATCATAATTCTGTATCATGTGGCAAAGATACAAAAACTTTTGCAATTCCTCACGATTTCTCAAAATAATGTGTAATTTTGCATCCATGATGGAGATGATCACAAGTGTACAGAATCCAAAGGTCAAACAACTATTGTTGCTGCAACAGAAGTCTTCTGAGCGGAAGAAGACGGGTCTCTTTGTGGTGGAAGGCAGGAGGGAGCTGATGCATTGTCTGGAGGCAGGCTATGAGTTAGACACCGTATTTGTCTGTTCTCAGTTGGAGACAGGCGTGGAACCCATGCCCACCTTACCTTCTGGTGTTCGTCTGTTGGAAGTTTCTAAGGCCGTCTACGAGAAGATTGCGTATCGCGGCAGTACCGAAGGTGTGGTAGCTGTGGTCCGTAGTCGACAGTTGCGCCTGTCTGATCTGGCACTTGGTCCTCATCCGTTGATTGTTGTAGTGGAGCGTGTCGAGAAGCCAGGTAATCTGGGAGCTATCCTGCGTAGTGCCGATGCCTCGGGGGTAGATGCTGTTGTGGTGTGCGATCCTCTGACCGACTTGTATAACCCCAATCTCATTCGCAGTTCTGTGGGAGGCTTTTTCAGTGTTCCCAGTGTGGCCTGTAGCTCTGAGGAATGTATTGCTTTCCTGAAGGAAAAAGGAATTCGTATTCTCACTGCCCAGTTGCAGGACTCCCATGTGTATTACGATACAGACATGACGGTGGGAACAGCCATCGTTATGGGTACAGAGTCTACGGGACTTACTGATCTATGGCGACAGGCTGCCGATGCCCATATCCGTATTCCGATGTTAGGAAAAATAGACTCCTTAAATGTATCCGTCAGTGCTGCCATTCTGATGTTCGAGGCAGTACGTCAGCGTTCTGCCTATGCTCATTATTCTTAAGCCAATATTTAATTTTATCTCGTAAACGTTTGCGAGTTTCATAATTTTTTATTAGCTTTGTACCCTGAACGCGTATGCGTGTACTTAAAAGTAAGTATCTGAAATCAATTAAATAATTTAAAATCAACAACTTATGTGGTTAATCAATTCATCAATTGGTAGAAAAGTTGTAATGTCTGTGACGGGCATTGCGCTCATTCTGTTCCTCACCTTCCATGGTTGTATGAACGTAGTAGCGCTATTCTCGGAAGAGGGTTACAACATGATTTGCGAATTCCTGGGAGCCAACTGGTATGCCGTTGTGGCTACACTGGGTCTGGCTGCCCTGGCAGTGATTCACATCGTCTTCGCCTTCATCCTGACGGCTCAGAACCGTACAGCTCGTGGCAACAGTCGCTATGAGGTAGCTACAGAGGTCAATGGCGGCAAGGTAGAGTGGGCATCCAAGAACATGCTTGTTCTGGGTCTCATCATCTGCATTGGTCTGATCATTCACCTGTGGAACTTCTGGTACAACATGATGTTTGCCGAGCTCATTGGTGCGATGCCAGCCATCAGTCCGACCGATGGTTTCGGATGGATCAAGGAGACGTTCTCTAATCCAGTGTTCGTAGTGATTTATGTGATCTGGCTCGTAGCTATCTGGTTCCATCTCACTCATGGTTTCTGGTCGGCTATGCAGACTCTTGGCGTAAGCGGTAAGGTTTGGCTCAAGCGTTGGCAGTGCATTGGTATGATCTATGTCACCTTACTTATGCTGATGTTCCTCATCGTCGTACTGGCTTTCGCTTTCGGTTGTGCCCCCAGCCTTTGCTGCGGCTACTAATTATCCACTTTAAATTCTAGAAGATTATGGCAAAAGTATTAGATTCTAAGATTCCCGCAGGTCCAGTACCTGAGAAATGGAAGGAATATAAGGCTCACCAGCGTCTGGTGAACCCCAAGAACAAGCTGAAGCTCGACGTGATTGTGGTAGGTACTGGTCTGGCTGGTGCTTCTGCTGCTGCCTCACTTGGTGAGATGGGCTTCAACGTCATCAACCTGTGTATTCAGGACTCT
>Ga0310694_10003589_pt1 | contig 15201 bp, 13 predicted proteins | sample 174DNAGHGhighgp2_FD_203884 | JGI IMG/M metagenome (GOLD analysis project Ga0310694, IMG submission 203884) | Sheep rumen microbial communities from Palmerston North, Manawatu-Wanganui, New Zealand - 1742 DNA GHGhigh gp2 (v2) (version 2) | ecosystem: Host-associated > Mammals > Digestive system... | reverse complement strand
AGGTACTCGGTGTCATAAAAGGCCTGCAGCAACACGCTGAGGATGCCGTACTGCTTGTTGCCGGGCTGGGCACACACCCGCTCGGCCACCTCTTTTTGGAACATACCCACCATCTCCACCACGGTCTCCTTATCATCCAAAACCTTGAAGAGGATCTGCGAGGAGATGTTGTAGGGGAAATTGCCGACAATCACCTTCGGGCCGTCATAAAACGAGGCCAGCGGATATTGCAGGAAGTCACCGTGAATCAGGTTGTTACCCAATTCCGGATAGTGAACCTGCAGATAATCAACGGATTCCTCGTCCAGCTCGATGACGGCGAACTGGGGAAATTCGCGTTGCAGGAGATACTGTGTCAACACCCCCATACCCGGACCGATCTCTACCACATGCGCGTCGGGCGTGCGGATGGCGTCGGCGATGTCCTGCGCAATCGCCTGGTTATTCAGAAAATGCTGTCCTAAACGTTTCTTTGCTCGTACCATATTTGTGGATTTGAGATTTGAGACTTGGGACTTGGGACTTGGGACTTTTGAAGAAAAAAGTATTTTGTCATAAATTCCATTTCGTCCGTTTTCTGCCCGAAGTCTTGCGTCTTACATCTTATGTCTAATTATCCGGCAAAAATACACAATTTTGTGACCTTTTGGATTTATGCATCCCTATGTCTTATATCTGCGTCGTTATTCCCAAGTATTTGGCAAGGGTCAACCAAGAGTCAGAGTCCTTCGTTGTTCGATAGTTCTTCAGTAGTTCTCCGATGTTTTATCGAAGAACTATCGAAGAACTATCGAAGAAATGAGGATGCATCCCCTTGCCAAATCCTTGCCAGCTACTTGGTTACGACCTTGTTGCTTCTTCTTGATGTGGTTCGCAAAACGACAACAGCAGAATTTTTGTATTTTTGCAACCCAAAATAATAGCGAACCGTCATGTTTAAATACCTTAAAGAAAAAAAACAGAAACTGCTCCGATTCTTGTTCGGATCGTTTTCTTTCACCGCGCTAATGTTCACGTTTCAAGCCTGTTATGGTATGCCTGAAAGATATGTGGAAGCTAACATCCAAGGCAGAGTGACTGACATAGAAACCGGAAAACCTATTGAAGGATTGCAAGTCACATCTGACATAGTCGGTCTCACCGACACCACTGACCAAAACGGGCAGTTCGTTGATCCGATGGGAAGACGTTCCCTGTACGAATGGGAGCAATACCGTTTTACTGTCACAGACATCGACAGTGCGGAGAACGGACAATACGAGACCTTGGACACGATGCTTCCGGCTATGGATTTAACCCAACCTTTACAACTGAAAGTAAAGCAAGTATCTGACGCTCAGTGATATGGGTGTGCTAAAACGTTTTCTGTCCCGTGTGTTTCGCAAGAATGAAACGGAAATACACGAATTGAACTATCTCTTTTGGGAGTGCACATGGCGGTGCAATCTCGCCTGCCGTCACTGCGGGTCGGATTGCAAGGCAGAGTCTAACGTGGACGACATGCCCTTTGCCGACTTCCTCCACGCCATCGAACCTTTGGAGCAACGCTATCCCCGTGATACCGTCGTGATTGCCATCACGGGCGGGGAGCCTTTGTTGCGCACAGACCTGGCCGACTGCGGTCGCGCCCTACGCCAGCACGGATTCCGCTGGGGCATCGTCACCAACGGGATGCTCTACGACGAGGCGCGCCACCGCGAATTAGTAGCGGCCGGGCTGAGCTCCATCACCGTCAGTCTGGACGGTTTGGAAGAGACCCACAACTGGCTGCGGCAGCACCCGCAGAGTTTTCAGCGGGCGTTGCGGGCACTGCGCCTCATCGCCAACGACCCACGGCTGATCTACGATGTGGTCACCTGCGTCCACGGGCGGAATCTGAAGGAGTTGCCGCAACTGAAGGAGCTGCTCATCGCCAACGGCATACGGCATTGGCGGTTGTTCACCATCGCGCCCATCGGGCGGGCGGCGGACGACCGCGATCTGATGCTCAGCCGCGCTCAGGTGGAAGAGATGCTGCAGTTCATCGCCGACACGCGCAAAGAGGGCCGTGTCGATCTGAAATTCAGTTGCGAAGCCTATACCGGCAGATACGAAGAAGAGGTGCGCGACAGCTACTTCTTCTGCCGTGCCGGCATCAACATCGGTTCGGTGCTGCTCAATGGCGATATCTCCGCCTGCCCGAACATTGACCGTTCCTTCCGACAGGGCAATATCTATGAGGACAACTTGTTAGATGTCTGGGACAACCGTTTCCACGTCATGCGCGACCGCATCTGGATGCGCTGCGGAATGTGCGCCTCCTGCAAAGACTTCAAGCAATGTCTCGGCGGCGCCATGCATCTGCGGCCGGGGTTTGGAGAGCCGATTCGGAGATGCTATAGATTTTAATGGTTATTGGTTATGGGTTATGGGTTATGGGTTATTGAAGTTTAGAGTTTAAGGTTTATGGTTTAGATGTTTAGAAGCTTAGGCGGTTAGTATGGTCTTTCTTCATCGTTTTTCATCGCATCATCGTATCATCGCATCATCACCTTTCATCGTTTTTCATCGCCCTTTCATCACTTTTCATCGGCTCATCGCATCATCGTCCCCTCAAAAAATTCCTCCCCTCCCCCTTGCGCCCTTACAAAGATTTTATATATTTGCCATTTTAGTGGATAAAAATCAAGTATCTGAATATCAATTTAATAACATAAAAATTATGCCAAAAATTTCCCAAAAAGGTGCAAGCATGCAGTCTTCCCCTATCCGGAAGCTCGTCCCGTTCTCTGATGCCGCCAAAGCTCGTGGCATCCATGTCTATCATTTGAACATCGGTCAGCCCGACATCGAGACCCCGAAAGGTGCCCGTGACGCCGTACGCAATGCCGACATCCCCGTGATCGCCTACAGCCACTCCGCCGGCAACCTCAGCTACCGCAAGAAACTGGTGGAATACTACCACAGCGTGGGCATCGAAGTCACCACCGACGAGATCATCGTCACCACTGGCGGCAGCGAAGGCCTCCTTTTCGCCTTCAACAGCTGCATGGATCAGGGCGACGAAATCATCATCCCGGAACCTTTCTATGCAAACTATAACGCTTTCGCTTCCATGTGCGGCGTGGTCGTAAAACCCATCATCTCCACCATCGAGGACGGTTTCGCACTGCCTTCCATCGAGGATTTCGAAAAGGTCATCACCCCGAAGACGAAAGCCATCATGATTTGTAACCCCAACAACCCCACCGGCTACCTCTACTCCAAAGAGGAAATCCTGAAGCTGGGTGAGATCGCCAAGAAACACGATCTCTTCCTCTTCGCCGACGAGGTGTATCGCGAATTCTGTTACGACGGTGTGAAGCACTTCTCCGTCATGGAACTGACCGACATCGCTGACAATGTAGTGCTTTTAGACTCTGTGTCAAAGCGTTACAGTGCCTGTGGCGTGCGTGTGGGTGCCTTCATCACGCATAACAAGGAAGTTTATGACACCGCTATGAAGATGGCACAGGCCCGTTTGAGCCCGCCTTCCTACGGTCAAATCCTCGGCGAAGCTGCCGTCGATACTCCCAAAGAGTATTTCGAAAGCGTCAACAAGGAATATGTGGCTCGCAGAAACACCATCGTGAACGGTGTGAACGCCATCCCCGGCTGCTTCGTGCCGATGCCGAAAGGCGCTTTCTACTGCGTCGCCCGCCTGCCCATCGACGACTCCGACCGCTTCTGCCGCTGGCTTCTTGAAGAGTTTAGCTACAATGGTGCTACGGTGATGTTCGCTCCCGCCACAGGATTCTATTCCAAGAAAGGTCAGGGTGTTAACGAGGTACGTATCAGCTACTGCCTCAACGTCTCCGACCTCGAAAAAGCCGTTGAATGTCTCCGTGAAGCCCTGAAAGTTTATCCGGGCCGCACAAACTAATGTTGGCTTTTTAAATTTCTCAAGTTCACTCAGCAAATTTCTTGTGGAATATGACATCTCTATAGCCCAAGAAAGATTCGGTTTCAAATTTCATGTCGTTCTGAAACTTGAAACTTGAAACTAAAAAGAACTTGCGAAAATGAATTAACTATTAATCAAGACTATGTATTTTAGCAACATACATACCGAAAAAGATGTGGCAGGTAACCGCCTGTTACATCTTTTTCTTCTTTTTGCGGTCTTTTTTGCCGCCATACTTCCACAAGTCACAGAAGCTCAAGGGAATAAACCAGTTTATCAAACTGATTTCACAAGCAAGGACTATGTGGATACGGCTGCCCCGATGATTTGGTTGGATGCGCACTTCGCCTACCATTTTCCTTTCGGTGAACTCAAAACCATGTTCAAGAACAATTTTGCTGTGGGACCAGGTTTTACTTTCAAAACAGAAAGCAACTGGACAATCGGGATCCATTTCGACTATATGTTCGGGGCTAATTTGCGCGATCCCGATTATTTCAATGGCACGTTAGCCAATGACGATGGCATCGTGTATGATGGTAACGGATTGGTTTCGCCGGGTGGCATTACCGCTGAAGGACGCTATTGGACACTCGGCGCTGACTTTGGCAAAATCATCCCTGTGGACCGTTGGAAAAACTCCGGCATCTGGCTGCGCGTCGGTGCGGGCTATTTCAGCCATCGGTTGCGTGTTAACGATGTCAGCAACCAATATCCACAACTCGATAACAATTATGCCAAAGGCTACGACAAGCGTTCAGGTGGTTTCGCACTCAACCAATTTATTGGTTATCAATTTGTTCGTAAAAACCGCATGCTAAACTTTTACATCGGGATCGAATTTTACGAAATGTGGACAAAACCTAACCGCAATTACATCTTCTTCGAAGGCCCTACTGCGGATATGCCCACGAAATTCAGCGGACTGATTGGGTTTAAGGCAGGCTGGAACATACCGCTGTATGAGCGGAAAACGACGACAACGTTTTATTATAGATGATGAGAGAATGAGAGGTTTGTACACGATAGGGATTTGGTTTTATGGGCTGGGCATCCGGATTGCAGCGCGGTTTAACGAGAAAGCGCGGTTGTGGGTGCGCGGGAGGAAGGGGATTTTCGCTGAATTGGAGCGTGCTTTCCCCGGCAAAACCCATCCCGTATGGGTACATTGCGCGTCGCTGGGCGAATACGAGCAAGCCAAACCTCTAATCGAAAAGATAAAGCAGGAACAACCTGAAACCAAAATCCTTACCACCTTTTTTTCGCCGTCAGGCTATACGCAGGCCATCAAAAAGCCTCTTGCCGATTACAATTTCTACCTGCCGTTGGATTTGCCCCGCAATGCTCGTAAGTTTATAAACATTGTGCAACCCAAAACGGCTGTTTTTGTGAAATATGAGTTTTGGTTCAATTTTATGCACCAGTTGCATCAAAAAGCCATACCTTTTTATTACATAAGTGCGATTTTCAGAGAAAACCAACATTTTTTTAAACCCTGTGGCCGCTGGTTTGCGAAACAACTTCGGCAGGCGACACATTTCTTCGTGCAAACGGAAAAATCGAAGGAATTGTTGGGAAACATTGGCATCAAAGAGGTTACTGTTTGCGGCGACACCCGTTTCGACCGTGTGAAATCCATTGCCGCGCAGGTGCAACCGTTCGACTTTATGGAATCTTTCCGCAACGGAAATAAAATCATTGTGGCGGGCAGCACCTGGGGGCCGGACGAACAGCTGCTGGCACAATTATTGCAAGAATTTCCTGAATACAAACTGGTCGTGGCACCCCACGAAATCAGCAGAACCCCGGAAGTGAAGCAGACTTTCTCCGCATATAAAACCGCGTTGTACTCGTCCAAGGAGGAGAGTAATTTAGCCGATGCCCAAGTATTTATCATCGACACCATCGGCATCTTGAACCGTCTTTACCAATACAGTACCGTTTCGTACATCGGCGGGGCGTTCAAGACGGGACTGCACAACATTCTGGAAGCGGCTGTCTATGGAAAACCGATTTTCTTTGGGCCTCACTACGACCATTTCAACGAAGCCATTCAGTTAGTGGCGCTGAAAGGTGCCTTTTCGGTGAAGTCCGCCGACGAGATGAAGGAAACAATGACTAAATTTGAAAACAACCCCGAATATTATACCCAAACTTGCGACATCTGCCAGCAATTTGTGGTACAAAATACAGGTGCCGTGGAAATTATATATAAGACCATTGACTTGAAACCTGAAACTATTGACAATTTCAAACAAAAAAAACATAAAAAATGAGCAAAACATTAAAAACCGTTCTGATTATTGTTGGCATTGTCATCGTATTGGCGGCCATGTTTGTGAAACCTTACAACAAGATGGTCCAGAAGGACGAAGGGTGTTCCAAGGCTTGGGCCAATGTTGAAAACGCCTACCAGCGTCGTTTGGATCTGATTCCCAACTTGGTGAAGACCGTTCAAGGTGCAGCTGATTACGAAAAAGGTACCTTGACGGAGGTGATTGAGGCCCGTTCAAAAGCCACTTCCGTACAAGTGGATCCCAGCAACCTTACGGAAGAATCCATCGCAAAATTCCAAGCAGCTCAGGATCAGCTGAGTTCTGCTTTGAGCCGTTTGATGGTGGTCGTGGAACGCTATCCCGAGCTGAAAGCCAACCAGAACTTCTTGGAACTGCAAGCTGAATTGGCAGGCACTGAAAACCGTATTGCGGTTGAACGTGGCAAATTCAATGAAACGGTGAATGATTACAACAGCTACATCCGTAAGTTCCCGAACAACATTATTGCCGGCATGTTCAACTTCGACAAAAAGGGCTATTTCAAAGCAACTGAGGGTGCTGACAAAGCTCCTGATGTAGAGTTTAACTTCAACTAATCGTATTCCTTACCAAGTTGAAACGTCTAATACTCATATTGTTCGCCATTGCGATTGCGTGGTCGGGAGCGGCTATAGGGTCGGATCCAATTCCGCCTGTACCGGACCCGCCACGGTTAGTCAATGACTTTGCCGGTCTTCTCACTGAAGAACAAATTCAGGAGAAAGAGCGGCTGTTGGTGGATTTCAATGATTCGACCACCAATGTCATTTGCGTGGTAACAGTCAACGATTTAGGGTATTACACTGCTGCTGAATTCGCTTACGAAATCGGCGAACGGTGGGGTGTGCGCTCCACCGATGACAAGCGCAACGGTGTAGTGCTGCTGTTGAAACCTCGCAATGAAACTTCTGGCGAAGTGTATATAGCCGTAGGTTATGATTTGGAAGGCGCCATTCCTGACGGTATTGCCAAACGAATCATTGAGTTGAAGATGATGCCCGCACTTCGCGAAGGCGACTACAACGCGGCCATCGACTCTGCGTTGGCATACATCCTGCCGCTTGCTGCCGGTGAGATCAATGAGATACGCGATTACGACACCGATGACAATTTGGCTGGGCTCTTAGGATTATTAGCCATCATCGCCATTGTCGTGCTGGTTTGCGTGGTTTTGAACAAATTTGGCGACCACAGTAGTAACGGCGGCCATTTCGGCGGCACATTTTTCCCGACCACCCATTACGGCGGCAACTGGACTGACTACAGCGGCGGCTTTGGCAGTCGCGGCGGCGGCGGATTCAGTGGCGGCGGATTCGGCGGATTCGGTGGCGGCGGCGGATTCGGCGGCGGTGGTGCCGGTGGACGGTTCTAATTCACAATGAAGAATTAAGAATGCAGAATGATGAATTATTTTATTAAAAACGCCATTATAGTAAACGAAGGTGAGACTTTTAGCGCTCACCTTTTTATTAAAAATGGTATAATCGTAAAGATTGTCCGTGAAGGTGACCGTTTCGAGCCGGAAAACGCCCAAGTCATCGATGCCCGAGGCAAATACCTGATTCCCGGTGTGATAGACGAGCACGTGCATTTCCGTGAACCTGGCATGACCGCCAAGGCCGACATTTACAGCGAGAGTCGGGCGGCGGTAGCGGGTGGCGTAACCTCTTATATGGAGATGCCGAACACTGTGCCGCAAACCACCACTCAGGCTCTCTTGCAGGAGAAATTCGACCTCGCGGCCGAGAAATCGTTGGCCAACTACTCCTTTTACATCGGTGCCACGAACGACAATCTCGCCGAGATCGTGAAAACCGATCCCGAGAAAGTTTGCGGCGTGAAACTTTTCATGGGCTCCAGTACGGGTAACATGTTGGTTGATAAGGAAGAAATACTGGAACGGCTCTTCAAAGAGTCACCGTGCCTCATTGCCGCACATTGCGAGGATGAAGAACTTATCAGACGTAACACACAGCATTATAAAGAATTAGCAGAAAAACACGAGATAATCCCTGACGCTAAAATCCATCCGCTTGTGCGCACTTCGGAGGCATGCTACAAATCTTCTGCCAAAGCTGTGGAATTAGCAGAAAAAACAGGAGCACGACTTCATGTCATGCATATTTCCACCGCTCATGAACTGACACTCTTTTGTAACGACAAACATTTGAAATACAAAAAGATAACGGCGGAAACTTGCCCGCATTACCTGAACTTTGACGAACGCGACTACAGCCGCTTGGGATTCGCCGTCAAGTGCAATCCTGCCATCAAGTCCGCAACGGATAATTACGCGCTTTGGCAAGCCATTCGCGACGGAAGAATCGACACTATCGGTTCCGACCACGCACCGCATCTTCGCGAAGAGAAGTTTACGGACAACTATTTCACTGCAAAGTCCGGATTTCCGTCTATTCAGCACAATCTGCCGCTGATGGCCGACCTCTTCGTCGAACACCAAATAGAAATGGCAGCGTTAGTGACTTTGATGTGTCATAACCCTGCCATATTGTATCGCATCGATCGCCGCGGTTTCATCCGCGAAGGATATCATGCGGATTTGGTCTTGTTGAATGTAAATGTCAACAAACTTATTACTAACGAAGAGACCTTCTACAAATGCGGTTGGACTCCTTATGATGGCACTGCGGTTCACACGCAAGTGACCCATACGTTCGTCAACGGGAACTTAGTATATGAAAACGGTCTTTTCCACGAAGAAAACCGTGGTCAACGACTGCTATTTACACAAACTCTTTCCCAAAATCCACTTGAATGTCAGTAACATACTGACGAATCTGCTGTTCTTCAGACTTCTTGCAAATTAGCAGCATATTATTGTTCTCCACCACAATATAGTCTTCCAAACCCTGGATGACCACTACTTTATTACGGGGCATGTTGACGATGCATTTTTCTGAATCATACATCTTTACATGATTACCAACAACTGAATTGAGGTTGTTGTCCTTCTTTCGAAGTTCGTACAAGGAGCTCCACGTACCCAAATCAGACCAGCCGAAATCTGCAGCATAAACCTTCACATTGTCTGCCTTTTCCATAACACCATAGTCAATAGATATCTTTCTACACACTTGATAAATACGGTCAATAAAGGCCTCTTCTTCAGGTGTGTTGTAGATACCTATGCCCTCCTTGAAGAGGTCGTTGATATCAGGCAAATAGGTTTCAAATGCCTTCTCAATAGTGGGTAACGACCACATAAAAATGCCGGCATTCCACAAGAAATCACCGCTTTCGAGGAAACTCTTAGCCATTTCCAGTTCCGGCTTTTCAGTGAAAGTTTTAACGGAATAGACAGAAGGATTACCCATAAATCTCTCATCCTCATTGTATTGGATATATCCATAACCCGTATTCGGAGATGTAGGACGGATGCCGATGGTGAGCAAGCACGGATTCGTTTCCGTGATAGACAATCCATTCTTGATAACGTCCACAAATATATCTTCCTTGAGGATACAATGATCAGAAGGAGCTACCACAATGACCGCATTGGGGTCCTTAGATTTGATTTTATAGTTGGCATACGCGATACAGGGAGCAGTGTTGCGGCGATAGGGTTCCAACATAATCTGCTCCTCCGCAATATCAGGCAACTGCTCTCGTGTAATCTCCTGATAAGCTTTATTGGTAACAATGTAGATATTTTCCTTTGGACAGATTTTCGCAAATCGATCAAAAGTCTTCTGAATCAATGTTTTACCATCACCCAACACATCAATAAACTGCTTAGGTGTAGTGCTGTTACTCATAGGCCAAAAGCGTGCACCCACACCTCCTGCCATGATGATACAGTAATAGTTTTTATTCTGCATGTAATGATTTTCTAATTGGATTATTTACGGAAACCGCTGTAGAGACGCGGTGCACCGCGTCTCTACAACAGAAATGGATTAATTCTCGTTCAACGCCTTAACACCTGGCAATTCCTTGCCTTCGAGGTATTCCAACATGGCACCTCCACCAGTGCTAATGTAGGAAATATAGTTGCCAAGGTCGTATTTGTTGACCGCTGCGATGGAGTCGCCGCCACCCACGATTGAGTATGCACCTGCCAAAGTGGTGGCTGCCACGCTCAACGCAACGGCACGAGTACCTTCGCTGAACTTCTCCAGCTCGAAAACGCCCACAGGTCCATTCCACAGAATGGTCTTGGACTCCTTAATGACCTTCGCGATGTTTACACGGCTCTTAGGACCGATATCCAAAGCCTCCCAGTTGTCGGGAATGTTATTATCTTCCGTCACTAAAACGTTGGCATCGTTGCTGAATTTGTCGGCGCAGACACTATCGACACGGCAGACGAAATTCACGCCAGAAGCTTTCACCTGGTCGAGTATTTCATGTGCAACAGGCAACATATCAGGCTCATAGAGCGAATTGCCAATAGTGAAACCCATGGCTTTCAGGAAGGTATAGCTCAGACCGCCGCCCACCACGAGGTTATCTACCTTGGGGATAAGATTCTTGAGGATGTTGATTTTCGTGGAGACCTTGGAACCGCCGATGATGGCCGTGAAAGGGCGCTCCTGACCGTTGAGGGTCTTTTCGAGGTTCATCACCTCGTTATATAGCAGATAGCCAGCGAAAGCCTTGCCAGGGAAACAGCGTGCCACGGTAGCCGTGGAAGCGTGCTCGCGGTGTGCGGTGCCGAACGCGTCGTTCACATAGACGTCGCCCAAGCGTGCCAAAGCTTTGGCGAAATCGACGTCGCCCTTTTCCTCTTCCTTGTGGAAGCGCAAATTCTCCATCAGCACAACGCTGCCAGGTTTGAGACCTTTACAGAGAGTCTCGGCTTCAGCAGTTAACACATCGCCGCCGAAAAGAACCTCTTTGCCGAGGATTTCAGACACCGTCTTCACGATGTGGCGCAAAGAGAATTCGTCCTTGGCTTCTCCTTTCGGACGACCGAGGTGAGAGAGTAAAATGGCTGAACCACCGTCATTTAAGATCTTGCCGATGGTCTCTCTCGTACGCACAATGCGAGTGACATCTGTCACATTGAATTTTTCGTCCAACGGAACGTTGTAATCCACGCGGATGAGGGCTTTTTCGCCGCTAAAGTTATGTTCTTGAATTGATTTCATAATATTGGTATTTTGATGAATAAAATTTTCGATATTACTCGTCTGTGAGACGCAGACGGCTCCTATACCGCCACTTCCGCCTTAATGTGCGGATGCGGGTCGTAGTTCTCTAACGTAAAGTCTTCGTATTGGAAGTCGAAAATGGAGTTGACAGCGGGGTTGATGCGCATTTGCGGTAGCGGGCGCGGTTCCCGGGAGAGCTGTAACTTGGCCTGTTCCACATGATTGGAGTAGATGTGCGCGTCGCCGAAGGTGTGCACGAAGTCCTTGGCCCTCAATCCGCAGACTTGAGCCACCATCATCGTCAACAGCGCGTAAGAGGCAATGTTGAAGGGTACGCCAAGAAAGACATCCGCACTGCGCTGATAAAGCTGGCACGAAAGCTCTCCATTGCTGACGTAGAACTGAAACATCGTGTGGCATGGCGGCAGCGCCATCTGATCCACATCGGCGGGATTCCATGCGCTCACGATGAGCCGACGAGAATCGGGATTGCGCATGATCTGGTCTATCAGACTGGTAATCTGATCGATAACTCGACCGTCAGGAGCCACCCACGAACGCCACTGTTTGCCATATACGGGCCCGAGATTGCCATTTTCATCCGCCCACTCGTCCCAAATGGTGACGTTATGGTCATGTAAGTACTGGATATTCGTATCGCCGCGCAGGAACCACAGCAGCTCGTAAATGATGGAACGCAAATGTAACTTCTTAGTAGTCAGTAATGGAAAGCCCTTTTGCAAGTCAAATCGCATCTGATAACCAAAAATGCTATACGTACCCGTGCCTGTGCGGTCGGCCTTATAATGACCCTCTTCAAGGATCGTGTGCATCAGATCAAGGTATTGTTTCATCCTTTAGTTTGTTGGTGATTAGTGATTGGTGATTAGTGGACAGTGATTAGTCATAGGTTTCAGGTTTCAAGAGTCAAAGTTCACAAGTCACAAATCACCTTTACGCCGGGACTTCTAAGCTTTCCAGCACATCCAGCACATTCTCCAAACGAGTTTCTTTGACCTTCTCGATCTGACCTTTGTCGCAGAGTTCTGCCATTTCAGAGTCGATAGGAAGTCTATCCAACAGTTTGATATTGAATTCTTTGGCTACCTCTTCGGCGTTGCTTTTGCCGAATACGGAAATCTTCTCGCCACAGTGAGGACATTTGATATAACTGTAGTTCTCTATCAAACCAAGTACTGGGATGTTCATCATGCCGGCCATGTTTACGGCTTTGCTCACGATGAGGGAGACCAGCTCCTGCGGGGAAGTAATCATCAGGATGCCGTCAAGGGTGATGCTTTGGAATACAGTCAATGGCACGTCTCCGGTTCCAGGAGGCATGTCAATTAACAGAAAGTCAATGTTTTCCCAAATTACTTCGGTCCAGAACTGCTTCACCATGCCCGCAATCAGCGGACCGCGCCATAAGACGGGGGATTTTTCGTCAGCAATCAGTAAATTACTGGATATCACCTCAATACCCGTTTCAGTAACAGCGGGATAGACACCTTGCTCGCTGCCGCGCACCATTTCGTGGAGGTTGAACATTTTCGGAATAGAAGGTCCTGTGACATCAGCGTCGAGGATACCCACGCGGTAGCCTTTGCGACGCAACGCCACGGCCAGCAGCGAGGTGACGGAACTTTTGCCCACGCCGCCTTTGCCGCTCACCACGCCAATCACCTTCTTGATGTTGCTCAGCGCATTCGGTTTCTCGTGCAAATCTCTGCTTCCGCAGTCTTTCTGACTGCATTCCTGACAATTATGATTACATTCGCTCATACAATATATTATTTATAACATGCGGCAAAAATACAAAATCTTACTTACCGATAATCGCGGCCAATTCATCCACACCCTTCGGCAAATGCGGTCCCAACACGCGGTGGCCAGTTTCAGTAATCAGCAGATCGTCCTCTATGCGGATGCCGCCGAAATTGCGGTATTTCTCCACCACATCATAGTTGATGAAGTCGGCGAATTTGTTCTCCTTCTTCCAGATGTCGATCAAATGCGGGATGAAGTAGATGCCCGGTTCGATGGAAACCACGAAGCCTGGCTTCAGCTCGCGGGCCATGCGCAGCGATGCCCATCCGAAGATGTTGCTCGGACGCACAGTGTCGTCATAACCAACATATATCTGTCCCAAACCTTCCATGTCGTGCACGTCAAGACCAATTTGGTGACCTAAACCATGAACCATAAAAAGTGCGTGCGCACCCAACTCGACAGCCTCTTTCACGTCGCCCTTCATCAATCCTAAATCTTTGAGGCCCTGAGCGATAACTTCGCAAGAGAGACGGTGCAACTCTTTGTTGTACATACCCGGATGTGCGGCATCGATGGCATCCATGTTAGCTTTCAGCACGATTTCGTAGATTTCCTGCTGTTTTTGGGTGAACTTACCACCGATTGGCAGTGTGCGCGTGTAGTCGGAGCAGTAGTTCATCAAACCCTCCGCGCCTGCATCCATCAGCAACATGTTGCCGTTTTGGAGGATGCCGTTGTGCAGGTGGTTGTGTAACGTTTCACCATGCTGAGAAAGAATTACAGGGAAGGAGATGCCATTACCGAACGACAAAGCGATACCTTCGGCCAAGCCGGCCAATTCGCGCTCGGACTCGCCCGCCACTGCGCGACGCATCACGGCGGTGTGCATCTTCACACCGATTTCGCAAGCTTTGTCCATCTCGTCGATTTCGCACTGTTCTTTGGCGGATCGCAGGTTCACGATGCCCTTGATGAGCTCCACAGAAGCATGATCGCGGATGTGGTTGACATCGATGCCAGTGAGGTTGGCGAGCAGGATCTGATTGTCGCCACGGTAAGGCGGCACGAAGTGGACCTTACGGCCTTGCTGCTGAGCCTGTTGGATGAAATCGGCAAGCTGCCCGAATGGACGGGTCTCCGTCACGCCCACTTTCTCAGCTAAAGAAGCAATCGTCGGTTGGTCGCCCATCCAGATAATATCGTCGATGGTGAAGTCGTTGCCGAAAATCACCGACTGGTGCGCGTCAAAATCGATGACGGCGGCAATATCAGCGATGGAAAGACCGAAGAAATAGAGAAAATCGCTGTCCTGACGGAAGTTATAGGTATTGTCAGGATAGTTCATCGGAGCTTCGTGGTTACCAAGGAACACAGCGATGCCACCATTCACGGCGTTCATCAATTTTTCTCTTCTGTTTTTGTAAACTTGGGGTTCGAATAAGGGATTCATATTGCTTTATGTTTTTGTTACTATATTTCGAAAATGTGACGGCAAAGGTACATTTTTTTTGTAGGGTCTAATAATTATTCGCCCCTACGGTCAATGTTCCTGGATGTATTTCAACGCCGCGTCCAATTGCGGTTTGAAATCGCCGTTATAGTCCTTGCGGAGGACGATTTCGTCGGGGGTGTGCCCGATGCCTTCCCACACCTTGCCGCCGATTTGCGCCTCAAAGGTGGAAGTATAGACATAGTGACCTTCCGACAGGTCCGAAGTCCCGAATGGTCCGCCGTAGTTGAGGTCAATGCGGTTGGCGTCCTGCAACGGGCCGGTGCCGCCGTGCGTGCGCTCGCCGATGGTGTGCGCGGTAGGTAGCACAGCCTTGATGGTCATCGGTTCGATTTCGCCCATGCTCACCGAGTGAATGTCACAGAGAATCACGTATGGGATGTTCTCCGCCGTGATGTCGCGGTGGTATCTTTTGTTCGGATCTATGAAATAGGGTGTCCATGCGGAGTACTCGTAGCGGCCTGGACCTTCCTTGTAGCGGGTTTTCATGATCTCAGTCCGTTCGTTGAGGTAGTTGCCGACCAGGTAGTCGAGGTCGTCCTGGTAGCCGCCGCGGTTGCAGCGGTTGTC
>Ga0310694_10003587_pt1 | contig 15206 bp, 13 predicted proteins | sample 174DNAGHGhighgp2_FD_203884 | JGI IMG/M metagenome (GOLD analysis project Ga0310694, IMG submission 203884) | Sheep rumen microbial communities from Palmerston North, Manawatu-Wanganui, New Zealand - 1742 DNA GHGhigh gp2 (v2) (version 2) | ecosystem: Host-associated > Mammals > Digestive system... | reverse complement strand
TCTCACTCTCCTTGACATTGACTGCGGGTGCTGTATTGTTGGCACGAGGCATGAAATCAGTGTTAAAGAAATCATCAAACATCGTTGGGAACCAACCATTGCTTTTCATTAATCCGTTCAACATAATTCTTACCTCCTAATTATACTTTTAAAAGTTAGACATTTTTTCCCTCTGCATTATAGCCACCCCTTATCAAGGGGCTCTAAATCTTGATTGCCTCGGCTTTCGCTTCAGTTTTCACTAAGGATAAAGCAAAGAACATGCCTATAGAGCGAATCCGTGCCAGAATGACAATCGCGAAAGTCAATCTGGCACGGAATTTAAACTCGCTTAAACTATGCTGACAGCTTATTAAACTCAGTTAAACATTGAGACACCTAATTCTTTTCCAGAAGGTGAAAGAGCCAGCTTTGCCAGCCGGAAGTGCATCTTTTCGGACGGCATGCCGATGATGGTTATCATCAGTTCAGTCTGTCGATGAAATACTCCAAGGCTGTGTGCAGGCCTTCCGTAGATCGCCCACGTAGGAAGGATGACCAATAGCAGCAGCATTTCATCATCTAATTATTTGTTGTTTCAGCAAATAGCCAATAAGCGCAAGTTGAATAATGATGATGGCCGGAATGCCATATTTGAACTTCTTATGCAGGGTCTTGTGATGCCATACTTTCATGCCAAGCCATGCTCCGATACTGCCGCCGAGTACAGCCAGCATCAGTAATGAGCCTTCTCTGATGCGCCACATGGATTTCTTGGCCTTCAGTTTGTCAATGCCGTAGGTGCAGAAAGTTGCCACGTTGATAACGACAATGTAAATAACGATGATATGTAGGAGGCTATTGTTTGTCATCAGTATCTTCATCAATGATATAGAAACCAGCTTCGGAGGGATGGTCAAGTACCATGTTCTTGGGATCCTCCTTGGTCAGCAGCCATGTCATCCAGATGTCGCCAGCGGCTGCGGCAATGAAGAAGATCCCCCAGACAAGTAATGGCAGACTGCCGATGAACAGGGCAACAATGGCAGGAATTACTCCAAGAATGATACATGGCGTCATGGCTCCACAGATATAGCCGGGGATGTGCATTGGCTCATCGCAATGGCAGTAGGGAGTAAGCAGTTTCCACATGATGCCGAAACTGATGCTCTTCCATCCGCTCTTGGCGAAGCAGGCCCAAGTTGCGCCATGTATCAGCTCATGAATGACAATGCCTACAAACATCAATACCAGTGCTATGCTCCAGTCGCCAAAGCCTCCAAACAGTTCGCTTATCGGCTTCCTGTCCTTCCATATCAGGAAGAATGGTACTAAGAACACGATGGCTGCAACCATCATTATCACTATGGCAAACACATTCGCCTTTACAATGTCAATGGCCACTTTTCGGCCTTTAATCTCCTCCATAGTCATTCTCTCCCGTTGATTAACTCACAAATCATGTTCTCTCTGATGATTTATTTGTTGTGTCGATGGTCAGCATATACTCTTCCCTAATTCGTAAGCCTCCTGCAGTTTTGGATTGCCTTCAATCTCACGGGCATCGTTGACACCACCGCAGAACAATGTTCCTGCCAGACGGCTCTTCGGATAGCAGTCTATCCAGCCCGTCAGTCCTGTCTCTGCACGCTTCGGTGTCTCTGGTTCATCTTCTGCAGCCGTAGTCAGCAGATATACGTCACGGAACTGGTAGTCCTGCTCGTACATGGCATTCATGCGGTCTATGAGCGTCTTCATCTGACCGCTCATCTCATAGTAGTATATAGGTGTAGCCCAGCAGACGACATCAGCCTTCAGCACCTTGGCCATGATGTCGTTCACGTCGTCCTTGATGACGCAACGCCCCAGTTTCTGGCAACCCATGCAGCCCTTGCAGAACTGGATGTTCTTGCCCACAAGCGAGATTTTCTCCACATCGTTTCCGGCGGCTTTGGCACCTTCCACAAACTTCTCAGCGAGCATGTCGCTGTTTGAGCCATGACGCAGGCTCGTTGATATTACAATAATCTTTTTCATATTCGTATTTGTTTATAGTTAGTTAAATTGGAATTTATTGGTCAAGCAGATAGGGGAAAGAATAATGTTCAATTCCAAAAGCGCGAAATTCACCATTGATAAAAGATACTTTCCAAGGATGGTATGCCTTCAACAACCGAGTCATTTCTTCGGCAAGTTGCTGATTGTCGCCAGGCTTTAGGACCCTAACTTCACATTCTACAAGATTGCCGTGCATGTCAACTCGTGCTTGTCGGATATTGAATATGATGCGTTTGACATTGGCGAGTTCGGGATACTTTTCTGTTTTCAAAGGAAATAACTTCCGTATGTCAGAATTGCTCTTGACTTTATCAAATGCGAAACCATCAACAACATAGTTGTGATAATCTTTTTTTCCAATGACCTTTCCCTCACGGATTGTAAAGATTTGTTCATGTTCATAGTTTCGTTCAAAGCCCATGTGCTGATAGTAAATCATTTTCCCCGTAGCCACACGAATGTCGTCCGTCAGCCAACTGGCCACAATACGCTCTCCTTCGACAAAATTCTTGAATACACGAAGCAAAGTGTCGTTTGGAATGCGCTCACCTATAATTTTGCGACTATTTGTATCATAGTGTTCACATCGTATACTGTCGAGGTAGAATACGTCCTCCTCAATGCTCCAATATGAGGTGAAGCCATCCCAGTTGGCTGAAGTAATTTGGCGTTCTGCAGGTAGCACAGCCTTCAAGTGATGGTACAACAAAGAATCTCTGCATACAGGCCTGTCCAACAACGCCCAACGAGTACCATTAATATAAATAACATCACTGTCTTGACCAGTCGCATAAGCAACAGTCGTTAATAACAGAAATTGAATACAAATTAAGATCTTTTTCATAACGCTAAATTCCGATTTGTCTGTCTATATTGTTTAAAAACTGCCACAAAATTAGTCATTTCTGATAAATATCGGAGAAAAATCCGTAACTTTAACTTTTGTTGAAGTTAGGCTGCACCTCAGAAATACTCAAATTAAGTAGTTAGAAGTCGTTAGAAGTAGTAAAGAGTAGTAAGAAGTAGTTAGAAGTAGTTAGAAGTCGATAGACTTTACAATACGATTCACCTCAGAGACTAAGCTGATGACTTCTAACTCCATCTAACTCCATCTTACTCCTTCTAACCACATATATTAGGCGAATGAGAGTATGAACCCCACGTGGCATCCAGGCAATGGCTTTTCTGCAAGCTCAAGCGAGCCACCTTGTTGTATCATCATTCGGCGGCTAAGGGGAAGGCCGATGCCGCTGCCACTGCGCTTTGTGGTAAAAAATGGTATGAAGAGTGACTGGCGGTTCTCGGCCGGTATGGGCAGACCGTCGTTGCCGATGTAGAGTGTCAGCCCCCCTATGTCTCCCCCGAGGGGTAGACTGTCGCGATATGAGGCCTCCCCTCGGGGCGGTGGGAGTGGGCTTATCACCATTTTCCGGGCCTGAGCTTCCGCCGCGTTTTTGGTCAGATTCATCAGCACCTGTCGCAACATGCCTACGTCGGCACGGACAATGATATTTTGCGGTAAGCTCACCTCCCACGCCAGTCCTGGATAAGCCTTGCATACGTCGTCGAGCAGTGGGCGTAGCGGCACGTCTCTCAACACCGGTTTCTCCAGTTCCGACATCTTGCGATAGTTGGCCACGAAGTCGCTCAGATGGCGACTGGTGTCGTGTATGGCCTGTATGCCAGGCTCCAGCGCAGTGCCTTTCACGTCTTGTCGCCCCAGCAGCGACTGGCTGATGCTGGTGATGGGGGCTGTGGCGTTCATCATCTCATGTGTGAGCACGCGGGTGAGCCGTTCCCACGCCTCCACCTCGTTCTGGTTCATCTGCTGGCGTATTGTCTGGCCCAGCTGATTCAGCGTCTGCTGCATGGCGCGCTCGCCTGGCAGCAGTCCGTCGATAGGCAGCCGGAACGAGAAATCATGATTACGAATGGCCTCTTGCATCAGGTAGGCTCGCAGCCGCAGTTTCTGCTGATGACGGAAGGACCACCAGCAGAGACAACCCAAGGCTACGCCTATTATAATATAAACCTCTATCATTGACATTTCTGTTGTAAGACTACAGCGGTAGCAAATTCTTCATTCTTCATTCTTCACTTTCAGAGTCTTTTCATCTTGTTATAGAGTGTCTGCCGCGTGATGCCAAGCAGTTCTGCGGCCTGCGAGAGGTTGCCGTGGCAGTGGTCTATGGCGCGGCGAATGTGGTCTTTCTCCACCTCGTCGAGTGTTACTATCTCCCTCTGCATGTCGAGCACGTCCTTCAGCTTGCGCACCAGCTCGTCGTTGTCCCAAGGCTTGGTGATAAAGTCGGAGGCGCCGCTTTTCAGTCCCCTCACCGCCAATGACACCTCTGCGTATGCCGTCAGCAGTACCACTGGCGTCTGTGGGTGCTGCTTGCGTATGGCCCTAAGCCAGAAGAGACCCTCCTGGCCGCTGTTCACACCAAGGGTGAAGTTCATGTCGAGCAACACGATGTCTGTCTCTTCCTGCGCCATCGTCTTCAGAATGTCGTCAGGCTGGCTCAGCGTTAACACACGTTCAAAGATGCTGTCCAGCAGATAGCGCATCGCCGTCAGAATAGAGAGATTGTCATCCACTACTAATATCGTTCCGTATTTATTCATCGGCTTCTATATGACTAACGGTTGTTTCACCAATTTGCAGTAGGAGGCGACGTGTCGCGTCGCAACAATCTGCTGGATCGCGACGTGAGACACATCGCCTCCTACTTGTGCGCTGCAAAGGTACGAATAAACTGTCTAAAAATCATACAAAAAGGTGTCTAATTTTTAGACAATCTGCACATTCGCGTTCCGCTGAATGGTTGTCTTTAAATGATAAGTGATAATTTTGCAGCATAAATACGCAACAGCTATGAAACTTCTGATTAGTTTGTCATTTGTCATTTATCATTTGTCACTGAGCCCCGCAGGGGCGCAAGAGTGGACTGTGCAGCAGTGCATGCAGTATGCTGTGGAGCACAACCACGAGGTGAAGCGGGCCGAGTTGGAACTTGACAACTACAAAGCCAGTAGGACAGGAGCCATCGGACGCTTCCTGCCCGAGGTGGATGCAGGAATAGGTGCGCAGTACAACTTCGGCCGTGCTATAGACCCAGAGACTAACGGCTATACCGAGGTGAGCACCTTTTACAATGGCTACTCTGTCGGTGCCTCGCTGCCCGTGTTCGATGGGTTCAGCCGTCTGCACGCGCTACGTGCAGCCAAGGCCGGTGTGCTGATGGGACATGCATCGCTGCGCCAGCAACAAGACCAGACAGCTCTCCATGTGTTGCAGGCTTTTGCCAATGTGGCCTACTACGAAGGTCTGGTCAGGATGGCCGAGGAAAAAGTGGAAGAGTCGAGACTCCTGCTTCGTCAGACACGCGTGTTGGAAGAAGTGGGGCGCAAGAGTGCTGCCGATGTGGCGCTGGTGGAGTCGCAGCAGGCAGAAGCCGACTACGAACTGACCCGCCAGCAGAGTCTTCTGGCCTCTGCCCTGCTGGAGTTGAAAAAGGAGATGGCACTGCCTGCAGGTGAAGAGTTTAGAGTGGAGAGCTTGGAGCTTGCTGCCGCTCTCCAGTCAAACGCAGACCCAATGGCGGTTGCAAACTCTACACTCTGCACTCAACACTCTCAACTGGAAATATCGCGCTTTCAGATGCTGGCATCAAAACATGAGTGGCGTCAGGCCCGCGCTTCATTATTCCCTTCTCTCTCGTTGAGTGCTGGCCTGAACACCACTTATTATCATACGCTGCACTCCGATGCCGGACAGTCCTTCTCGCGCCAGTTCAAGAACAACATGGGCGAGTATGTCGGCGCCACGTTGAGCATACCATTGTTCAATCGTCTGCAGACCCTTACGAGCATACGGCGTGCCAAGAACAACTATCGGATAGCATGTGAGAACTACGCCCAGAAGCAACTGGAACTGGAGAATCTCGCACGCGAGGCATGGCAGGACTGGCAGGGCTATCTGAAGCAAACCGTGCAAATGACTCATAAAGTGGAGGCGGACAGCCTTGCCTGCCAACTGACGCGTCGACAGTTTGAGGAAGGACTGTCGACGGCCATTGACCTGCATGCCACTTCCTCGCAGTTGCTGAACTCGAGGGCTGCTCTGCTGCAATGCCGGCTGATGGCGATGGTGAAAGAGTGTCTCTTGCGCTACTATCGTGGGGAGAAGGTCTGGGAGTGAATAGCCAAAACAAACTGTATTCAAGTTTCCTGAAAATAGTAAATCGTTAAATAAAAAATTACAGAGGTGGACAGAATAATCGAAAAGACAAAGGCACAACGCCTTAAGAAATATTGGCCATACGTGGCAGGAGCGTGTCTGGTGTTGGTAATCCTGAGCTGGATAGTGTTTGGCAATCATGCCGCCACGCTGAAAGTCAGCAGTGACGAGCTGACCGTCAGCGGCGTGCAGCGGGCTGAGTTCAAGGACTATGTGCGCACCAACGGGCAGGTGCTGCCCATACAGGTGGTGCAGATCTCGCCAGAGGAGGGCGGCATCGTCATGGAAAAGGTGGTGGAGGAAGGCTCGCACGTCCGCAAGGGCGACGTCATCGTTCGACTGTCGAACAGCAACCTCGACCTGCAGATACTGAATGCTGAGGCCGAACTGGCCGAGAAGCAGAACCTGCTGCGCAACACGCAGGTTGCCATGCAGCAAGACCGGTTGAACAACCAGACGGAGCAGGCACAGCTCGACATGGACACCCAGCGCAAGCAGCGCACATACGAGCAGAACCGCCGCCTCTACGAGGAGCAGCTCATCAGCCGCGAGGACTACCTGCAGTCGCAGGAGGACTACCAGCTCTCGCAGAAGAAACGCTCCTTGGTGTCGAAGCGCCTGAAGCAGGACTCCATCTACCGCACTGTGCAGATGGACCAGATGGAGGACAATCTTGAGAACATGCGCCGCAACGTGGTGCTCGTCCGTAAGCGCAAGGACAAGCTGGAGGTGCGCTCGGCCATCGACGGCGAGCTGGGACTGCTCGACGTGGAGCTGGGCCAGAGCATCAGCCCGGGGCAGAAGATCGGGCAGCTGAACGACCTCAGCGACTACAAGGTGCAGGCACAGATAGACGAGCACTACATCGACCGTGTGCGTCAGGGGCTCACCGCTACCTTTACACGCGGTGACAAGCAGTATCAGCTCCAGGTCAGAAAGGTGTACCCCGAGGTGCGCGAGGGCAAGTTCCGTTGTGACTTCATCTTCCGCGGCGAGCGGCCGGAGAACATCCGCACGGGCCAGACCTACTACATCGACCTGGAGCTGGGCCAACCCGAGCAGGCCGTCCTCATCCCCCGCGGCACCTTCTTCCAGACCACGGGCGGACAGTGGATCTTCGTCTTGGACAAGAGCGGCACGAAAGCCTATCGCCGCAACATACGCATAGGGCGGCAGAACCCGCAGCACTACGAGGTACTCGAAGGCCTGGAGCCCGGCGAGCGCGTCGTCACCAGCGGCTACGAGGCCTTCAAAGACAACGAGGTGCTGGTCGTCAAATAAGTGGGGAGCACCATGCAATAAACGCGGACGCCTGCCGTTCTTCTTAGAAAAAAGGAATAAAGAAATGAAACACTTCATATCAATCCTCATCAGCCTTGCTGTCATGACCATCGCGTCATGCAGCAGCGACCCAGTCTTCCACGGCATGACAAACCAGCAGAAAGAGGACTACGCCAAGGCAGTGGCAGGCGAATACACCGGCACCTACACCGTCGTCTACAACGACGGCAGCAACGACGACACCAAGGTCATAAAGACAGAGGGGGCACAGGTTACCATCACCGACAACACCTTGCAGTCGGTGTACTTCCACGACTTCCCCATCAGCCGGCTGTCGCTGGTGGTGAAAGACGCTGCCCTGGCCGAGGCCCTGGCCAGCCATCCAAACATCGACCTCACGGCAACTTACCACTTCTACGACTTGCAGGACAATGGCGACGTGAGTTGGGGCTATAATGACTTCACCATACCGCTGACGCTCCACACCGGCGACAACGTCCGCCACCTGTTGCTGAAAGTTTCCAGCTCCAGCTACTGCCTCCTGACGAAGGAGAACCTGGATGCAGGCACACCGTTTGCCAACCAGCCCAGCTTCGACCTGCAGTTCTACGGTCTCTACGAGGGCAGCACGCCCATCGAGGACTTCAGCCTCTGGCAAGACGAGAATGTCCTGTTCTTTGCCTTGTTCCAACTGGATAAAAAAGAATAGGATTGTGTCTTTACGCCGATGGACAAAGAGACCTACGAGAAGCAGAAAGCCTTCGCAGGCGAGAAGATTCCCTCGATGAACCGCCGCTGCGTCGGTCACGACTATCAGGGTCGCCAGATATACATGATAACGATGGTGACCGAGGGGCGCAGCCCGCTCTTAGGTCAGGTGGCGGGGCGCAGCGACGGTTTGACTGGTACGCCCGATGAGCCACGGGTGGTGCTGACGGAACTGGGGCGTGCTGTTGCAGAACGCTGGTGGGCCACTCACGAGCTGTACCCGGCAATAGAAGTGCTTGCACTGCAGATGATGCCCGACCATCTGCATGGCATACTCTTCGTAAAGGAGAAAATGGACCATCACCTGGGCCAGGCTATCAAGGGCTTCAAGACGGGCTGTAACAAAGCCTACCGCCGCATAGTGCTCGGGCAGGTTCAGTCTGTTGCGACCTGGTCGCAACAAACGGGACAACGCCCGAAGGACGACCGCCGCCACGGCCTGCTCTTCGCCCGTGGCTATAACGACCGCCTGCTCCTGCGCGAAGGGCAGCTCGACACCTGGCTCCGCTACCTCGCCGACAACCCGCGCCGCCTGCTGATGAAGCGCGAACACCCCGACCTCTTCCGCGTACAGCGCAACCTGATGGTAGGCAACCAGCAGTTCTCGGCCATCGGCAACCGTTTCCTGCTTCAGCGCCCCGTCAGGCTGCAGGTGCAGTGCTCACGCCGCCTGACTGAAGCGGAAATCGAACAACGGGTGAACTATTTCCTCTCTGCCGCCGCCCAGGGTGCCGTGCTGGTGTCGCCCTCTATATCGCCTGGCGAGAAAGCCGTGATGCGGGCAGCGTTCGAACGGGGCTTCCCTCTCATCTACCTGCAAGAGAATGGCTTTACCGACCTCGCAAAACCCGGCGGACGGCGCATGGAGGCTTGTGCCCGGGGCCAGCTGCTCATCCTCGCCCCATGGGAGCACCACAACGAGCGCATCGCCATCAGTCGCAACCAATGCCTCTCGCTGAACGACATGGCGCACATGATTTGTTCCTTTAGTTGCTGTGATACAGCAACAGACGGGGCTGGGGGCAGTGTCTAAAAATCATACGCTCTACTGTCTAATTTTTAGACAATCTACTTCCGCCGGGGCCTGAAGCCTTGGCGGATTCGGTTTATTGCTGTACTTTTGCATCAACAAATCGAAAATAGTAAATCGTAAATCTGTAAATCGTAAATGATATGAAGGGCTATTTCAGATTCCTTTCGCGCAACAAGCTATATACCTTAATAAATATAGCTGGTCTGGTAGTGTCGCTGATGTTCATCATCCTCATGGGCGACTACACCTGGCGCCAGTATAGCATCGACTCGTGGCACAAGCATGCCGACCGCATCTACCTAATGGGTAATGAGAGAATGTTCTATATGTGGCCGCAGGCAGCCGAGGCGATTAAGAAGCAGTGCCCGGAGGTGGACAAGACCTGCTGCGTGTTGAGTGCTGACGGAAAAATAAAAGTTGGGCAGCAGGAGGTGAAGTCAAAAGACGCGATGGAAGGTATCATCATGCTGGCAGACTCCACCTTCTTCCAGTTCTTCGACTTTGAACTGACGAAGGGTGACCGTCTGACAGCCTTGGATGCGCCAGACAAATGCGTCATTACCGAGCGGCTGGCCAAAAGGCTCTTTGGCAGCAGGAACCCCATCGGCGAATCATTGCAGATAGTGGGCAACCGGCATGTGCACATCGACAATGCAGACCCTTACGACAGCACTTTGGTCTATACCGTCAGCGCTGTCGCCAAGGACTTCGACTATACCGTACTGCCTAACGAGACGCAGGTCATTGCCAGCATGGAGCGCTACCCGCAGGTGGTGGGCTACAAACTCGAAAGCAACATGTTCGCCTACAGCTCTACGGGTGCTATCAAGGCTTTTCTCATGCAGAAGCCAGGCACGAACCTGGAAAACAAGAAAAAGCAGATGGAAGACTACCTGAAAAAGAACTATACGGACGCTTGGGGAGAATATGTACTCCATCTCACACCGCTCACCGACGTCATGTTCGCACCGCAGAATGAGGGCGTCGGCATGCTGAAGGGTGACCGGACGAGGCTCCAGATACTGCTTGCAGCCGTACTGGCCATCCTTTTCTTCGCCGTGAGCAACTATATCAACCTGACCGTTGCCAATACCGGCTTCCGCGCCAAGGAGATGGCCACGCGGCGGCTCTTCGGCAGCAGCCAGCGCAGCATCTCCCTGAAACTGATAGTCGAGTCTACACTGATGGTGGCTTTCTGCTTTGTCGTAGGCTTTATCTTGGCCTGCTGTTTCCAAGACGAGGCAGCCGAACTGTTCAAGGGCAAGATAGACCTGATGAACGATATTCGCATGGACACCATAGGAGTCAGCATGGGGTTCGTCTTGCTGACTGGTGTAATTTCCGGCATCATGCCTTCGTGGCAGATTTCCCGCTTCCAGCCCATCGACATTGTGAAAGGCAGCTTCCGCTATCGTTCCAAGATGGTGCTGGGCAAGGTGTTCATCATCCTGCAGAACGTCGTCACCATCACGATGCTGACATCTGCCCTCGTCATCTGGCTGCAGTTGGACCACCTCCTTCATGCCCCCTTGGGCTATAACACCACGGATTTGTATTATGTCTATGCACCCCAGGGAAAATTCCAGGCAGCCAGGAACCTGCTGGAGAAGATGCCCTTTGTAGAAGGGATAGGCGTATTCCAAGGGACTACCTTCTCCAAGTTGAGTTGGAGCTCACGTACTATCGCCAGAGACGACAAGAAAGTCCAGTTGCTTCAGGCTGACATGGACAGTACGGCATTCAGGCTCTATGGGCTGAAGCTATTGAAGGACTACGGCCTTACGGATGGAGGCTATTATCTGAATGAGGAGGCCATGCGACAGTTGGGCTACACGGACAGAGACCGGGAGATGGACTGGGGTGGCGGACAGAAGAATCCCATTGCGGGTGTTCTCCGCGATTTCCACCGTGTCAATGTCTTACAGGATGTGCAGCCTTTTGCTATCCGCCTGCAGGACGATATGGAGTATCCGGGCTATTTGGTGAAGACTAATGGCGACAAGATGGCAAAAGCGGCTTTCGTCGAGATGGTCAAGGGGTTGGGCAGTACTGATATTGACCCCAAATGGCTTGTCAGCGGTCTGGACGAAAGCATCGCCGAGACCTTCGAGGAGCAGCAGAACACGCTGCGCATCGTCTCGCTCTTCACCCTCATTGCCATCGTCATCTCGGTGCTGGGCTATGTGGGCCTGTCGCTCTTCTTCATCCGTCAGCGCAAGAAGGAGATTGCCATCCGCAAGGTGATGGGCTCCACGTCGGCCGAGGTGCTGCTGCTGATGCTCCGCACGTTCGCCGTTCCCATGCTGGTTTCGTTCGTCGTCGCCGTGCCTGTCTCCTATTATATCATGAGCGACTGGCTCACCAACTTCTCATACCGCATCGCGCTCAGCCCCTGGATATTCGCTGTTGCCGGGTTTACCTGCTTCATCATCTCCCTGCTCACCGTCGTCATCCAGAGCTGGCGCGCTGCTTCTGAGAATCCCGTCAGGAACATCAAGACGGAGTGACACCATCGGGCGGAATCTGTTTGCGTATGGACATATTTCGCCCGAAATATTTGTTAATGCAAAAAAAGTTTTGTATCTTTGCACCGCAAACTCATAAAAGCAAGAATGAATGGAGATCAAACTGAACGACTATCACAAGAAAGTGAATGCCGAGAAAAAGGCAAGTGTAGCATATTGGCAAGCGCATCCGCTTTCGCGCGAGGAGTGCTTGAAGCAATTGAAAAACTTGCGGGAACAACGGCTTGCAAGTCTGTCCAACTGGTAAGACTACGCCAATGGGCACAAGAACAAGGCTGCTGGTTTGAAGACCGTAGCCTTTTCGGTGATTTCTTTGACCGTGGGTCAGAGAATGAGACATATTTATCAGCCGATAGAACGACCATCATCAAGTTGAATGATTTCCGTTACTCAGATGACAATCTGACACCATTCTTTGAGCGTATCAAAGCGCATAATCAATACTTCCCTGATTGTCCATACAATATGCTTGGATTTGCAGAGAATCGCGACGGAAAAGTTTGTGCTGTATTGGAACAACCATTTATTGCTAACGCCCGCCTGGCCACGAAGGAGGAAATCCACGACGAGTTCCTTCGTTTAGGCTTCCATCCGGAGGACAACGGCGAATACTATACCAACGGCCAGCACGACATCTTCGACGCTGTAGCCGGCAACGTATTGGTAGGTGGCGACGGCAACTACTATTTCATCGATACCATCATCTATCCCTCTGATACTGGCGGCTACGACCTGTATCGCAGCCTCTCGCCGCGATTCTCTGGCGAGAGTGTCTAAAAATCATACGCTTTACGGTCTAATTTTTAGACAATCAGCTTCCGCCAAGATTAAAAACCTTGGCGGATTCGTTTTATTGCCTTAGTCAGAGGGTAGGAACTTTAGTCCCACCTTGGGACTGTTTTGTTCCCACCCTGGGACTGATCTTCGCAGCCGAGGTTTGGTCTGTTTGCGATAATGGCAGGTTATCGTCCGATAAGGCACGAGTATTGAAAAATAATCGGCAGTTATGGCGAGACCTACCGTCCGTTTCTGAAAAAGTGCCTGTATAAAGGGGCTCTGAGCTTTTTTCCCGTTTTCAAGACCTCACTAAGACCTAACATAGAGGTAACATAGACCTACTATGAGACCTCCCCCACGTCATTTAACATTTGCATTCCCCCGCAGGCCGCTTAGGCATCGGGAGGGTAGGTCTATGTTACCTCTATGTTAGGTCTTAGTTAATCCCGTCAACAATATCAAGACGGAGTAAATCGCCTTTAATCGAGTAAATGGGCGAAATCTATGCCTTTCCTATTAGATTTCGCCCAAATTATTTGTTTCTTTTGACAAAAATATATATCTTTGCAATGCTATTCTGTTTATCGCTATTAACAGATGAGGAAAGATATTGTTTACCCAGATTAACACTTCGAACCCAAAAGTGTTTACTGGCTATAACACAACAATAAAATAACGAAGGGGTATGGAAAATCTGTTCAGGCGGCATGATGCCTATCTTTCTACAGTTCCGATGGAGTATATCCGCGACTACATGCAACAAGTAAACTGGCAGTCGCGCCTCATAGTAATTCGTGGTCCGAAAGGCGTGGGCAAGACTACGCTCATGCAGCAATACATCAAAAAGAATTATGCTGCGGGCGACAGACATGTTCTTTATTGCTCCGCCGACACTAACTATTTCGCCGCTCATTCTTTACTTGACCTGGCAGATAGTTTTGTCAAAATGGGAGGCCGATGGCTTTTTATCGACGAGGTGCATAAATATCCAGGATGGAGTAGGGAAATTAAGGAAATCTATGATCTCTACCACGAACTGCACATCGTTCTAAGCGGTTCGTCGCTCATACAGATAAACGATGGGCAAGCCGACTTGTCGCGTCGTATCATGATATACGATATGCCGGGACTATCGCTGCGCGAGTTTTTGCATCTCGATGTGGGTATTGACATCGAGCCTGTATCACTACAGCAACTGTTGGATAATCCTACAGAGTTTTGTATGCAGGTTTTGTCCTTATGCCATCCCTTGGAGCATTTCGGGCGTTATCTGCAGTTTGGATATTACCCCTTTTATTTTGAACAAAGGCAGGAATACTATGACAAACTGGAAAACACGATCAACTATATCATCGACGTTGAACTGACCAAATATCGTGGCCTGGACGTAGGCTATACTCGGCAGGTCAAGGCTTTGCTGCATGTCATTTCTCAGATGACACCCTACGAGGTAGATATTGCCAAACTCTCGAAAGCCTCAGGAATCAGCAGGCTCTCCACACTTAAATATCTCAACCACATGGAGGAGGCTTGCCTGATCAGGCGTTTGTTCACCAACCTGATGACCGTCACCGACTTGCAGAAGCCGGACAAGATTTACCTCGACAACACAAACCTGCTATACACGCTCAGTCAGGAGAAACCGGAGATAGGTACTGTCCGCGAAACGTTTATTGCCAACCAGTTGACTTCAACAAAACACACCGTGGAATATGCTGGATACAAAAAAGGCGACTTCCGAGTGGATGGCGACATCGTGATAGAAGTAGGTGGGCAGGACAAAGGATTCAGCCAGATAGCTGGTCAGGACAATGCCTACGTGGCTGCCGACGACATAGAGTACGCCTACATGCACAAGATTCCCCTTTGGGCTTTCGGCTTCCTCTATTAAACAGGCTATAGTGTCTAAAAATCATACGCTCTACTGTCTAATTTTTAGACAATCAGCTTCCGCCAAGATTAAAAACCTTGGCGGATTCGTTTTATTGCCTTAACTTTGCATCGTCAATAAACGAATAGAAGATATGATCAATGCATTCAAGACACTGAACAAGCGAGGGCAGCACAACTGGACAAAGATTGTCTGTCTGGCCGTCGGACTGGCGGCTGGCGTGGTGCTGATAGGCAAGGTGGGCTTCGAGCAGTCGTGGGATAATTTCTTCCCGACGAGCGAGCGTATTTACGTGGTCTATGAGGACGTTATCCGCAATGGCGAGTATCTGCACTACTCGCAGACGGCTGGTGCCGTGGCGCCCGGACTGAAGCGCTACTGCCCGCAGGTGGAGGCCGCCACACGCTATACAACCTTTGCGTGGGACATGCCCCTGATAACGGACGACGACAAGCGCGTGCGCACCAACTTTGCACTGGTGGACAGCTGTTTCTTCGACGTGTTCCCCTTCCGCGTGCTGGCGGGTCATCCGAAGAAGGTGCTCAGTCAGGTGGAGTGCTGCATGATTCCCCTCTCGCTGGCCGAGAAGTTAGCGGGGACTGATAATCCCCTCGAGATTGTCGGCAAGAAAGTGTTTTACAACAAGCGGGGCGG
>Ga0310694_10003580_pt1 | contig 15223 bp, 12 predicted proteins | sample 174DNAGHGhighgp2_FD_203884 | JGI IMG/M metagenome (GOLD analysis project Ga0310694, IMG submission 203884) | Sheep rumen microbial communities from Palmerston North, Manawatu-Wanganui, New Zealand - 1742 DNA GHGhigh gp2 (v2) (version 2) | ecosystem: Host-associated > Mammals > Digestive system... | reverse complement strand
CACAGTAGCCCAAACTTCAAACTTCAACTGCAGGATTTCAGGAGTGTAATCCTCTATTCGCTTGGTATCAATTTCTGTTGAGAAACCCTTGGAGAGTTCCTATCCTAATTGCTCAGCCAATTCGCGGTCACCCAATGCAATGGCCTCTTTCGTTCGAGCCAACAAAGAATTAATGCGAGTAAAGTCATTCGATGGTCTCATTTTTTTCTTCCAATCCTCTTCGGGAACAACAAACTTAGAAAGCCTTCGGCTTGTTGCTTTTCATTATCCGTATTTTGCCTTAAGTCAGAATCACTTGGCTGAAAACCGTTTCTTTAATTCTTCTACTAATTCCACATAAAACTCAAAACCGTTTGTATTCTTATCATCATTCACAAAATCACATACTTGATTGATAAAAATCGCTGTTTTTTGTTCCGCTTCATCATATCGGTAGAAACCATGTAGTGTTCTCTTACCTTTTTCCGATCCTGATGCAATAATAATTCCTTTTATAAAGTCATAATTATTCAATATGCCTTCTCTTTGCAAATCCTTGTCAATATTATCTCTGCCTTCAAACTCCGGCCATGAAAATATCCGTTCACCCTTCCGGCCAAAAGCCAACATCCACAACCTACCGCTGGCAGAAAAATGTTTTAATATATCTGGATAGACGGGCAGACATTCTTCTTTCTTGAAAGGGAATGTAAACTGACTCATATCCACGTACAATATTGTATCGGATCCATCCCCATATTTGAACTGGCTTGGCTTGATATTATTGCAAATTTTCTTATTAAACAAATCTATTTCAAATGATGGGTTCCTGTCTTCTTCTCCTAATGGCAAGACACAGTATGTCGAAGAGCACATCTGCTTTCCCCTATTATGTTGTTCCTCCAATCTAATATTACTATCCAATGCAGCTTCTTGTGCTTTTTTGTATTCTATGTTGTCATTGGCAAATGCCAAAGACTTCACTTCAAGAAAAACAGATTCACTAATCTGTTCGCCATCCCAGCTTTTATATGAGAAATCCACTTTGAAATCAGGGGTGGATGAAGATGCTTCAGGTATGTTATTCACCTTCACGCCACGCTGGTTTAAATCATAATAAGTTACTGCCTCATTAAAGGCATCGAAAGCATTCAAAAAATGCCCATCAAAATCGATATCTCCTGCTTGATTCAATTCTTTAATACATGCTTCCACCCTGCTGGCAATGAATGAATCTGTTTGCGCCAGTTCATCCAAAACCTTACAATATTCCAAATCCATATCACTTAATGTTGGATTACACGTGATTTGAGCTATCGCCTGACACTTTTTTAAAACAACATTGTATAATGATCCCATATTATTTTGATTTTAAAAATTATTGTTTCATATATTCGCCATAATACCTTATCTTTTCATGATTCGTCACTTCTTACTTCTTCCCTCTTACATCTTCCATCACCAATATTCCTTCCTCCTCATGCGGCACGAACGGCCCTTCTTTACACTCAAAGAGCACAGCGGGTTCGATGCATTGAATGGTGTGCCAAGTATTTATAGGGATATTCACACCTATCATTCCGTCTTCGCGGCTAAGAAGTGCGTATTCCACCATATCACCTCTAGAATTATAAGTAAACACTTTCACTTTACCGCTTAAGATGACAAATGTTTCGTCCTTGGTTGGATGACGATGGATGGGAATCTCTGTTCCTGGTTCCAAAGCATTCAGCATGCGGTGGCACTTATCATCAAGAGATTGATGGAAGTTGTAATTCATCCTCTTTCGAGGTGACTGCTTCGCTTCTTCGCTTACTTTGTTTAACAGTTGGTCGTCAATAAATTCCATTCATCTAATTCTTGTTACTTATCATCCTTCAAAGGTGCAAAGATATAAAAACAATGATAAAAGCCGTAGTTTGAAAAGCAGAGAAAGCCCCTATAAGCTTACAACCATACTTTCCGATTTCAAAAATTCAATTGTTTTGGCATGTAAGCCTCTTTGCAAAAGTTTTTGCAAAGAGAGCGACGACTCAGCTTTTATGGCTTCAAAAGCTCCGTCGCTAGCCAATACAAGCCAACCTTCACCAGTCTCGTGATTGCTATTCTCTCGCGCATTAACATTTCCACTCTGCCAATATACCGACTCCACCATTCTGTTTCCTTCGGCATCATCCCATGCAAACAGACCTGAGTTGGATGGCTTCCATCCCATTGTATAGGCAAAAGCGGGATTGATGGCAATCCAGTGCAATTTTATGCTTGAAATGGAGTATGCGCCGCTTCGTCTTATTATAATTTGCGGGTCATCAGCACCCACCTCCCAATAGTCAGATGACTGTATTTGCGTTGCTGAAACACCAAAGAATTTGTTGGCACTTTTCTTCTCATCGTCAAACGATATTTTTGACAAAAACTCTTCCATAGGCACTTGGTAATCACATCTGAAAACATGCGTAAACTCTCCTATCACATTCATTTCTTTGAAATGATTCATACCATCGTTGAAACGTGGAGATTTCATCAAATTCGTTTCCCAACCTTTCGGCACTCCACCATGTTCATGTTCGTTAATCCGTTGGATAAAATCCGGTTTGGTACATACCTGTATTTTGATCACGCTGAAGTCATACGATAGGAACCAACTATCGTCATATTGTCCGTTGACAGCCTTCCCGTCCAACAGTTCAGCTGCCACTTCATACATGCCGTCAAGCGCTGCCAAGGCATGGGCCCTACGATACGGACAACGCAAACCTATTGTATCGAAATGTTTGGATATATTTTTATCAATTTCCGCATTTTCCTCTGTTGTTTGCCCGTATTTTCGCATCAATAAAAGAGCACGTTCTTCGATAGACTTTATGCTTACCCCTGAAACGTAGGCCAAATATCTACTGATATGCGATGCAACTTTCATTATGCTACTCGCATCGTTCCAGTCACTTACACCCTCTTTCTTTAATTCTGTATCTCCCCAATCATATTTTAACGAATCTGCAAACTCCATTTGATAAATTAGGGAAAGTGGACGATATGGCGGTTTGGGTGTCGTTTCACCTAGTGCCGCCAAAATTGCCCGAGCATATATTCGGTAAAGATAATTGTCTGAAGTAGCACTTTTCTGAGCCTGCTTCTTCAACAAAAACAATTGTTTAGACCCCATCTCTTTCAAAAACATCCCCAATTCTAACAATTTGCGTTCTGAATCAGCATACTGTTTCATTTTGTCAACTATTCTAGTCCTACCATTGTCAAGCATTTTTGTCAGCAGCATCATTGTTTGTTCCGAAAGGCATATAACTGGCATCTGGGTTAAATACAACAACCAATTTTCGAGTGTATCAAGTAATGTTTCATCAGTAGGAGTAATATCAGGCTTATCACTCACGCATATGGTATTTTGCCTTAATATGCGGTTCATATAAGCAAATTTCTCTTGAAAAACTCTTGATTCATCTATTTGGTCGGTAAGCAATGGCAATATCTCGTCCAAATCATCCATAATACCATAATTGTACCAACCCGTTTCAATATCATCTGCAAGCATATTGAACGTAACTTCACGCCCTTTGTCTTTGTCAACATTCAGTAGTCTTTTGCAAGCATCTATTCGGGAACCTCCGTCATAGAAACGTACCCACCCACTTGCACTTGATTGCTTAAGAGCTGTCATAGCCGTTTCCCAAGTTTCGACATCGGCGCTTGGTGTGATTAAACTGCCATTTTGAACATCCGAAACAGAAGTCAGTAATGCTTCATCCAATGTTTTCAGCATCTTTTCTACAGAATTTTCTGGGCATTGTGTTTTAATGCTCTCTTGCAAACTGAATTTAATGCGCCCGAAGTCACTATTTAACAACGCTTTCCCCTTCCTTACTACATTGTTCAACAACTCTGTATCCGGATCATATCCGCTATTGTCAAAATATAGATGGATTTGGGTATAGTAGGACAAAAGGGACAGGTACTCATCCTGTGTCAGTGCTTTATCAAGAAATGATTCCAAAATTCTTTTCGAAACCGACTGGAAATAGCCAAATTCCTCGTCCAACAGCCATCGAGCGAGTTTCAGACCTGCACCCAAGTTAGATTTCAATGTGTTTGTCAACAATTCTTCACCCGCTCTAACCACCGTGCTTCTTTGAGTCACCTCCTGAACATAACGAAATCGAGAGGTCATCCAATAAGTGCGTTCAATGCATTTTTCTGGCTCACTTTTATTTATCCGACTAATCCATTCAGCAAACATCGAGGGTTGGTGGTCCTTGCGGTAGCCAATACCAAAACTCTCCATCACCATTTTGCCGAACAATTGTTTTGCTTTGTCAGTTTCTCCCAATGCCAACCAGGCTTTTCCTTGCAGCATCACCTCCTCTGTTCTCCCGTCATGATCTTTATAATCCAGCATTGTGTTTTCTATAGTGTTAAGCATCCGTATGCACAGTTGTCGGTCGATGCCCTTTTTATGCAACGCCAGTGCTACCCGACGTTTTGATTTGGCATCTGCATCACAAGATGATTTACCAAAGTAGCTCTGCATCTTTTCTGCCAAACGCTCAAGCACATCTGTCCCACATTGCGTTGCCACTTCAATCATGTATTCATAAAAATCCACCCTTTGGCATAGAATCGTATATTCATACTTATTATGATGCATAAGCGACAAGCCGTCAAAAAACGACAGATAGTTATCAATCAGACTCAGTACATCGGCGGTCACATACTGTTCGTTTATTGCCTTACCGCTAAGTTTTGCCAAGTAGAATACTTTGCGGACATACTGCTCCATGATGGCATTGTCAGGATCAGATGGGTTGCTAGGAACCAAATCGGTAATTGAATCATCATACCCAAGAGCTGCCCGCAGTTTAATGTATGCAATGTGAGGTCTTAATTCTGTAAATTCTGGTCTAAAACCTGATAAGTAATAAGAATCAAAATCTTTCCAAGCCACCTTTTCCAAATACTTTTCTACATTCTTTTCCTCTATTCCTATTTTCCAACCAAAGTAAGCCATCTGGAAATAAGGTTTGTCGTCTTCGGGCAACTGTTCAAATGCTTTTTCAAGCTTTTTATAATAATCCGATGCTTTTCCTTTATCGCCATCTTCATTGCATTTCAGAGCTGCATCTCGTAATGACACATATCTTAAGGAAATCATCCGATTGTTTCCTTTAAATGTATTTATCAACACCTCCAAATCTACCCATCTCTTTTGTTCTATAAGCGAGATGGCATACTCCCAAACGAAATCCATTTGGATTCGATCAACATTGAATGTCTCGCTCTTCAAATGTGCTTTTTTTCTGAGATACTCAATAAAGAGTTTCGTTTTTTCCTCTACCGTTTCCCATGGCATAAAATAGGCTGCTGTATTCACCCACGATGAAAGTTTTTTCAATTCGTCATCAAACTCAGCCCGGTTAAGCCCCCTGTCGTTCAACGGTTGTGTAACATACTCAGGATAAGCCAAATCAAACAATTTTGCTGCTTCCTCTTTATCTCCTGACTTGAAATACAGTTTAGCCAATTGCAGAGCATACGAAGTATTGCAATGCAGTTTATTGTCTTCTCTCGTAATAGATTTTGCCAAAGTCACCTCCCCCATGTGAATGAACTCCTCTACCAAAGAAAGACTTGAATAGTCCAAATTTTCCATTTGAGACAGCTGCACTTCAAAAAGCATGTATCGAACCAATAAATAAGCATCTTTTTTCTGTTTGGCTATTGATACGGCATATTCAAAATCCTTTCTTATGCTCCAAAGCGGGCGGAAGTTTTTCGCTTGTTCGAACAACGCTTCGGGAGTGAGCCTTTCAACAAACGCATCATACTCTTCGGCATGAAAAAGATAATATCCCTCATCCCATTCATTCGCATAATATGATGCCAATTCTTTGTAATAATTTAGGTTAATTTGCTTGTCGTATTTGTCCGTCAGCGGATTGGCGGCAGTCTTGTTCAAGAGATACTGTCGGAACGAATTATGGAAGAACAACAGCATATTTCCATCATCACTAAACTTGAACAGGTGGGACATTTCCTTTCTGAAATCATTCTGCACTTGATTGTCAACGTTCCATGTTCCAACTTGGTTGAGATTGACCGCACCGGCTACTCTGGATAAAAGTCCCAAAAAATGCTTCATCTGCATATTGCCAAGCGAAGAGCCGACCATCCTTTCATAATAGAGTTCCACGTTGTCAGTATAATCCGGAATGCTGTCTATTACTTCCACTCCGTTGGCTAATATTTGATTGAGCATGTAGCGCAAATACAGCGGATGCCCTTGCGATTTTTCCACACACTTGGCCAACAAGTCTTCCATAATCACCTTTTCGCCCAAAATCTTCATCACAAGCCGACTTACTTCATCTTTTGAGAATGCCGGCATCTCAACGGTTGAACTCCCACTTTTGAATTCTCTATTTATGCTTTGGTTTAATCCAAGTTGATCAAACTGCTGGCTACCCAACACGAAAACAACCCCGTCGCGCACTTCAGTGATGGACGGTAACACTTCCATCAGGTTTTTCTGACAAACATTGTATTCTCGTGTTATATGATCTAACCCGTCAACCACAATCAGAAAAGGAATCTTGGTTTTCTGATATTCGTTCGACAAGTCATTCATCAAATCATAAAACCTGTTTTTAAGAAAATCGTAATCTTTATAGCGTAATATGTCAGATCTACCAAAACCTGCAGTTTCAATTTGCTGTACTATATCAAATAAAAAAGAAACGGCTTCTCCCCTTTGCGTATCATTAAAACGTTGCGACGAGGGGTTGGTAAAATCGAAAGCGTAGTAGCGGAATGAACAATTGGGTAGCGAACGAACCCACTGGGTGAGAATGGTTGATTTGCCAGACCCTGGTGTTCCTTTCAGAAAAATGTAACCTTTGGTTTTGCCCTTCAATATTGCATCTAGTCTTGCAAGAGCTTTGGCATTGGGCTCGTACGACGACTCTGCCACAACAAGATTGTGGTTATATATTTTCTTGAGACGGTCATTCCAGATCAATCCATTGATAATTTCTTGTTTTTTTATAATCACAAAACCTTCTTTATCCGCCACTTTCCCAACAATAAAATTCACTAAATCAAGCACATCAGCAACACGTTTGTTAGCCCGACGGCGGCTCACGTCAAAATTTTCAGGGACATAATCGTGAATAAACTCAAAGTTTTTCCAAAAAGACACCCATTCCTCATCGTTGAGTTTAGACTGATCCTTCAGCTGGGCAATATTCTCAGGTTTTTCTAAATTAAAACTTGAGCTGAGTTTTCTATTTGTCAACAAGTGTGGTACAATCTTTTTGTTGGGATAAAGAGCCCGTATTTTCTCCCAGCCTTCTGCAACATCGCGCACCAGTTTTTTAAACTCGCCAAAAGTCACCACCCTGCCTGTATTACTCCATTTCACCTGATAAGCCATAACCTCCGTATGAGTCACATAACAAATATCATCAAGATTGCCTACATTTTGATCATAGTCGGCAACTCTTATTTCCACCAGCGATTCATCCAGAATGCTTTCATAAACTCGTCTGGCAAATTCCTCATATTGCGGTTTGTAGCCTCTGATAGCTATTCTTTCGCCTTGAATTTTGTTGTTTGGCTTTGTTTTAGACTCACCCATCACCTATATAGTTTTACTATTTTGCAAAAATAGCATTTTATTCACAACCACACAATGATTTTCACCTATTGCATGTCCGCCACTTTCCATAATCCCCTATTTCGGTTAATCCGGCCGGGATTACAACATCAAACCTCAAACCTCATACCTCATACCTCTAAAATCGGTTAATCCCGGGGGGATTACAACAAACCTCTAAACTTATAAAACAAAAATCACAAAAAATCACTCACAAATTGCCCATGAATATTACGTCGCAGGCAAAACATTCCTCATTCATTATTCTACATTTTTCATTCTACATTCTACATTAATATGAACACCATACTTGTTACAGGAAGTGCTGGCTTTATCGGTGCAAACCTCGTGAAACGCCTCTTTCAGGAGATGGACGGAGGCACTGTCGTGGGCGTTGACAACCTCAACGGCTATTACGATCCATCGCTTAAGGAGTACCGCCTGCGTGAGCTGGACAAGGCCAAGCCCGCCCACATCGACTATCGGTTTGTGAAGGGCAGCATTGCCGACCGCGAACTGATAAACCGCTTGTTTGCGGAATATAAGTTTGACATCGTGGTCAACCTCGCCGCCCAAGCTGGTGTACGTTACTCAATAGAGAATCCCGATGTTTACATCGAGAGCAATATCATAGGTTTCTACAACATCCTCGAGGCATGTCGTCACAATCCTGTTGAACATCTGGTGTATGCTTCTAGTAGTTCTGTTTATGGCGGCAACAAGAAAGTGCCGTTCTCAACGGACGACAGGGTGGACAATCCTGTCAGCCTGTATGCCGCCACCAAGAAGAGCAACGAGCTGATGGCGCACTGCTACAGCAAGCTGTACAACATTCCCAGCACAGGCCTGCGGTTCTTCACCGTGTATGGTCCCGCCGGCCGACCGGATATGGCCTACTTTGGCTTTACCAACAAGCTGCTCAAGGGCCAGACCATCCAGATCTACAACTACGGCAACTGCCGCCGGGACTTCACGTACGTGGACGATATCGTGGAGGGCATAACAAGAGTGATGGCCAAGGCTCCGGCCAAGCAGACCGGCGAAGACGGCCTGCCCATCCCGCCCTACAAGGTGTACAACATCGGTGGCGGCCAGCCGGAGAACCTCCTGGACTTTGTGAACATCCTTCAGGAGGAGCTCTTAAGAGCAGGCGTGCTACCCAAGGACTACGACTTCGAGGCCCACAAGCAGCTGGTGCCGATGCAGCCCGGAGACGTCCCCACTACTTATGCCGACGCCACCGCCCTGGAGCGCGACTTCGGTTTCACTCCCAAGATCACCCTCCGCGAAGGCCTCCGCCACTTTGCCGAGTGGTATAAAGAGTATTACGGATAACCCCCTCAACCTGAGAAAACAAACCGACAATGACACAATTATCAGAGAAAGAACATAACGTGCAGATGGAGGACATGAAGTCGTTCGATATGAAATATGCTGCTGCTGTGCAAGCCATCAAGGAGGCCATCCAGCGCAGTCAGGCGCGGGCACTCCACGTGGTGAACAGCGAGGTTTTGTCGCTCTACTACGGTATTGGTCGCTATATCTCCGAAAATTCCCGAAAGGGCTTCTGGGGAACGGGTGCACTGGCGCAGATCAGTGGTCAGCTGCAGAAGGAGATGCCGGGTCTGAAAGGATACAGCGAGACGAGCCTGAAGGATATGCGCACCTTCTACGAGCAGTGGCAGCCGCTGGTAAATCGTCAGCCGATGGCCGACGAATTTGACCGTATGGTGGTGGAAGTGGCCATCAGTGATTATACCAAGCCGATGGGTGTGGCCACCTTCCAGCTGGGCAAGAATGCCCCCGAAGACCTGACTCGCGTGCTACCACCGGCAGAAGAGTTGGGAAGATGTATTGGGAACTCAGGCTCGACCGTAGGTCAATCTTGAAACTAAATAACAACAACAATATGTGTACGGTAAGTGTTAAGGTGAACGAGGCATTGCTTCGTGGCATGCGGCCGGAGCTGAACTCCACGGCAGCTATCCGTCAGTGGACACAGCAGCAGATAGACTTGCGTATTCAGCAGATGGAACTCGACGACCAGGAAACGATGACTATCGAGGAAGCCCGCGAGATGACATTGGCGGCAGTAAGGGAGGAGTATGCGAAGTTATGAAACATATTATTAGGAAACGTTGCGCACAGAAGATAACAACCTTCTATGTTAGCTGGCATAGTTGAGATTGAGAAACAGATAGCAGGACTTATCCGCACGCTGCGGAAATAGTTTTCGTTTTCGTTTTCGTTCTAATCCCGAGTGAGAGCAATAATAAGCTCGCTTGATTACCCACGAGCGTGAGCAGGCTCGACACGGTCAATACGAGAACGAACCGACGATCGAAGCAAGAGCAGTGATAACCTTGATTAATCTTTGCCTTGCAAGGAGGAGGAAGAGCGAAGCTCAACATGAGGCACGAATGAGAGAGACTTGGAACTTGGAACTTGAAACGGGCGACAGCCCTATGAAACTTGAAACTAAAGTGACTGCCGTGAGGTAGCAGGCGGGCTCTTTTCAGAGTGTTCCTACAAGCTTTGGAAATCCTGCCTTTACATGGCAGAAGAGAAGAATAGACGCTACAGGCACAAATGGCTTGCGCCATTAGAGCCTTCCGCTCAAAAGCGGTACAGCCCAATGCCCGCGAGCGGGCATCCGGCAGAAATAGTGAACCTCGAATAAAGACGGTAAGTTTTTTATAAAGTCTTATTATATTAAAGAAAACAATGGCATATAAAAAGAAGATATACGTATCTTATGATGCCGATGACCTAATTTACTACAACATGCTACAAGCATGGTGTTCTGGGGAGACTCAAGAATTTATCCATTACTCATCCGGTAACATTGGTCAAAAAACATCAGATGAGATAGAGAAAGTGGTAGAAGAAAAGTTAAGGTCAACCATTTGCTTTATTGTTATGGTTAGTGATCATACTATTTCTTTAGGGACTCAAATGATGTCTGAGATAAATAAAGCAATAGAACTGGACAAGCCAATAATAGTAGTTAATCTCAATGGGAAAAGGTCTATAGATAATGATTTGTGTCCATCAAAACTCAAGACAAGGATGGCACTTCACCTTTCATTCAATGCTAAAATAATACAGAAGGCTATCGATACCTGGCCAACTTATTATGAAGAAAATAAACAGAAAGGTTCAGGCGCCCATTATTTCAAACCTGAGGTGTATAAAAAATTGGGGATATGATGGACTATCTTCGTAGGTGTATTAAAAGGCAGTTCTCACGTTCCCACTTATGGCATTGGCTCAAACTACTTTTATCGTATCTTGGAACCTATTATGCCATTGTTAAAATAATACTTTTGGTGAAAGATGCCAATCCTGAGTGGGAAAGTTTTTGTAAAACTGTCGATAAAATATCAGGTGAATGGGTGGTATGGGAGTTATTGGGTATTGTCTTATTGACAATAATATTCGGATGGAAGCGAATTCGTTCTGTTTATACTTTAAAAAGCGGGCAAAAGATAGTTTTTGACTATTGCTCAATACTAAAACAAACAGGAGAAATTGTGATAGAAGTGCCAAATTCTTTTACAACAGAAAAGTCTCATGTAGATGGTAATTCTAATTATGCTTCTTTTCTTAAACATTATAGGAAGATAAACAAATCTGAAGCCCTCTTCGAGATAATTAAAAAAGACTTAAAAAAGAAGTCATTTAAACCAGAAAAGACAATTAATGCTCATAAGGATCAAGAAAGGTATGAACTTGGTACTTTTTGTAAGATTGGTTTTGAAGACAAGAACTATTTGCTAGTAGCGTCATACAGAACAGACTCAAATCATGCAATAGTTTCTACAATTGACGATTTTAATGTGTTCTTGTGTAATCTATGGGCGAACCTATCTAAGGTTGAGTCTGAAAGAAATGTGTTAGATATTCCAATTTTGGGAGAGCAAGGTCAACCGTATGGCGACAAACTTACTACTGATAAGAAAATATATCAAATACTGAAAACGTATATATATAATGCGAAGAAAAACGCTACTTGTGCAAAGGAATTACATATATGTTTTTATGACGATAAGGAGAATGAAGCAGATTTGGATAAGTTTGTTACAATTGCAAAATATATAGATGAATTTAGAACTGAGGAGTACGATGATAAGGCACCTCAAGGTACTGGATTTGATGCATAAAATAATAACGGCTCCCGGTCTTTACGCATAGCCGGAGTCGTAATGGGGCAGAGAGGTCTTCCGCACAGCCTCAAGCCCCAACCATAGGGCGGGATACCCGCTGTCTTTCATAAGAAAAGGTTCAATAACAGCGGGCCTGTCCTTTTGAATGAAGTAAATACAAAATAATATAGGAAATGAAAGGAATCGTACTTGCTGGAGGCTCCGGCACCAGACTTTACCCGATAACAAAGGGTGTGAGCAAACAGTTATTGCCCATCTATGACAAACCGATGGTGTATTATCCCATCAGCGCATTGATGCTGGCGGGGATTAGGGATATTCTTATTATCTCTACACCGTATGACTTACCCGGCTTCAAGCGTTTGCTAGGTGATGGCTCAGACTATGGCGTACACTTTGAGTATGCCGAGCAGCCCAGTCCTGACGGACTGGCACAGGCATTCATCATCGGTGAGAAGTTCATCGGTGACGACAGTGCTTGCTTGGTGCTTGGTGATAATATCTTCTATGGCTCTGGCTTCACGGGCTTGCTCCGCAAGGCGGTGAAGGATGCGGAAGAGAACCAGAAAGCTACCGTTTTTGGTTACTGGGTCAGTGATCCAGAACGTTATGGCGTGGCTGAATTCGATAAGCAAGGCAATTGCCTCTCCATTGAAGAAAAACCGAAGGAGCCTAAATCTAACTATGCGGTGGTGGGTCTTTACTTCTATCCGAACAAGGTGATAGATGTAGCCAAACATATCAAACCCTCCGCCCGTGGCGAATTGGAGATAACAACCGTGAACCAAGAGTTCCTGAAGGATGGAGAACTGAAAGTCCAGGTTTTTGGCCGTGGCTTCGCTTGGCTTGATACCGGCACACACGACAGTCTTGCAGAGGCCTCTACCTTTGTTGAGGTGATTGAAAAGCGTCAGGGACTGAAAGTCGCATGCTTGGAAGGCATCGCCTACCGTAATGGCTGGATAAGCGAAGAGCGTATGCGCGAGATAGCACAGCCTATGCTGAAGAACCAGTATGGTCAGTACCTGCTGAAGGTCATTGACGAGATGCGCGAGGAGACAAACTCCAATTTCTTCCGTCATAAAGGACTCGAAAAACAAGAATTAGAATAATGATTTATAATACACGCTGGTAGTATGAAAATTATCCCTCCCCATCTACAAGGAAATAGCAATCATGGAGTTGTAGCCTCCAAGCCGCCGCGTAGCTCTAATCTGGAACTGTACCGCATCCTATGTATGTTGCTCATAAGTAGCGCATCATTATGTGGTGAATAGCGGTTTGACAGGCTCAGGAGGCTTGTTGATGAGTGACAATACGTCTGCTAATAGTATCTTCCTGACTCTTTTTGGCGCATGGGGAAAGACTGGCATCAACTGCTTCTTGATGATTACGGGTTACTTTATGTGTACCAGTACCATCACCACTCGTAAATTTCTTAAGCTGTTATTGCAAATATACCTGTATAAGTTATTGCTGTTTCCAATATTCTTGGCAGCAGGGTATGAGACCTTATCTCTATATAGAATAGTTACATGGTTAATGCCTTTCTGGGAAATTAACGAAAATTTTGTTGGCTGTTTTTTGGTGTTCTATCTGACAATTCCTTTCTGGAATATACTGATCAAAAATATGAATAATCGTCAGCATTTACTATTGCTCGCATTACTCCTGGTTTGTTATACCATTTTGGGCTCAGTCCCATTTTTCGATGTACGTTTCAACTATGTTACATGGTTTGGTATAATTTACCTTATTGCATCATATATAAGGCTTTATCCGCATCCTGTTTTCGAGTGCAAAAGTCTGTGGGGTTGGATGACATTGTTGAGTATTGTTTTTGCAATGGCAAGCATATTAGGACTGCGATTGCTCTTTGGTAATAGGGTTGGTTTGGGATATAATTTTGTGGCTGACTGCAACAAGATTTTTGCAGTATTAATAGCCTTCAGCTCTTTCCTTTGGTTCAAGAATATGAACGTCAGATATAGCAAGACGATCAATGCTTTTGGGGCTGCGACTTTTGGCGTGCTGTTGATACATGCCAACTCAAATGCTATGAGACAGTGGCTTTGGAAAGATACTGTTGATGTCATTGGACATTACCAGGCACTTTCTACTGGAGGCCTTATTTTATATAGTATCGGAGTGGTTCTGGCAATATTTATTATCTGCAACCTTATAGACCAGCTTCGCATAGCTACTGTTGAAAAATGGTTCTTCAATTGGTATGACAATAAGCTCTCTGCAAAGGCAGATGCACTTGTAAACAAGATATTACAGAAACAATAATCATAGTATATGGATAAACAAATAACTGTCACCTCACCGTTGCTGCCCGACCTCGGTGAGTTTAATGAGATGCTCATAGAGATTTGGGCGAGTAAGTGGATTACGAATATGGGGCAGTTCCATAAGCAATTGGAACAGGCGCTATGCGAGTACCTGAAGGTGCCGTATATCAGCCTCTTTACTAACGGCACTCTGCCGCTGCTAACTGCTCTGCAGGCACTGCGTATTACGGGCGAAGTGATTACTACGCCTTATAGTTTTGTGGCCACCACGCACAGCGTCTGGTGGAACGGATGCCGCCCGGTGTTTGTGGATATTGAGGAAGAGACTTGTGGTATTGATCCCAATAAGATTGAGGCAGCAATTACACCTAAGACCACGGCCATTATGCCGGTGCATTGCTATGGCAAGCCTGTGAAAATGAAGCAGATTCAGGCTATTGCTGATAAGTATGGCCTGAAGGTCATCTACGATGCTGCCCACGCCTTTGGTGTCGAGGTGGATGGTGAGAGTGTGCTGAATGCAGGTGATATGTCCACGTTAAGTTTCCATGCTACCAAGGTGTATAACACGTTGGAAGGTGGAGCACTTGTGATGCACGACGAGCAGACCAAGAAACGCATTGACTATCTCAAGAACTTTGGTTTTGCAGGGGAAACGGAGGTTGTCGCTCCTGGTATCAACAGTAAAGTGGATGAGGTACGTAGTGCATACGGATTGCTGAACCTGAAACAGGTGGATGGTGCTATCGCAGCCCGTCAGAAGGTAGCGCAAAAGTATCGTGAGGCGTTGAGGAATGTTCCCGGTATCCGTTTCTTCGACGATATGCCCGGTGTGCGTCACAACTATAGTTATTTCCCCATCTTCATCAATGCAGAGGAGTATGGCAAGACCCGCGACCAACTCTATTTTGAAATGAGAGAAAAGAACGTGCTGGGTCGTAGGTATTTCTATCCTTTAATCAGCACATTCAGCACCTATCGTGCCCTGCCCAGTGCAACACCGGAGAATCTGCCTGTGGCAACCAGGATTGCTCACGAAGTGATCTGTCTTCCTATGCACCATGAGTTGAGTGAGGAAGATATTAATCGAGTACTTGAACTAGTTGTAAAATAAGCCGATG
>Ga0310694_10003578_pt1 | contig 15225 bp, 12 predicted proteins | sample 174DNAGHGhighgp2_FD_203884 | JGI IMG/M metagenome (GOLD analysis project Ga0310694, IMG submission 203884) | Sheep rumen microbial communities from Palmerston North, Manawatu-Wanganui, New Zealand - 1742 DNA GHGhigh gp2 (v2) (version 2) | ecosystem: Host-associated > Mammals > Digestive system... | reverse complement strand
ACAACCAAAGCTGCGGCACGAACCATGAACGAAAGTCGAAAGGACAGAAAAAAGCCCCTGCACCGATGGTGCAAGAGCTGAACTTTTAGCAGGCCTGCCTCTTTAGGATTTCATTCCAGCTGAACCATTAAGGGAAACAAGAGAGGATGCGATATTACCATTCCTCGTCCCAAATGTTGATGTCCTTTACGCGTGCAGTAATACCGCCCTCATTGCCATAAATGAGACCTGTACTACTATCACCGGTGACTCTGTAAACCACTTCACTTTCTGCCATTATCCGGCAATCGTGCAGCAAATTGACCGCAATCATTGTGGGTTGTTCATATTTCTTCATTTCAATACCTCCCTTCTTGCGTTGTGAATTTTGTATGCAAAGATACGCAATTTATTTATAACATAAAAAGTCTCAGGGCGAAAAAATATCCTTGCATACACTTTTTAGACATAGAGTAGTAAAGACAAACGTAAAAACACATTTTGAAGTGAACTCAATTAAGCCTTAAGGTTGAGCCTTTGCAGTAAAAATTTTCGTTTTCACTTCCTGCTTTTCAGTTTTTGTTGTACCTTTGCGCCCGATATGAAAAACTTTACCGAACTTGGGCTTGCCGAGCCGCTGCTGCAAGCCATAGAAGAACTGGGCTACGAGCACCCGATGCCCGTGCAGGAGGAAGTGATTCCTCATCTGCTGAACAACGATACAGACCTCATCGCCCTGGCACAGACAGGGACGGGCAAGACGGCTGCCTTCGGGTTGCCGCTGCTGCAGACCCTCTCTAACTCCCCCTTGAAGGGGGAGAACTCAGGGAGCACCCTCCCTTTAAGGGAGGGACGGGGAGGGTCTCCTTCCATCCTCATCCTCAGCCCTACCCGTGAGCTTTGCTTGCAGATAGCGGACGACATGGAGGGTTTCAGCAAGTATCTCCCCGAGACGGACATCCTTGCCGTCTATGGCGGAGCGAACTTCGAGCCGCAAATTCGCGCCTTGAAACACGGCGTTGACATCATTGTCGCTACGCCCGGCCGCCTCATGGACTTGATGAAGCGAGGCGTGGCAGACCTCTCCGGGGTGCGGTACGTCGTGCTTGACGAAGCGGACGAAATGCTCTCGATGGGCTTCCAGGAAGACCTCGACAGCATCCTCGAAGGCATCCCAAGCGAACACCGGACGCTCCTCTTCAGTGCCACGATGAGCAAGGAGATAGAGCGCATCGCACAGAACTACCTGAAGGATGCCGTGCAGATACAGATAGGCAGCAGGAACGAGGGCGCCGAGAACGTCAACCATATATATTATATGGTACACGCGCGAGACAAGTATCATGCCCTGAAGCGCATTGTCGATTTCTATCCCCGCATCTATGCCATCATCTTCTGCCGCACACGCTTGGAGACGCAGGAAGTGGCAGACAACCTCATACGCGACGGCTACAATGCCGACGCCCTGCACGGCGACCTCTCGCAGCAGCAGCGCGACTTGACGATGCAACGCTTCCGCAGGCACAGGATACAGCTCCTCGTGGCAACCGACGTGGCGGCACGCGGCCTTGATGTCGATGACCTGACGCACGTCATCAACTACGGTATGCCGGACGACGTGGAGTACTACACGCACCGCTCCGGCCGTACAGGTCGTGCAGGCAAGAAAGGCACAAGCATCTGCATCGTCGGCATGAAGGAACGCTCAAAGATAAAGCAGGTGGAGAAGGAGATACAGAAGACCTTCGAGCAAGGCACACTGCCCGAGCCGCGAGACATATGCACCAAGCAGCTCTACCACGTCATCGATGACATAGAACGGGTAGTGGTTGATGAGGAGGAGATAGCTCCCTTCATGGACGAGGTGCGCAAGCGTTGGGAATGGTTCGACAAGGACGACCTCATCCGCCGCGTGCTCTCCCGCGAGTTCGGACGCTTCCTCCAGTACTACGCCAACGCGCCTGAGATAGAAGTCCCCACCAACTCCTCCAAGGGGGAGAGAAAGAAATCCTCCTCCCATGGAGGGAGTCAGAGGGCGGAAGAAGGCTACGTCCGCCTCTTCCTCAACGTCGGCAAGATAGACGGCATGTATGCCCGCGAAATTATCGGCCTGCTCAACAAGAACGTGCAGGGCGACAAGGTGGCCGTCGGCCGCATCGACCTGATGAAGAACTTCTCGTTCATCGAGGTGAAGCAGGAGGACCTGAACCGCGTGCTGAAGGGCTTGAAGCACGGCGTGACGGTGAAGGGAAGGAGTGTGGTTGTTGATGTGGCAGCCCCCTCCCCCAGCCCCTCCCCCGAGGAGGAGGGGAGAAAGAAGGTAAATCCCTCAAGACCTCCACGCAAGGAAACGAGCCGCAAGGAGAAGTTTGCTGCGCCTCCGCGTCGCGAGAAGCGGGAAAAGCCGTCTCGCGAAGAGCGCGGCTACACAGAGCCTCGCGGCCGTAAGTTCAAGAAGGAGGAATGGATGAAGTTCCTCCACCCCGCTGGGCCCACAAAGAAGAACGAACTGAAAGGCGAGATACCCGACTTCAGCGAGGAAGGCTGGGCAAGAAGAAAGCCAAAGAAGAAATAACAATCAGAGTAATCAGAGTAATCAGAATACTCAGAGTATTCAGAGTATTCAGAATAATCAGACAAGATGAAAAAGATATTCCTTTGCGCCCTGTGCGCTATCTCACTCCTTTCCCGTGCCGACGAAGGGATGTGGATGCTGAACAAAATCGACGACAAGACAGCCGAAGCGATGCAAAGCCTTGGTTTGCAACTCACGCCAGACCAGCTCTACAGCACCGAGCACGCCAGCCTCAAGGACTGCGTGGTTGACTTCAGCGACTTCTGCACGGGCGTCGTGGTGAGCAAGGACGGCCTTGTCTTCACCAATCACCATTGCGGCTACGGTGCCATACAAAGCCTCTCGACACCAGAGGACGACATCCTCACCAACGGCTTCGTTGCTCATTCACGCAAAGAGGAGCGCCCCGCCGAAGGACTCTTCGTGAAGTTCCTGCTACGGACAGAGGAATGTACAGGGCGCATCATGCGGGCGCTAAATGATGTCTATGCTGCTCATCCCAAAGAATCGACCGCCGAGCTTGACATGCAATACACCGACAGCATCATGGGGGCTGTGGAGGAAGAGCTGAGGAAAGCCAACCCGGGCCTCGACTGCCTGGTGCGGGCATACTATGAGAACAATGCCTTCTATGTAAGTTATTATAAGGTGTATCGTGACATCCGCCTCGTCTTCACCGCAACGGAAACGATGGGCAAGTTCGGCGGCGACACCGACAACTGGATGTGGCCGCGCCAGACGTGCGACTTCAGCGTGTTCCGCATCTATGCCGACAAGGACGGCGAGCCTGCCGACTACAGCGAGAAGAACGTGCCGCTACGCTGCAAGAACTACGCCCGCATTGCCATGGACGGCTACCAGGGCGGCGACTTCTGCATGACGGTGGGCTATCCCGGCAGCACGAACCGCTACCTCAGTTCGTGGGGCATTGACGAGCGTGTGAATGCCAGCAACATAAGCATCATACAGGTTCGCGGCAAGAAGCAAGAGGTGTGGAAAAAGTTCATGGACGCCGACCGTGCCGTAGGCATCAAGTACGCCAGCAAATGGGCAGGCAGCAGCAACTATTGGAAGAACAGCATAGGCATGAACAAAGCCATTGCCGACCTGGGCGTCATCGAGCAGAAGCAAAGGCTCGAGGGCAAGATACGCCGTTGGTACGAAAGCAAGGCGAGCCTCAAGAACCGCTTCGGCGATATGTTCGGGGAACTTGAGGAGGCATACGGCAAAAGGCGCAACGATGTCTATGCCATGGGCTTCTTCCGCGAGACGTTCACGCGGGGCATTGAGCTTTACCGCGTCGCCTATATGCTCAACTCGATGCCGCAGGACGCGGACAGCACCGAGGCAGGACAGGTTCGCAGCCGCATGGAGGCCTTCTTCAAGGACTACGATGCAAAGCTCGACGAAGCAACGATGGCGGCTCTGCTAAAGAACTATCGCGAACAGGTGAAGGAGCCTCGCTACTGGCCCTCATGCTATAACCTCATCGACAGCCTTTATGGTGGCGACGAGGCGGCCTACGCCCACGACGTCTTCGCCAAGACCATCTGCACGAGAGCCGATGCCGTCGATAGGCTTCTTGCCGACAGCACGCTCCGCGAGACCGACCTCGGCTTGCTCTACGCACAGGACATCCCCACGATGATGCAGGAGATAAGCGGCAAGAGCCGAGATGCCTCGACCGCCATCGACTTCAATGAGCACTTGCTGACGCAGGCTCTGCTCGAGATGGACCAGGAGACACCGCACTACAGCGATGCGAACTTCACGATGCGCCTCTCTTATGGCTACATACAGGACTACACGGCCGGCGGCGTTCACCACCAGTACTACACCAATGCCCAAAGCCTCCTCGACAAGGCAGCCAAGCAGGGCGAGATAGAAGACTACAAGCTGGAGGACGACATCATCGCGCTGATGAAGCAGGGCGACTGGGGACGCTATGCCGACAAGACGACGGGCGACATGCACCTCTGCTTCCTCTCCAACAACGACATCACTGGCGGCAACTCCGGCTCGCCGATGTTCAACGGCAAGGGCGAGCTGCTCGGCCTTGCCTTCGACGGAAACTGGGACGCCATGTCGGGCGACATCTCCTTCGACAGCAACCTGCAACGCTGCATCGGTGTCGATGCCCGATACGTCCTCTTCGTCATCGACAAATGGGGCAAGGCAAAGAACCTAATCAAGGAACTGCTACCTTAATTCATCCTTTTCGCACAGATAATTATAGAATTACCTGTGCCAAGACGAGTTTTTCCTACAGCTTTCCGCCGTATGCCAAATCGCCTGCGTCGCCAAGTCCCGGCACGATGTAGCTATGCTCGTTGAGGACAGGGTCGATGGCGGCGCACAAAAGCTCCACATCCTCGCGGTCGCCGAAGCGTTTCACGATGTGGTCAACGCCCTCCTGGGCGGCAATGACGCTCGCCATGATGATGCGTCGGGGCGTTCCGTTCTTGAAGAAAGCATCCACGGCAAGCTCCAGGCTGTAGCCCTTTGCCAGCATTGGGTCAACGATGACGAGCGTCTTGCCCGTCAAATCGGGCGACGCCATGTACTCCACATGCACGCCCACCTCGCGGCAATCCTTGTCCTTATAGTATCGGTAGGCGCTCACAAAGGCATTCTCCGCCTTGTCGAAGACATTGAGGAAGCCATGATGCAGCGGCAAGCCCGCACGGAAGATGGTGGCAAGCACAATGTCCTCCGACAGGCACCGGCACTTGCACTCTGCCAACGGCGTCTGCACCGTCACTTCCTTATAACTGAGGTTTCGGCTTATCTCGTAAGCCATCAGCTCTCCTATCCGCTCCAAGTTCCTGCGGAAACGCATACGGTCTTGCTGGATGCCTGCATCGCGAAGTTCACTCACATACTGGCTTAAGATGCTCGGTGTCTCGTTCAAATTCACTACTTTCATGGTCATTTATTATTATCTTTGTTGTTGTTTTCTTGTAATGGTGAAAGGTCATTCCATGTGCCGTTAAGGTGCGTGCAGATTTCCTCAGCCATAGCGTTGAGAGCCATACAATCTGCCCTGCTGATATGCTGTTTGCTGGCATCGTACGGCCAAGGACTGAGAATAAGCACACGCCCAGCAGCACACGCATCGAAAAGGGCATCGGCAGGCTTGTAGTAATCACGGAAACCATTGTCCGCAAGGAGCAGAAAAGGGTGTTGCTCCTGTAACAGCACCTGCATCAAGCGCTTTTCCTGTTGGGAGATAAATGGCGAGACCATCACACACCCCTTACGGGCCATCAGCACACGGCTGTTCATGTAGTTGCGCAACGGCATGTCGTCACCGCTTTCTGCCGCCTTTACCATTGTGCTTCGCACATGAACCGTATCAAACCTCTCTTCCAACAGCAGCGCCACATTCCCCACGCCGTCATATTTCCTTTCGCCAATCTCGATACCCTTCTGCACATGGAAAAAGCCAGGCTTGAGGCGTTTTGTAGCCAACCGCTGCGGGTTCATCTGGACATAATGAATCATTGTATGCAGCTGCCCGCGCCGCGACAGGGGCCGAATGAACGGCCGCTCAGTGAAAATCGGGAAGGGAAAGCCCCCTTCACTCGTCGCTCCCGCGCTCTTGTATCCTTCGTTGGATGTGTCCTTGCCCTTGCTCCCTTCGTCGGTTGTGCCAGCTCCCTTGCTTCCTTCATCGGTTGTGCCCTTGCCTCCTTCGTTCATTGTGCCCGAATTTAATTCGGGAGCAACTGCCAAAGTATAAGCCCTTCCATGCTTCTTTACTCCTTGCCAATATCCGCGAATAACGCTGCGGATGCTTGTGTCCATCACCCTTGTCACATGAATAACGGCATGAAGGTGGTCAGGCATAAGGCAGAACTGGAGAATGCGGATGGCCGGATAGTGCCTGCACATCACATACAGCTCATCAACAACAGCATTGCCCAAAGCCGTCCGCTCTATCCGCGCTTTCGAGGGGTTATTCTCCAGAATCACCAATGTGCCGAACAACGGCTCACGCGACGGCACCGTCAGCGTGACATGATACACCCCGACACCCCGCCATGCCGTCCCCGGCTCCTGCCATTGCCACTTCTCAAGCTCCGCCATATCACATACCTTCGTAATACTTCCTTATCTTACTTGCCATTAGCAAGCGACGCTTTTCAAGGAACATCTCATATTCCTCATGTCCCATATCGAACACTTCCTCTGGAATGCAATTAGCGGCGAGGTTGGCGTACAATTGCTCCACGTCAATGATGGAGCCGCACGCTGCAACTTTAGTCGAACATTGCTTCAGCGCAATGTTGAAATAATCATTCGGAGCCTTCTTCCCTATGGATTCGTTCACAGGACGGTCAAGATAGGCATAGTTGCCGTCTTGATTATACTGGTTCTTGGAAAAATGATTGTTTATGAGATATTGCTTGGGGAAGACATGATGAACATCGCCGCCAAGGCTTATCAGTTCCCGGACTGTGATATTGGTGGATAGCAAGGAGATGTCGTTGAAATATACCTGTGCTGCCAAATAGACCAGATATGTGGGATTATTCGTTGAAGTCATTGTAAGGTCTTGAGGAACCGCTACATTCCAGAAGTTCTCTGACAGAATAGCATCCTCGATGGACTTCAGCATTGCAGGAACACCCACTTCCGTTATCTGTTTGAGGTCGCGGGCAAAGGCAGACTCTGGCGAACTGCTGTAACGGCCTGTCAGCACAGACAATACATACCATTTCTGTACAATGCGCTTCCTTTCTGCTACAGGAACATCCGACTCCTGAAGCAGTAGGTGAATGGTATAGGCAAAGTCCAAAGCCATGTTCGAGTTCACCAACTTTTCAGAGATAAACCCAGCTGACTTGATGGCAATCATAAACTGGGTGAAGTTGTGCTGGCTGATGACATTCAGCACACCATCATACATTTTCTTGAAAGTATCCTCGATAATCTCATCTTTGAACTCTCGCGTTTCAAAGTCACGCCCCGTGAGCAGTTGGACAAGGTTCGCCAACTTGGCCCTTTTCAGTTTGTGCATGAAAGCCACACGAATCACATCATCGCAGTTAGGGTCATACACCGTCTCCTTGTCATCGGCAAGCCATGCTAACTTTTGCAGATAGGGGGTACTTGCAAAGGGAAGGTCGTTATTCTTTATATATTCATAATACGTCGGCACAACAGCCAAGTGACTGAAGTAGTCAACAATCTTCCTCAAGGTATTGCCCCCATGAACCTCGTCTGCTGCCATTTTAGACATTACGAAGTCGCCCTGGCTTAATGGAGTACCCTTGGAATTGATGCGGATAAAAATGTCTGTCACAACGTCAATGTCAAGCTTCTCCGACAATTCAATCACTCCAATCTGTGTCGTCTCAATGCCTTTCAGCTGTCCTAAGACAAGATTCAGTTGGTCTCCGCTCATTTCTGGATTAAGGTTCGTGTATTGAGGGATAAATGTCCAAGGGGCAAACTTCGTGCTGAATATCTCGGCAATATCAGGAATCCAATGCTTGCTTTTCAGATGTGCAGGAGTCTGTACGGCGAAAATCTCTGCCTCGCCGTCACCATTCAAATAGTCTAACGCAGCAAACGGATTGAATGCAATCCTTACGGGTTCTTCCTTGAACTCGCTGTTGAACACCTTCATTCCTGCAACAGAAGCCATAAGGGCCGTTATGCGCTGCTGCCCGTCAATGATGACTTTCTTGCCTGAAGAGATTGTCCCGTCTTTGAGCTTGACGTTGGGATTCTTCCACAGGATGATATAACCTGTGGGATAACCCTTATAGAGTGAGTCTATGAGGTCGCGCACCTGGCTTTTCTTCCAGACAAAGGGGCGTTGTATCTCCGGAATGGCAATGTCCTTCGCTTCGATAAGTCCCAACAATCCTTTGATGGTTATTGAAGTATTGGTAAATTTCTCTCCGTCCATATTCTCGTTTCGCTTAATAATCTGTTGACGCTATTCTTTGTAAGTCGCACAGAAAGACTTCCCGATATGAAGATCTGATTCTGACCACAAAGATACAAAAAAGATTAAATATGGGGGATTAGGGAATAGAGTTTTTGTCCTTAAATGCCAAGTTTGCTTTGCAAAAGGACAAGCAAAAGGAAAAATCTTTAATCTTTAATCTCTAATATCTAATCTTTTTCTTATCTTTGCACCCGTTTTAGGACGCAGCAAACAATAATCCATAAACTATAAATCAACATTTTCAACATGGCAACAGTAAATTTGGAACAGTACGGCATCACCGGCAGTACCGTGATTGCTCACAACCCCTCTTACGAGGAACTCTACAAGGCTGAGATCGATCCCTCTCTCACAGGTTACGAGGTTGGACAGGAGACAGAGCTTGGTGCAGTGAACGTAATGACAGGCGTCTTCACTGGTCGCTCCCCCAAGGACAAGTACATCGTTGACAACGACGAGAGCCACAACAACGTATGGTGGACGTCCGAGGCTTACAAGAACGACAACCATCCCATGAGCGAAGAGGTGTGGGCAAAGGTGAAGGACATCGCTATCAAGGAACTCTGCGGCAAGAAGCTGTATGTGGTTGACGCATTCTGCGGTGCCAATGAGGCAACACGTCTGGCTGTCCGCTTCATCGTCGAGGTGGCTTGGCAGGCACACTTCATCAAGAACATGTTCATCCAGCCGACAGAGAAGGAACTCGCCGAGTTCGAGCCTAACTTTGTCATCTTCAACGCCAGCAAGGCCAAGGTTGAGAACTACAAGGAGCTCGGACTCAACTCCGACACTTGTGTTGCCTTCAACACCAAGGCTCGCCAGCAGGTCATCATCAACACATGGTACGGCGGCGAAATGAAGAAGGGCATGTTCTCCATGCAGAACTACTATCTGCCCCTGCAGGGCATCGCATCCATGCACTGCTCCGCTAACACGGACATGCAGGGCAAGAACACCGCCATCTTCTTCGGCCTCTCCGGCACAGGCAAGACAACCCTCTCCACCGACCCGAAGCGTCTCCTCATTGGCGACGACGAGCACGGATGGGACGACGAGGGCGTGTTCAACCTCGAAGGCGGCTGCTATGCCAAGGTCATCAACCTCTCCAAGGAGAACGAGCCCGACATCTACGGTGCCATCAAGCGCAACGCTCTCCTCGAGAACGTAACCGTTGACAAGGACGGCAAGATTGACTTCGCCGACAAGAGTGTCACCGAGAACACCCGCGTTAGCTATCCCATCGAGCACATAGAGAAGATTGTGAAGAAGGTGAACGGCAAGAGCGCAGGTCCTGATGCAAAGAACGTCATCTTCCTCAGCGCCGACGCATTCGGCGTACTGCCTCCCGTCAGCATTCTCACGCCCGAGCAGACGAAGTACTACTTCCTCTCTGGCTTCACAGCAAAGCTCGCCGGTACAGAGCGCGGCATCACAGAGCCCACACCCACCTTCTCGGCTTGCTTCGGCCAGGCATTCCTCGAACTGCATCCCACAAAGTATGCCGAGGAGCTCGTGAAGAAGATGGAGAAGAGCGGCGCAAAGGCTTACCTTGTGAACACTGGTTGGAACGGCACAGGCAAGCGCATCTCTATCCCCGACACACGCGGTATCATCGACGCTATCCTCGACGGCAGCATCCTGAAGGCTCCCACGAAGAAGATTCCTTTCTTCGACTTCGAGGTTCCCACAGAACTGCCCAACGTCAATCCCGCTATCCTTGACCCACGCGACACCTATGCAGAGGCAAGCATCTGGGAAGAGAAGGCAAAGGATCTCGCCGGCCGCTTCATCAAGAACTTCGGCAAATATACCACAAACGAAGCCGGCAAGGCTCTCGTCGCCGCAGGCCCGAAGCTGTAAGAGAAGCTGAAAGGCCGAAGGCAACGCCTATTTATAGGCTCTCGTCGCCGCAGGCCCGAAGCTGTAAAGCCACACTTAAGGATAATATAAAAAGGCATCCACGACTCGATGAGCCGTGGATGCCTTTTTTGTTATATGTGTTTAATTGTCGAAGCCGATAATCAGACCATAGTATCCTTGAGAATATCCTTCCTCAAATTCATAGGCTTTTACCTCGAACTTGTAGTCGCCTGTAGTGTTGCAGTCAAACGAAACGATTGCCAGATTAGATGTGTCGGCGTCCTTTTTCACTTGAAGCCAGTCGCCAGAACTGCTCTTGCGATACACGGTAAGGTCGGTGTCACTGATTCTTGCATCGCCAAAAGCATACACCACATACTTGTTCCCGCTGTACAGCTTTGCGGTGTACGACATGGAATTGCTTGACTTGGTCAACAGTGCGGAGTTGATCTTCGTGATTGTCATTTCCTGAATATCCTCCATGATTTCGGCATAACGGGCAATCTTCTCTGCTACATCAGTACCATACCCTGCCCACGCACTGCCTACGCAAACAAATGATAACAGCATTACACACAGCATCATTCTACTGATTCTGCTCATTGAGCAGTTCTTTACTAAGTTTTTCATACGCATTTTTTTTTGTTTAAGTTAATAAAAAAGGAGGTTTCATTTTCTAATATAAGAGAGTTTTTTAATGCATGTTATCTATCAGGAACGGTGAAATACCACTGCAAATATATAACTTTTTTTTTAAGAACATGCAAAAAAATCACAAACAAATTATAGGTAGCGCAAAAAAAAGCGTATCTCTTACCATTATATATATACACACGCGCAAAGAGGCGCAAGTGTTTACTGGAAGAAAGAGAAGTTGACGCTGCCGTAGGCGCGGTGCTCGACGAAGCGGGGGTGATGGGAGAAGTCGTTCTGCTTGCCGTGCTCGAGGACAAAGAGGCCGTCGGGCTTCAATAATTCTCGCGAAAGGATGATGTCGGGGAGTTCGGGGATTTGCGGCAGGACGTATGGCGGGTCGGCAAAGATGAAGTCGAACTGCTCGCGGCATTTCGCGACAAACTGCAAGGCATCACCTCGGATGGGCAGTGCCGCCGTGTCCTGAAGCTTGTCGAGGAACTGGCGGATGAGGCGATGGTGACGCACATCAAGCTCCACGCTTATGACGCGTCCGCAACCTCGGCTGGCGAGTTCGAGCGTTATGCTCCCCGTGCCGGAGAAGAGGTCGAGGGCTGTCGGTGCCTCGCTGAAGTCGATATAGCCTTGCAGGACATTGAAGAGGTTCTCCTTGGCGAAGTCTGTCGTCGGCCGCGCCGAGAAGGACCGCGGTATCTCGAAATGCCTGCCTTTGTATTTGCCGGTGATGATGCGCATGTAGTGGTTAGGGGTTAGGGGTTAGAGGTTAGAGGAATGTATGGGAAACAGATAAGGAGCCAAAGGTATTCTCTAACCCCTCACCGCTAACCCCTTCTTATTCCATATTAAGAATATATTCCGATAACGTCTTTCGCAGTTCCTTCGATGCTTCCTGCAGATGGCAGGCGTCGCGTTGGGCGTTCAGCTCAAGGGCTTTCCAGATGCCAAGCAGGAGGAAGGCGCGGTCATTGTCGTTGTCTGCGGCCTGGGAGGCTGCATAGAGAAGCTTGCTGCGGCGGAAGACGGCGACGAAGAAACGCCGGTCGCCGACGTGGAGATACACGTCGCATTGCTGCCCTTCCTCCGGGACGGGGCGCTTCTCCTGCAACGCTGCGAAGTGCTCGAGCAGCAGGGCGTCGGCACAGCACACCTTCACGTCGGGATAGCACTCCTGCACAATTTGCAGAAGCTCTTGTTCGAGGCGGAATATCATCACCGCCTCGACGGGCGAGAGTATCTGATATTGCATATCCGCCAAAGACAGTTGATAATTGACAATAGACAATTGAGAATTGACGTTGGGGAAGCAGAGGCGATAGTATGCCCCCATGTCGCTCTTGCTGAAATGCTCGAGGGGAACGATGGTTGACAAGCCCTCAACGACAAACTCGACGCTTTGGAAGCGATAATCCATCAGGTAGGGTTTGCGCAGGGCCTGCCGAAGGACATCGGCCGCATCGCTTTCGGCAGCCGCAGACGAGACGTCAGTGTTCCGCACAGGGAAGTGGTCTGTCTGTACTGTCGAGCCGCCGAGGGTGTTAAGTACAGAAAAAGAAAATCCATCCGCACCGAAGCGGATGGACAATCTATAGCTAGTGAGCGAATTATTCCCAGTTGCCGGCATTGTTGTTCCAGTTGTTGCCGGCGTCGCCAATCTTCAAGCCTGCGTATGCTCCCTTTGCGTTGGCCTCTTCTGCACGGTTGTAGATGAGACGCTGTCCGGGCTTGCCCATTCCCTTGAGGAAGCTGCTGTCCGGTGCGTTACACTCCATGACCTGAATGATGGTACCCGAGCGTGTGGTGTTGGGACAAGCGATGATTTCGAAGGTGTCGCCCTCGGAGAAGGGGATGTAGCGCAGGGAGTCGGCCACGAAGTCTTCGCTATAAAGCGAGTCGATCAGAGAAACCCATATTGTGTCGCGCACGAAGTTCTGCAAGCCGTTGGCGGCAATGGCAGCCTGGTCGCCGCTGTTGACGATGGCAGCAGCCTTGCTTTCGGTCAGTCCCTTGTTCATCTGGTCCTCTGTGAGCACGCCCTGCTTCTTCACGAAGGGCAGTTTGCCGTTCTTCACGAAGTCGATGAGCACGTTCCAGTCGGCACAATAGACGCCTTCGTGCTGTGCCTTGTAGGCTTCCTCGGCATCGCGAATCTGCATAAGGCGAGCCTTAACTACGTTCTCTCTTGCTGCGACGGTTGCGTCGAAGTTCTCGGTATCCTTGATGCTACGGTAGCAGATGAAGAGCAAACCGATGACACAGATACCCAAAATGACATTTATTACCTTTTTCATGACGTTATTTGTGATTTATTTTGTAATTTCGCATCGCAAAAGTAAAAAGATTTATTCATATTTCCGACAAAACCTTCTTTTTTTTCTAAAAGAATGACGATAAATGATGATTTAGGGGCTTTAATACGAGGGAACTTTGCCCACAATCCGACGAAAGAGCAGGAAAAAGCCATTTTCATGCTCTCCGATTTCCTCTTGTCAAGAGAGCGTGATTCGCTCTTCCTTTTGAAGGGTTACGCAGGCACAGGCAAGACGTCGCTTCTGGCCGCTTTGGTGCGGACGTTGCAGCAGTTGGAGCAGCGTGTCATGCTGTTGGCTCCGACAGGTCGTGCTGCGAAGGTACTGTCCTCCTATGCAGGTGCGCCTGCCTTCACGATACACCGAAAAATCTACAGGCAGAAGTCCATCACCGACATGGATGTGTTCCAAAACGACATTAACCTGCGGGAGGACACGCTCTTCATTGTCGATGAAGCCTCGATGATAGCAAACGATTCGCACGAGAGCACCGTCTTCGGCTCGGGAAGGCTGCTCGACGACCTCATGCACTATGTGTATTCCTGCCAGGGTTGCCGCCTCGTGCTTGTCGGCGACACGGCGCAGCTGCCCCCTGTGGGCGATGTGGAAAGCCCGGCACTGAGCCGTCCGATGCTCGAAGGCTACGGCATGACGGTGACGGAACTCTGCCTGACACAAGTGGTGAGGCAGCTCGAGGAGTCGGGCATCCTGTGGAACGCCACCATGCTCCGCCAGCTCATCCAGAACGACGACATGGCCGCGTTCCCCAAGCTCAAGGGCAAGACCTTCCCCGATGTCCGTGTCCTCCCTGGCGACGAACTCATCGACACGCTCACCGAGAGCTACCGCCAGTACGGCACCGACGGCACAATTGTGGTGACGCGCAGCAACAAACGCGCCAACATCTTCAATAATGGCATCCGCGCACGCATCCTTGATTACGAGGAGGAGCTCTCCGGCGGCGACCTCATCATGGTGGCGAAGAACAATTATTATTGGCTGGACCCAAAACTCTCCAGACCCTCTCCCGACCTCTCCCTTGTAGGGAGAGGAGTAGAAACAATGGGAAGACTAAATACTCCTCTCCCTACAAGGGAGAGGTCGGGAGAGGGTCTGGAGGGGGCTTCTTTCATCGCCAACGGCGACGTCGCTGTTGTCCGACGCCTGCGCAACGAGCGGTCGTTCTACGGCTTCCGCTTCGCCGACGCGACAATCGTGTTCCCCGACTACGACCGCATGGAGATGGACGTCACCGTGCTGCTCGACACGCTTCAGAGCGAAGCGCCTGCCCTGACCAAACAGCAGCAGGAGGCACTCTTCAAGGGTGTCTGGGAGGACTATCCCGAACTGACGAACAAGCGCGACCGCATGAACAAGTTGCGCCAAGACATCTACTACAACGCCCTGCAAATCAAGTATGCCTATGCCGTGACCTGCCACAAGGCACAGGGCGGACAGTGGGAGCACGTCTATATCGACCAAGGGTATGTCACCGAGGAGATGCTCTCGCCCGACTACTTCCGCTGGCTCTACACCGCCATCACCCGTGCCACCGAACAGGTCTATCTCATCAACTGGCCCGACGCGGCATTGAGCGATGCCTGACCAAGCGGGAGAAAATCCTCGTTTTTGCACGCCTGATTCTTAAAACGCAGCTTGCGTTTGTAAAAACGCAGCTTGCATATTTGAAAACGCAGCCTGCGTTTACAAAAACGCAGCTTGCGTTTTAAGAATTGTGTACGCCTCTGAAGAGATTACGCCATGGCATTTGCATGAACGGAATCCGCCAAATGACCGTTTGTCAACAAGGCAGACACACGGCTTTTAACTGTTCTTGCACAAATAAAGCAAAAAAAAAACGTCAATTAACATTACTATAATATATTTTC
>Ga0310694_10003577_pt1 | contig 15233 bp, 19 predicted proteins | sample 174DNAGHGhighgp2_FD_203884 | JGI IMG/M metagenome (GOLD analysis project Ga0310694, IMG submission 203884) | Sheep rumen microbial communities from Palmerston North, Manawatu-Wanganui, New Zealand - 1742 DNA GHGhigh gp2 (v2) (version 2) | ecosystem: Host-associated > Mammals > Digestive system... | reverse complement strand
CTATTGTACCTTGTAATACTTTAGGACTATTATTTAAATCCCAAACATATAGTACACTGTTTTGTGTTAAAGTCGAAAACATAGTTAATAATTTAAATTAATTAATTAATTGTACGGGACATAAGTGATAATACTCCCTTGAATCTGTCATTAAATACAGTTATTACATTCACATTGATTAATTCTGCAGCAGTTACTGCTATACCATTAGGTAGTAACAAAGGTCTTGTAGTACCATTCAATGTTAATGTAACAGTCAATGTTGCAGTGGTATCAGCAGGTATTACATCATTGATAAATACTGTGAAATATCCTACTGGTTGTATTCTACGAAATCCTAAGGCAATATCTACAGTTTCTGTATTTATGGTAACATTAGTAGAATTTAAATAAGGAATACCACCTGCATTAGTTGTTATATTCATATTACAATTCATAGCTTTTACCTCCTATATCCTTAATTAAAATACTACATTACCAAATCCATTACCAAACGGACAATAATTCTGACCTACATATGGAGTATTATTAACAGCGGTAAGGTTAGGATAAATTACAGGAACTGTATTAGGCTGTTTAGCAGCAATAGCATCAATCTTGTCATCAAGAGCTGATATAGCTTTATTGAAAGCAAGGGTTTGATTGTCATTGCTAATCTGGTTTCTCAACTGAGTGATAATTTCTCCCTGAGTATTAATCTTATTTTGGAGTTCTCGTTCTTTCAAATCGCAGAACTCTTTTGTAATCATAGTACTCTGATTAGCTATAGCACCCAAAATAGCGTTTGTGTTGCCATCTGCTTGTCTAGTCAATGTATTTGTCTGCTGGCATACTGAAAGTTGGTCAGCAGCCTCATTTTTGGCTAATTCAAGCTGGGTAGCTGCAAAGTTGGCAGCAGCTTGAGAACTCAAGGTATTAGTTTGCTGACAAGTTGCAAGTCTATTCTCGCAGCAGCAATTTGCTATTTGGGCAGCAAGAGAAGCATTACCAGACTGTACTGCATTAATTACTTGCAAACCATTCATTCCTACTTGTGCACCAATCTCACCAAGTTTATTATTTACTATAGAAATGTTATCTCTAACACTGTCTATGCTTGTGTGAGTAATTTGAGCAAGCTGACTAAGAGCATCAGCACGACCATTAATAGCCTGTAAAATAAGGTCTCTGCCAGCATCATTGTTAAGTTGGTTAGCTAAAAAGCCTACACCATTGTTGTTTCCACCAAAACCATTTCCCCAGCCACCAAATCCACCGCCATACATACTAAGAAACGGAAGGATAAAGGGATACATAAACATCATCCATAAAGGATTATTCATTCCACCGAAGCCACCGTTATTACCAAGTAACAGTGCTGTAGTAGGGTCAATACCATTACTTCTATTTTCGGGGAACATAAAAACTTTACTATCGTCCATAATTATTATTTTTAATTTGTTAATACTAGTTACATAAGCTTACGTGGCACAAACTTAGTACTGTTCTAAAAGTATATGAAACGATACTTATAATAAAAATAAAACCCTAATCTTTAATTGATTAGGGTTTTAACTCATTACTTATTTTGTATTTATCTATCTCATCTTTATAAAAGACTATCTCTTTGAATCCTTTTCTTTTCCTTCCTTTTGGTAACTTACCACTTCTGACTAAATCATCAAATCTGCTTCTTGATAAATTTAAATAACTACAAGCTTCATCTTTACTCATTATTTCATGGCTTATAACTGACATAATATGCATAGCCTGTTCTGAAGATAGTTCACAATTGTCAGAATCAATTTTATCAGCTATTCTTCTTAATGCTTTTACTATATATTTCTTGATGAGGTTTTGCATAATTTAAATGTAGTTATCAACACTATAAATACCAAGGCTATACTTAAATATATTACATATAATTCAAAATCAGATACTGGTATTCCATATTCCATATCTATATAACTAATTATATTCACTATTGTTATATAATACAAATACATTCTATGATGCATACAAAAATGAAATACATAAGATGATAAATAAAGGAAACTCAATGTCAGAAATGATACTCCACCTAAATACGATAATATAAATAAATCTATACCAAAATAAAATAGAGTTGTATTCAAGAAACTACATAACGCTAAAAGCATTGGTATTATTTTCAAAACATACAACTCTATCTTATATAAGTATTTGTTTAGAGAATCTTTCATCTTTTTAGCTTACCACCTCTACAGTATTTATTACCGTTTTGCTTTAATGCTGTCTTAGGTACTAATGGTGTTGGTCTATTTTTAGTATCTTTACTTTTATCTTTCTTTGGTGTTGGCATTATTCTTCGTCATTAGTAGGTTCTGTTACTGTGCTATCTTGGTAAACATCAAAGGTATAATACATTGATTGTACCTTTTCTGGGTCAATGTAATAAATTGTTCTATTCCAAGTAGAACGATTTACAAAGCCCTCACTAGCTGGAATTGTAGTTGAACTTGAAGAGTTCTCTGCTCCTGACAATTTAATTATCTCAGAAGAGATATTATTTTTATCAGAGTCTTTTACAATGAGAATCTCTGGAGCCTTATACCAAGTATTAGACTTAGTAAGTCTAATGTGGTACTCCTTACCATTACTCATCTCTACATTAAATACTATATTAGATACAGTGTTCAATCTTAAAATCCTTGATAATTCTGCATCTACAATTTGTTTAAAAACGTCTGCTGTCATAATGTTTTATTTTTATTGGTTGCAAATATAATTATTAATTTTAATAGTCAAATGAATATAATTAAATTTATTATTTAATTTCGTTCCGCTTTTAATTCGGCGGTTAAGATGTCTATAATTTCTCCCATAATTAACTAATTCTGATTGATGTTACAGTACCGTAATATGTTACGCCTGTATTAACTGAGCTTACGTTTTGAATAAATCCAGCTGCGGTCAATTGAAACACTGCACTTGAATCAAGTGATACATCTCTATTTCCAGCGTGAAAATAACCTGCTGCTTTATAAGTGCCTGTTACGGGTAAGTTAACAGTAGATGATGTCGGCTTGTAAGCAAAACTAATTATTACTATTCCACTTGAATCTGGTCCAATTTGTATAGCGGTATACCCCGTTCCACTAAAAGTTTTTATTGCTGTACTAACCGCCCCCACTTCGCCCGCTGTGTAACTCGGTTTAGTACTTGCCTTTGCCCAAGCGTATACATCACTTGCTGGTCTTGAATTTGATAGTCTTGCATCATTTCCCGCGCAGGCAGTGGTTGAGGTAGTGCCGATTGTTAGATTTGAAGTGCCTGCTCCAATCATAGAACGGAAGTTTGCGGCGGATGCCTTGCGTATAAAACCATCATTGCTTGTAAACAACCCCATAGGGCTTGTATAAGACGATGGGTTTGCTTCCGCACAAGTTGTATTAAAATAGTTTGCATATACATATCCACTTGAATTACGTTGGACTACCGTACTATTACTTGCTGCTGTATTTGCTGTTAGATACGCAGCACTTCCAAGTGTTACCCACGTACCATCTTTCCTCAAAAAAGTACCATCGTTAGTACCTATACCAAGTTTAGTCTTTATCCAATCCCAAAACTTAGATAAGGGTCTACGATGATATGTTGTTGTAGTAGTACCACCTCCTGCATATTGTGCTACTATATAGTCATCATCTTGTGGGTCTGAATTTTCCGTGCTTAAACCATTTATTAATGTATTAAGACTTAAATCTTGTGTTTGTCCTTCACTATCTGTTAATCTAATGTTTTCATTATTTGATGATAATGTATATGTCTTGCCTTCACTTGTTAATGTTATAAAGTTACTTCCATCATATCTATATAACTTATTATCATCAACATTACAGTATAATTTATTAGTATCACCTTGTATAGTTACATTAGAAGTAACTTCGGTTGTTTCGTAATTATCAACTTGATAAATATTATCTGTTAATAAATCATAATAATATCCATCAGTTGTAATCCTGTGTTGAGGATTTGGGTCAGTCCAAGTTGCTGGGTCTTCTTCTACAAGATAATTATAATTGGTATCATAGTATGCATCTGTTGTTTGCACTGATAATGCTTTACTATGTGCAAAATAAACCATCTCAACATCGTTAGGTATTGCGATAGTTTTATCATTTTCTTGGTTAGCACTTGTAGTACCTATTGTTTGGTTGTTCTTAGTAAATGTAGTAGTACCATCATTTATATTACCTCCAATATCTTGTAATGCTTCATATACTGCACCACTTTGTACTGGATTAGTACTTCCTTGTGTTACTGTACTATCAACTTGTTCTTCAACTAAATATAACTCTGTATCAGAAACTTGTTGTAAATTATCGTATTCTTGTTTAGTCAACTTGTTAATTACTAATGAATTAACATTTGTATCTTGATATGTTGTAGCCATTGTATTTTATATGTTTAATCGTTAATATCTTGTCCTAAAATAAATTGTCCTGTTCCAGAGTTACCAAATAATTTACCTGATACTTTATCGTACATGTATCCTTTTGTGCCGATGCGGACTGGGATTAAGTCTCGTACTAATGAAGTATCTTGGTATATTTTAAAGTACTTAATTTTCAATCTGCTAAGACGTCTTTGTGGTTTTTGACTATAAAGTTCTATTGTATTTGAACCGTCGTAAATAAATTCACCACTGACACTACCTTGATTGTTGTCTATTTTGCAATACGTGGGGTAGTTTTTGATTATATGAAAATTGGTATCTGCTGTAATGTTAACCACTCCATTATTGGTCATTACTATTCGTTGGGCTACAATCTTATTTCCCCAAATTAATAATCCAATTATTCCATTAGTGATAAAATTTCGGAATGCAACATTGTTATTGACAGTGTCAGTAAATGCAACTTCACATTCAATTCCAACGTTACTACGATATAACACACCTGTATCAATCCATTGAGTACCCGTACTTTCCAAATATTCCACCCTACTATCGTACGGCATAGGCATTACAAATCTTTTATTTCCAAATCTAAACACTCTACGAATGTTAGGTATCAGATTTGCAACATCTTGTCCTAAGATGAAATTACCTGTTCCTTTATTTGCAAAAAGTTGTTTGCTTACACGGTCATACATATAGCCAATGTTGCCAACACGGACGGGGATAAAATCACGGACAAGAGTAGTGTTATCGTAGATTTTTAAATAATAAATCCTACCTTTCCACCTATTTGATGCAGCACCAAGCGATGCAAAAACATATATATTGCCATCTACTGATATGTCGCTGGGTAAATTCCAACTTTCTGTCGTGTCATAAAACATTATCTTACGAGAGTTGTTGGCATTAACTGCGACTTTGAATTTTGATAGATGAACACGGGAAACCTGTTTATGTTGTGAATTGCCGAAACCTACATAGAGTATTCCATTAGTGTTATTATTATAGTGATTAACATCAACATTGAAGTATCGACTGGCTTTTCTGATACCACAAGCAAAACTATCGGAATTATTAGCGACTGTCTTTTGTGCTTCGACCTCCATACCAGTAGTATTTGAAACCGCTACTCCACTATCAATCCACTGAGTACCTGTACTTTCAAGATATTCTACTTCACTATCATAAGGTGTCGTATATATTACTCTGTTGTAGTTGTCCATTGTCTAAAAGTTATTGTTGGTATAACAGGTTTATTTTTAATATAATCGTCAGCTTGTGTATTGCTTTGATTCCAATCTGATTGTACATTAACTTCAGCTCCAGCTTCAATGCCATCTAATTTAGTTTTATCAGTTGCTGACATCAAACCATTTACACTTTGTGTAGCCAATGGTATTGCGTTAGCACTTATTGCTACCCATTCAGTACCATTGTATCTGTAAGTGTAATCAGTATCTTTAACATTAACTGTCCATCCGTCTTGTGGGTTAGGATATGTTGTAGCAATATCATTATAGGTATTTACTGCTTCTTTCCAGTCAATATTGGTTTCTAACTGAGATAAGAGATTATCGACTTCTGCTTCAGTATAATAATTCTCTAAGTTATTTACTGCTTTGGTAATAAATGGATAACCTGTAGTTCCTTCCCCATTATTTGTCAATTCAGACGTTTGTGTTGGTACTGGGATATTAACTATACAATAATCATAATCATTAGCTCCAAAGGCTTGTTTTGTTAGATTGTTGCCATAATTAACTGGTAAGTTAGTTCCGTTCTTTTGAATAATCAATTCTCCTTTACCAATAGATTCATCAACTAAATCTTCTATCTTATTAGATGAATATGTTTTATAATCTTGTGCTAATGTATCATCAATCTCAGATGGTATTGTTATTGTTTCATTAGTATCAGCATTATCTGTAAATGATTTAGTTTCAGTAGTACCATCTCCTTTTGGATAATTGATAGTCAACACTCCATCAGGTATACTAAGCAAATCAGAGAACGTTCCAGTCTTAGCAATCTTATGTAGTTGTATTACATTATTATTAGCTACACTGTCAAATAACTCATTAGCTGGTGTTAATGCCGTAGTATTTGTGGTATCAATTCCAATCTCATCTAATTTCTGTTTATCAGTTGCTGACATTAAACCATCATCAGTTGTAGTTACATTATTTAAATTAATTACAGTATCTACATCATGCAAAGGATGGTAATCCCCTACTTGTACACCATTAATATTAAATAATAAGTGGCTAGGAGTACTAAAACCATTAATTATTTGTTGATGAATATCTGCTACAAATACTTGAAAATCACTCTTTAATAAGAAAGGATATGTCTTTAACTGCCTTTTATCAATAATAGCAACACTATCCTCTTGAACTAATACAGGTTCTGGACAAGGAGGTACTTCGGTAATTGAGGTTATTTTCAATCTCTGCTGCATACCATTAAAAGCACTCTGAGTTCCAAACACACATTGTGCCTCTTTTAAATTGTGAGCCATTACATAAGCTTGACCTACAAATTTCTCATTCAAGCCCATTACACCAAACTTAATCAAGTAATTATGCAAAGGATTGTGGCAATCTCTAATATCACATAATCCATTACAATCAGTTGGTGGGTCGGGATAGTTGGGGCGGATATTAGCTGAACCTACATTTTCAAAGCCATTACAACAGCCTTTGCAATTAGGGTCAGTGTTTTTACCTAAACAAGGTTCTGACATTACAGTAAACTCATTATCTATCATATTAAAATTCCTCCCTTTCAATAGATTCATCAGCATTTGTTAAACGCTTAGAACAATTATGCCTTACACAATTAAACCTCATAAGCCAACTTATCTGAGCTTTTAGTACAGATACTTGCGCTTTGAGGTCTGTATTTTCTTTAATCACTTCATCAAGTTTCTTTTGGTTTTCATCCAATCTCTTTTTATTATCATCTGAGATTTGTTTATAAAACTCTAAAGCTTCTTTCATATTGGCAATAACACTGTTATCAACTTCAGCAGTGTATTTTCTTCGAGCCAATAACCAAGAAGTTATTGCTGTTACAATTGCAACTAATCCGTTTAATACTATATCATTCATTTTAATCTAATTTACAAATATTTAGGATATGAGATAGTCATAGTTGCAGGTTCTCCTTCAATTTCCACAACTCTTTCGCTAGTAAGAATATCACTACACCACACGTCCGATAGTGTTGATGAAGTAGTCCAATACTTAGATAATATTTCTTTAGTTTCAGTGTAGAATGACTTAGATAATAGTGTCTTAACTGATACAGTTTCTACTGGGTCAGGATATGTAATAATAGATGTTTTAGTTAATGGTGTTGATTCATATCCTGTAATTACCCTCTCTTGCCAAGTAGTAGAATGATATTCATCAGTATCGTGATAAATAGTATCATACAATGTCTTAGTAGTAGAAGTTCCTGTAGTTACAGTTTCAATATTATAACCTATAATACTACTAATTGTTGTCTTAACCAATTTATTATCTGAAGTAGATGAAATAGCTTTCTCATCTTCAGGATTTAAAGATGTGCTACTATATATTCTACTCTTATTAAACTCAGTATCAAATGTTGAAGTGCTGCTGTAAGTAGTACTAACACTTTCATAATTACTATAATAACTTGATTTAGTTGTAGTAGTTTCTAATGTTTCGGACTCAGTATATCTATCAAATATTCTAGACTGAACATAACCACCTGATATAGATTGAGGTTCTACACAATCACAGTGATTGCAACCACAACAACATTCACAATCACAACTAATAGTTATATCATCAAATGTTTTAACCCTTCTTTGAGTAACAGAGAATGTACAATGATAGTTTCCTGAATTAGTACTATTTACAGTAGTATCTCTTTGATAAGTACTCATTCTGCTTAACCACGTAGTAGATGAGTAAGCAGTAGTTTGAATAGTACTAGTACCCGAACTGCTTCTAGAAATAGTTTGTGTTTCAAAGCAAGTGTAAGATGTTGTGTAGTAAGGTTTATTCTTACAACATACATCTCCAACTATCTTACCATCTATATAATACTTAGTTTTAGCCATCTTAATAAAATGATTCGTTGCAAATATATAGGTTTTTTCCTTCTAAAAATTTGAATATTACTATAGAACTATTGAGTGTAAATATTTAACGTTATATTAATATAAAAAGATTTGTAGTATGTATTATAACATCTATTTTTGCGTTGTAAAATTAAATTAATTAATACAGTTATGCAAGAGATTACTGAAAAAGTTTATAAACTCATTGATGAGTTTAAAGCTAACAATGACAAGAACCTCAGTGGTAACAAAGCTGCAGGAAAGAGAGCTAGAAAAATTAGTGTTGAATTAGGTAAGGCATTATTTGAGTACAGAAAAGTTTCTGTAGAAGCTAATAAAAAATAATTCCGATTTCTTTTAGTTTTTCTTGAGTAGCATTACTTTGCCATTATGTTTGCCCAAACTTTTGATAATTCTTTTTTGTAATGCTACTCTTTTTAACTGCCTGAGTGGGGGAACTGGTAGACCCGTTGGACTTAAAATCCAATTGTCAGAAATGACAGTGCAAGTTCAAGTCTTGTCTCAGGCACTAAGTAAAACTTAATTTAACTAAATATGGAACTTTTAGAACGTTTATATCCTGTGTCAGTATTTTTGCTGTGTGTATTATGGACAATAGCTTCTGTATCACTTTTTATTTTTATACAAAAAATGATGGAAGATTATGATGATTTACTAACATATTGGAAAGAGAAGAAATTTGCAGTTATACTACATATAATCTCTATTGTAGTTCCTATTATGCACACTTGTATACATTTGTTCCTATATTATTATAAGGCTTCTTAGCTCAACTGAATAGAGCGACAGACTTCTAATCTGTAGGTTGTGGGTTTGAGTCCCACAGAGGTCACAATTCCTTCATAGCTCAGTTGGTTAGAGCATCTGACTGTTAATCAGAGGGTCTTAGGTTCAAGTCCTAATGGAGGAGCTAAATTAAAAATAACAATGACCCAATTCCAAATATACCTGATAGGAGAGCTTAAGGGTACAAGTGTAAAGACGTTTGGTAGAACTTGTTTTAATCATTGTTATAGATAAATAAATATAATAAAAACACTAATTATGAGTAAAATATACACTGGTTACAGACAACAACTCAAATACTCTGAAAGTGAATTATTTCGTAGGATAAATTCCTCAGGATGCAAAGATGAATTAGATATAATATTACGCTCTCTAGAGTTAATTGTAAATGACTATAACAAATTTGCAAAAAAACATAATAAAGACTACAAAGAAAATAATGGTTTGTCTAAAGTTGAATATCCTCGTATAAATCTTTATATAAAGAGAATAGATGTGGGCAGTGAGGATAAAAATATTGCCAATGATAAATCCATAATAGTTGACTTAAATGTTATGTATCCTGATGGAACTAAAAGCAGAGAATTAGATACACATAAACTTTGTGGAAATTAATAGAAAAGAACTCATTAATAAAACTCATCAAGATTTTAAATCAGGTAAAATAGATTTTGGTCAAACCTTAGAGTTTATGAAAATTAATGATAGTACTGAATATGCTGAGCAAATTGAACTATTACGTATACAAAATAAAACCCTTTGTATAAAAGCTTCTGAACTTGAATGGCTTAAGCATAATGCAGAAATTTCAGACGAGGAGTACCTTAAAAGAGTATGCGAAGTAAATACTAATTTATTTGATAATGAATTAACTATTTGTAATCTTACTTCAGAAATGGTTTCGTTAGAAACTTCTAATCAGTAAAACTAATAATATGGAAAATACACAACAAAAAGATTTCTCATCATTTGAGTCTATACCTTACGATGGGGATGATATATCAAAAGGATTACTAGCTGTGGGATTAATTGCTATCAATCGTTTAATTGAAAGATATAATAATTATGCAAAATATCAAATATCCGAACGAAAATGTAACTACCCAATATTAGAATTAACTTACGATTATGCCGATAATAAAATCAATTTTAGATTTGCTGTAAATTTTGATTCTTTGACAGAGTATTTTAGAGAACTTGCTAATAAAGATAAAGAAATACAATATTTAAAAAATCAATTAGCAAATTCAAAAGCCAATACAGATTACAAAAATTCTCAAATAGAATTATTACAAAAACAAATAAAAGAACTTACTTTTAATCGGACTTTAATAGCAAGTCTTACTGAACCTATAACATTAAAACTTTCTGAGGAATCTAATGATGAGTTAGAACAAAAAATATATCAACAATTAAAAGAGGAATACGCTGTATGAATAGGTCAGGATGTAAAATAGAAAGATATGGTATTAAATTTGATTCTCTATTAGAATTAGATATTTATGAAGAGTTTCTTAGTAGAGGTATTGAATTGGAGAGAGGAGAACCTATTAAAATTATTAATACTTCTAGCAGTCCTATATTCTGCTACAGTAATGATAATAAGAAATTTGAGTTAAGGAAAGACACTAGCTCTATTAGACGTATAGAATATACTCCTGACTTTACTGTAAAAGTACATTTCGTAGCAAAAGAAAAGAATGGTGGAAAATCATTAGAAGGGGATTTTAATGTTTATATAGAAGCTAAAGGATTTGCTAATGAAACTTTTAGATATAGATGGAAACTATTTAAACAATGGATAGTAGAACACGACCCTACTGCAAGAATCTTTCTTATTAAGAGAAGACACAATGGCAGAGTAAATATTAAAGATAACCAAGCTAGACTGAACGAAACTAAAGAAATTGTAGATAATATACTTAATATTATATATGACAAGAACTAATCACATAGCAGCTATTATTCCTGCATATTCTTCTAGAGAGGTAGTAAACAATTCAGTACTATCTCTAGCTACTCAATGGATACCAGATAATACATTTCATTTAGAAATTGTTATAGTTAATGACAATCCTGATAAGATGGAACAGTATAATTACTACATCTCAGAAGATTTTAAAAAGAATATTCTTAAACCACATATTAATATTAGATTGATAAAGCATAGTTCTAACTTAGGGCAGGGTAGAGCTAGAAATACAGGAATAGGAGATATAAATGGATTCTTTGTATTATGTGACGAGGATGACATTTACGCTCCAAATGCTTTGTATAGAATGTGGGAGATAATTCAAAAAGAACATTATAATTCTGAAGACCCAAGACCTATAAGTATATTAACTTGTCCTATTTATTCTTTTGATAAAGATATGTATAGACACATTATCCCAAGTGCTAGTATTTGGGTTAATGCTAAGTTATATAATAAAGAATTTCTAGACAAGTATGGGATAAGATTCCCTACTGATGAGTGTTCTCATAGAGCAGAAGATTACCCTTTTAGTAGAATGGTAGATTATGCTTCGAGAAATGATAAATCTTTCAAAAGAATAGATTTACCTAATGATACTGATACTGTATATTATTGGTATCCTAACCATAATAGTAGGTCTAGACAAGATAAGTTTTATGGTTCTATGCTTAGTGGTTACACTATGAAAGGCTCTGTTAATATTATAAGCTTCATTAAAAACTTCAATGAAAAATATATTATTCCAGATAAACAAGGAGAAGCTGATGAATATTTAAAACAAGAGATTTTGAATATGAACATATATGCTTATTATAATTTCATCTCATTCATTAAAGATTTGTCCTTAGGGTGGCAATGTAAGGAAGAGTACTGGAATATATTAGTCAGTTCGATAAAATCTCTTAGAGAGCAAATTTTACCTTATTGGGAAGAGTATTGCCCTAGTGATATTGCAGATATGTTATACCGAGTTAAACACCACTCAGATATTAGATTTACCGAGTCTTGGATTGGCTCGTTTGAAAGCTTTATAAACAAAGAAAATTCATTGTTGAATAAATCCTTCAACTATATAGTAAAATACGCTAAGAAGTTAAAATTTGATAGCTGTAACCACGAAGTTAATTCTTCTTATGTTAAGGCTTGGAATAAAAGACATTGTAGTAAGTAGTTTTTTCATATTAGTTTGAGTTTTAGTTTAAAAAGAAAAGGCTAGGATTAATTTCCTAGCCTTTTTGATTGATGTGTTTTTAGATTTACTTTGTTTCCTTAACTTCTTCTTTAACCTCTTTTTTCTTCTTAGATTCTTTTTCTTTTAATTGATTCTTGAGGTCTTCAATTTCTTTAGCTTGTTTATCTAAGATTTCTTTAAGACCTACTACAGCTTCAATTGATGTTACAGGATAAATCGGAGTATTACCTCTGTGATTAAGTTCTCCTGATACTATTGTTTTAATTAATGGTTTCATATTACGTATTATTTATTATTTGACTTACTCCTTGCTCTTGTAGCAGCAATCTGCTTCTCTTTCAAGTTTTTATCTATATTTAACTTATCTCTATTAAATCTCATTTGAGCATCCATATTATTTTTAGTATCTATAAGCTTTTGGTCTGCTTGTTTAGATTTAATATCAAACTGTCTTTTAGATTCCTCAAACTCCATCATTCTGAGTTTTAAATCTTCTGAACCATCATCAGCACTATCAATCTGCATTGCTGTTGATTCTAACTTAGATTGAGCTTGAATTTCAGCAACTCTAATTTTAGTTTCATTATCTCTTTGATTCAACATATCCTGATGTTGGATTTGAGCTTGAGCAATTTGTTGTTGAATTTGTGCTTGTTCTTGTTGTGCCTGTAATTGCTGTTGCTGAGCCTCTTGTGCTTGTTGTAACTTCTCAGCTTCATCACGTTCAAGCATCCTTCTCTTATCTGATAATGAAGCACTACTGTACATCTTCATAGCAGTAGAGAATGATATAAGTTGATTTTGTAAACCAGCTTGAACAAGCATTTCCATATTTTGATTGAGTTTCTGGGCATAATCAGAGGTATCTGCTACAATACCATAATCACATTCATTAAACTCATCTCCATCTATATCAATTAACTTATTAGCAAAGTCATCGGTAATGTACTGAAACTTCTTAGATTTTCCTTTCATAGCAATTTTAGCTGTTTCAAGGAAACACTCTAAACTTCTTTTAATAAAATCATCATGTTTCATAAACAACCATTCAGTAATATAGGATGATTGTAATGTAGCTCTTTCAACTCCACCAACAGTTTCTCTATTACTAATCTGTCCCTCACGTTGCTTAGAAATACCTGCAACTTCTGACATAGATTCTTGTATAAAAGCTAGTGTGTTTACATAGCCTTGAATAGCTTCAAATGTAGAGGCATTAAAACCACCTGTGGCATTGTTGTTAAGAGAAGCAGCTAACTTACCAGTAGAAGCTCCAATATTACCTTCAGCGAATGAATCTTGAACTAATATACCTGTTGTTTTAGCATAGTATAACCATTCATCCATTTTCCAACCTCTAGGCATTTTAGCCAAATCTAAGTTAATTAAATAACCCCAATCCCTAGCTATCAGCTTCTCCATTCTATTATGAACTATATCATATAAATAAGCGTAGGGTTTCATTATATCCACCAATGAAAATGGCTTACCTTCATTAACTGAATATATATTACCTATAATACCAAAGTGACATTTAGAAGGATTACTAATAGAATTATATTGTACAGGGCAAGGTCTTATATTAACATAAATATCTTTACCAATCTTAGTGCCTTCCCAAGCTTGATTTACCCAAAAGATTTCTTCTTTTTCTCCTCTATTCTTATCTATAATATAATTCTCATCATAGAATTTATTAACTTCCTCTCCTGTTATTGGGTCATAAGATGTTACCTTTTTAATCTTTCTTTTAGATTTCCAATACATTCTTAATACTCTAACATTACCTTCACCATCAAAAGGAGATAATGTACCTAAAGAAGTACTACCATATATTGAGGCGGGATTAAAGAAAATATCATTATCCTCAAATACATCAGTCAGCATAGGTCTGTTTAATAAACCCTTTCTGTCATCAATATTACCCATAGAATCATACTCACTGTAACCACCTGTTTTGCCAAACTTATCAAGATTCTTAATATCCTTCTTAGTTAAGACGTCATAGAATGTATCAAATATCTTTCCTACAGACCAATAATCTTCTAGAATAATTATATCAGCATCTTCCAATCTATCAGAAAATCCATTACCATAAGCTGTAACTTTTAAATTATTGAGTCTTTTAATTATAGGCTCCCCTCCAACTATTTCACATTGAGATACTTCTTCACCTACAACCATAGCATCCATAAAGCAATCATTAAACATTACTCCAAAGTTATACTCCTTAGAGTAGTGGTTAAGTAAAGCATTTGCTCTTACTTCACGAATATCTTGATAATCATAAGTATAATATTGAGCTATTTGATTTATCTTTTCTTGAAATTTCTTTTCAGATTCTCCTAATTCTTCTCCTTGAGGTTGTGCTGCTTCTTGACCTTGCTGTGCTAATTGCTGGTTTTGTTGTTGTAATTGCTGTCTTTGTTGCTGCTCAGCTTGGGCTTGTTGATATAACTCAGCATTACTATCTTGAATAGCTTGCATTACAGCATTGTATAATTCCTCCTTCTTTTTATTCTCAATGTCAGTAACTGCTGTTGGGTTAGTTATAACTACTCTATAATCAAATACACGTTTAGAAGCTTCACCTCTTAACACATTAAGCTTAGTATTTATAATAGGGTAATGCTGTATCTTATCTGGAATATAATCTCCTTTAATATTATCAGGGTTAAGCATATTAGCAACATCTTTCATATGCAATATGCCATTAACTAGGTCATAGTTAATCTTCTTGTGAGTA
>Ga0310694_10003576_pt1 | contig 15241 bp, 13 predicted proteins | sample 174DNAGHGhighgp2_FD_203884 | JGI IMG/M metagenome (GOLD analysis project Ga0310694, IMG submission 203884) | Sheep rumen microbial communities from Palmerston North, Manawatu-Wanganui, New Zealand - 1742 DNA GHGhigh gp2 (v2) (version 2) | ecosystem: Host-associated > Mammals > Digestive system... | reverse complement strand
ACATGGTGAAGGTCAGGAGGCGCATGCACGATCCGGAAAGGCGTCATTCCGAGACGCGGGAGAACATCGGCAACGCGGAGACGAACTCGGAAAGGCTCGGCCGCGGGATGTTCGCAGACCCCGGCAAGCGCGGCAGGAAGGCTGTCATCGCGACGCTTCCGGACGGGACTGAGAAGAAGTTCGGCTCGATGAAGGACGCCGCGGAGTTCACGGGATGCCAAGCGTCCGAGGTCAGCAGGTGCTGCCGGGGACTCAAGGGGAGCGTGTTCGGGCTGCAGTTCAGGTTCGCGGACCCGAAGGACATGAGCGCGGTCCTCGCGCAGTACGCAAGGGCTGCGGACAAGCTGGGGCTTCCGATTGTAGACGGAGAAAAAGAAGAAAACAATACGGAAAACGAAGATGCAGGAAAGGATGGGAAATAACGGAAGAAGGTCATATCCGGAAATGCTGGGCGAGGGCGCGAGGCCGTTCTCTAACCCCGCGGAGTTCACGAGGCCGGACGGCCTTGACGACGGCTTCGCAAGGCTGGGCGCGATACTCAGGAAGTGCGGGAGCGGAGAGGGAGTGAACGTGCTGAACTACATCAGGAGCGAGGTCGCGGAGATAGCCCGCAACGGCTACGCTCCCGACGAGGAAGGTGTATGGCGCGCAGGCGAGGGCCGTGACCCGGTGTACGGACTCGCGGACAGGGACTTCGATCGTCCGGGGAAGAGGGAGCCGGAATGGGTCAGCGTCCGCAGGAGCGCGGAAAGGCCGCGTCCGGGGGAGAACTGCTGGCTTGCCGGGTACGTGTACCGCGGCGTTGCCGAGTACGTGAACGGCGAGTACATGGGCGGCGACGAGTGGGATACCGTGTTCAACGACGGGAACAGCCCGATGTTCACCGTGCTGTACTGGAAGCGCATAGAGCCGATAGACGGCATAGAGGAGGAGATCTGAACAGCAGACGCCCTTATGCGATTGTGCGGATGCAAGGCTCGATGCACGGGTCTTGTTTCCGCATTTTGCGCATAAATATCTTATAATACAATAAAACCGTTTGACAGGAAATGCGCAGACATAATGAAGAGCCGGACATTCTTGAGGAAAGCATCCTTGACGACTTGGAACAAGAGGAGGTCGAAGACGACGACTATGCTCCGGAAGATGACGAGCCGCAGGACGAGAGCTCGTTCGACACCGTGCTGAGCATAGACTCCAGCACGGTCCATCCGATAGACTACCTGGGCAAGTGCGCCGGACTGCTGAAATGCAGGCACTCGAAGCCGGAGGAGGCCGCCGGGCATGGCGACTACGTTTCCGTAATCAGGCTCTGCAAGGGCGAGCTGTCGCTTTCCGCGTTCTGCGACTTCATATCGGCCGTGTTCTACATGACAGGCGGCAACGCGGTCAAGATTGCCATAGACCCGTATGACGGGAAGAAGTACTCGTTCAACGCCGACTACAAGTTCCGCATGGAGAAGTGGCAGCACTGCGTCAGCATCAGGAACACCAGGACCCTTTCCAGACTGTTCGGGATATTCAGGGACTCCCCGGCTGACGAGCAGGAGATACTGTACGTGCTGCTGAGGGCGATGAACGCGCGGTTCCGCAAAATGGGCAAGATCGGCAGGCTCGGCTGCGAGAGGAACTTCATCGCGAAATGGAACCGCAAGAAGAAGCCGGTGCTCATGGTTGACGCGTCCGGAAAGATATGCGAGATAGCGGACGGCTGCGACGTGACAGGCGCGGACAATGACGGATACGCGTGCGTCTTGGACAGCAACGGCAAGTACGCGATCGCGGCCCCGGATGGCAGGCTGCTCGGAAACAGGTGGTTCTACGGCTGCGACGCGAACCTGTTCGGGGACTACGGCCTTGTCGCCGTGCAGACGACCGCGCTCCGGTGGAACTTCATCGGCAAGGACGGCAAGTTCAAGCTGCCCGGCGACGGAATCAAGGCGCTGCAGGTCAGGTCGTTCAGGAACGGGTACGCGAAGGTGTTCATGGACACGGACTCGTGCAACTTCATGGACGCCGACGGGAACTACCTGATGAAGGAATGGGGCAACTACTCCGGGGAAGTCTCGGACGGGCGCGTCGCAGTGAAGCAGGGTACCCTTTACGAAGGACTCGGCGTCACGTACAACTACGCGAAGGTCCCGCAGGGTACGCTCCTGCTCGATACGTGGATGAGGAAGGCGGAAGACTTCGCTGACGGACTCTCGGTAGTCGCGAACAAGCACTGGCTGTACAACGTGGCGCGCGCTGACGGCTCGTACCTGTTCAGCGAGTGGTACGGGGAGATAAGGCGTTCTGAGTGCGGGCTGTTCCGCGTCCGCATAGGGGACGGCCTGTACAACGTGGCTGACAAGGACGGCAAGTTCCTGCTCGACCGCGGCTATCCCGGCTGCGACATCGTGAGCGGGAGGCTCGTCCAGCTCAGGAACGCAAGGAACAGGATCAGGAGAAGCATGTTCGTGCTCGACCTGCAGACGAAGAGGCAGTACAAGGGGGAGATAGTGAAGACGTATGGCGACTGCGGCCTCTACTGCATCATGCAATATGACGACTCTTGGAACCTGATGGATGCTGACGGCGACATGCTGTTCAATGCGAATGTAGGGAACGGCTTCTCGGAGCCGGAGTTCTCGGAAGGGTTCTTCTGGACTACGGACGGCACGGACTGCATCCGTTTCGACATAAACGGAAACATAATATCAAGCATATGAGAGCAAGAAGGGCATACGGAACCGGTACGGAGATACTGGACGAGAGCCTGTTCGACGACATGGCGCCGGAAGAGGTCGAGGATGACGATTCCGGATACAGGACGGAGTACGGTACGGAGATGTTCATCCATTCCCAGTGCCGTTATCCGGCCGGGTACCTGCCGAGGTGCCTTCCCGTGCTGACTGACAGGTCCGCAGCCGGAGAGGAGGACAGGAACCATTGCTCCGCATTCACTTTCGACAGGTCCGGTCTCAGGATTGCAGACCTGTTCAGGTTCGTCGCCGCCGCGTTCTGCATGTCAGGCTGCGAGAAGACGAGAATCGGCGCCACGAAGGAGTACGGGCTGACTGTCGAGAAGAAGCACTACGGCCTGTGGATAACGACGAGGAAACCGTTCGGCGCGATGTTCGGGATGTTTTCCGGAAGCGGCGATGACGACAAGGTGCTGTTCCGGGCGCTTGTCCGGATCCTGCACGCGCACCTGCGCGATTCCGGATTGCTCGGCAAGTTCGGCGACGTGTTCTACGTCAAGTGGATACGCGGAAGGAAAACGGAGGCGTTCGTAACTGACGGAAGCGGGAAGTTCGCCGAGATAGAGCCGTATGAAAGCATATACAGGTTCAAGGACGGCGTGGCGGCGGTCAAGGACGGCGACAAATGGAACATGATCGATACGGACGGGAAGCTTGCCGGGGAATGGTTCCTGAACGGGGACAGCATGAACGACGTATTCGGCGACGGCGAGTACATCCCGTGCGAGATAGCCGAGCATAAGTGGAACTTCGTGAACAGGAAGCGCGAGTTCCTGCTGGACGAGCCGCTGTATGCGAATACCGTATACGGATTCGGGGAAAGCGGCTACGCGAAGGTCGAGCGGCCCGGCGACTTGCTATGCAACTACGTTGACAGGAAAGGGAAGTTCCTGATGGATAGATGGGCGAAGTACTACGAGGAGCCGGGCGACGGCTTCGTGCTCGTAATGCGCGGGGACTATCGCAATAGGAATGCCGAGTACAACTATGCAAGGGTTCCGGACGGCAGCCCGCTTCTCGGCGAATGGCTCCGGACCGCATACGGGTTCAAGGACGGCCGCGCGGTCGTGTGTACGGACGGCCGCGTATCGTTCATGAACGGGAATTATGTCAGGGAGCCGGACTACAACATGGTGGGGACGGACGGGAAGTTCATCTTCAAGAGGAAGTACAACTGGATCTGGACGTCGAGGTACGGATACAACGTCGTGCAACGGGGCGAGGAGTACAACATCGCGGACGGGAACGGCAAGTTCATGCTGGAATGGGCCAGGGAAGTGCATATATGCACCGAGAGGATTGTCCAGACCTGCACGTCAAGGAACCACTCCGCGAAGAACATGCGCCTGTTCGACATGAAGAACGGGATGGATGAGATATGCCGCGGCGAGTTCATGGCCGAGTACGGGGAAGCCGGGTTCATATGCGCCAAGACGGCAGGGGACAAGTGGAACATGTTCCGGTACGACGGAAGCATGCTGCTGGAGAACGGGATGCCGACAAGGTTCTCGGTTCCGGAGTTCAAGGACGGGATGTTCATCACGTCGGACGGTCTGGGATGCGTCAGGTTCGACACCGAAGGCAACATGGTCTTGTACGTCTGATATGTCTTGTCTGACTGGGAAAAGCCGGGTTCTTGTATGGGAATCCGGCTGTTTTCATTTAAAAATGCGTCAATGGATAAAAATTTTCATAGATTTTTAAACTTTTGGGTTGAAACCGAATATAATGATGATAAATAACTTTGAAGGCACGTCTGATCTTATGTTGTGAACCGCTTGCATACATATAAAATAAACACACAAAGTTATCTTGACTGGTTTGACAAAAGAGTTGACGGCGTGTCATAGGGGTATAATAATCATTAATTAACTGATTTCATTTAATATGCTATCAAAAATGTTGAAGTTATTTTAAACTATTTTGTCATTTTGTAGTATACTTATGTAGATTGTCTTTATTTCTTGTAAACACATAGAGGCATTAAGTTGTCTCTGGATTTCCCGGAGTCCGATAGTCCGGGCTGCCCCTGAGTTCGGGGAGACGGGACGTGGAGATGACCTATAGGAAAACGCATTCTTTTTTAGAATGGTCATGTGAGTACCAAGTCACCGATGAATCGTCAAAAGAAAGTAAACATATGGGATTCTATGAATTTCTATGTTCTACAGAACTATTTTAAGGATTTAATAAGTTTAGTAGTTTAGTAGTTTAAGGTTTTAGAAGTTTTAGTGATTTAAGTGAGTTTAATTTTTAAGGTTTTGGAATTTTTGTAGTTTAAGGTTAAGGTTTTTGGTAATTTTGTAGTTTAAGTATTTTAAGTGAGCGTTATAGCAGGTTAAGGATTCGGAAGTTTTTTTGGTTTAAGGATTTAGTAGTTAAGTAGTTAAGTGAGCATTGTAGCAGATTAAGTGAGCGTTGTAGCAGATTAAGTGAGCGTTTAGCAGGTTAAAGGTTTCGGAAGTTTTTTGGTTTAAGGATTTTAGTAGTTTAGTAGTTTAAGTGAGCGTTTAGCAGGTTAAGTGATTTCAGAAGTTTTTAGTTTTCAAGAATTATAAGTTTTTCCATCATAACATAATCAAAAGCCGTAAGATGCTTAAGATGAATCCTTCATCGGATGAATCGAGACGCATTCTTAGTGGAAATTGCAAGACATTGCGCGCGCATTGTCACATTGCGAAAGGCTGTCTATCTATATGACGGCTTTCTTATCAGAACCATTGACAGGTACTGTCCACAAGACGGAACCTAATATTGTTTAACGCACGTTTCTAATGAGATATGCGGTTATTTTCGTTTCCGTATACCAAGATGATTCAGGATGATGATTCCCGAACAGAGAATTTGATAAATATATCACACAGATTTTCATAAGTCATATGAAACTTTCAAGAAAACAGAAGATACGATTATACGAATCCGTTATGCGGACTCTTTCCAAGCAGGTTTACGGAATGCTAACAGAGAAACTGACCGCTTCCGTAGTCCCGTCCGTGCAAAGGTGGCTTGACGACCAGATTGACATGAACGCCCCTGAGTCGATAGAGGAAGTGCGCAGGTATCTTTTCGCGAAAGACCCCGGAAAATACGGGCTATGCACCAAGAAAGGGGAGTTGATTATGCAGTCTTTCTGCAATTCGTACATCGCGGACAACATTTCTTGGTTCAGAACGTACAAGCTGTTCTTCGCAGTCTCGCAGACAGGCAATCTCGCGGCAATAGACTGCCATTACGGTCCCGTAAGGCTTGTCATAGACTATGTCAAGTACGATTTCTCGCTTACTTTCACAGAGAATCTCGGAAAACTGTGCAAGAGAGTGTCCGAAGTCCTGAAAACTGCGGGTTCCCTTGAAGAATACAGGAAAGCCGGGCTTGAAATCACAGAAATGGCGAGAAAATCCGGCATCAAGCAGGTCAAGTTCTCGATTTAGCGCGTTTTTCTTGCCAAGGAAAGCGCGTTTTCCATCAAAAACAGGCTTGTTTTGACGATATTTAAATATCGCCGATATTTAAATATCCCCGACATTCAAATATCGGAATATATCTGAATATCGCACGGATAACTGAATATCCGCGACGATTTAATATCGTATTCCGAAGTTCCGGATATTCATATATGGCAGGACCCGCGCATATCGGAATGTCATATCTGATTGCCGCTCCATCCAACCGGAATTCAACAATAGACATTATGACCACTGCTTGGCCCTGTACAATGCATCAGACGCAAGTCTGCTCTTGCTCTTATAAGAATCTGATGCAAGGAGAAGAACCTGTGCTATGCAAGCCGGTCTGCTTGGATGACCGGTTTCTTCGCTTTGCATTTGCGCATCCGTTCAGGAAAACGCATCAGAAGGAGCTTTAGCCGCTTTGACTGAACAGATGAGCATACTGACGGAGAAAGAGCCGTACAGAGCGAATCTGGTGCCTTTTCTGCTTCGTATTGTTGCATGTTCAAGAATCCGGTTCTGTTCAATCAGTTTGAACATGTCTTTTATAGTGAACAAAACATGTCATATACAGCATTTTGTATATTATAGTGAACAAATACAGCCGAAAATGTTTAGGAAGCCGTACATGGCGAATTCGGAAGCATTCCGGGCTTCAAGCCGTGCATCCATGGAACCGAGCAGACAAACCATCTGAATAGTAGAGCAGGTTTCATGATTTTGAATCTGCTATGGCGAATGGATGCTCATCTCTAATCAGTAAGCATGGTTGCTTGTTGAAAGATGACGGATTGCTTAATAGTTGCATTTTGAACTGTTATAAGCAAGATATGCTCTTAATAGTTCTATTTGCAACTGTTATCTTCGAACTGGATAGACAATAATGAAAGTTCCAATGCAGAGATGAAGACAAGAAGCAACTATGGTTCCGAGACTTGGTTCCGAGACTTGGTTCAATGCACAGAGATGCAGTGCCGGAATCTTGGAACCCGGTTCCATGCTCTTGCAGCCATGCAGGTTCTTGCATCTACTGAAATCCGAAGTTCCATGTATGAGATTCGCAGATTCGGATGTCAAAGAAACCGCTTTCTGGTCTTAAAAAATAGAGTATTTTCCAAAAATCTGTTAATTTTAGGTTTTGTTAATAATTCTTAAGCTAATGGATGTTAAAATTTGTCAATGGTTGTTAATAACTACTAAGAGATGTTAATAAATGTTAAACTTTAGCTAAATTTAATTAAAATTAGCTAACTTTAGCTAAAGTTTTTTGATTTATTAACACAATTTAACACTTTTTAACATCTATTTGGAAATTTTATGTTAAAATTAACTAAATTTAACATAATTTTCATAATTTTAACTAAAATTTTGTTAAATTCACTGTTTGCTATAGATATATAATATACATGTATATTATATATCAGAGATGTTTCAAACAGTCTCCCGGAAATAAGAGAGCCATGAAAATGTACGGAAACATTACGGATTCATGAATGTAGCTTTTATATTTTCCCGTCCGGAATCTATGCAAGGATATTCGGAAACTCTACGGAATCATGAATATAACAAATAGAAAAATCCTGTCCGGATTCCACGGAACCGGGATTCCATGAATGATGACGAAAGAAACCGGATAAAAGAATCCGGATTCTTTTTCATAAATGGATACTCATCGCTCGCACGTATACATGCAGGCATTAGGAGTTGTTAGGTTTCATCCGGAAAGCAAGTGTTAAAGAGACCTAACGCAATAAAAGCTTCCTGCCGGCTGACGAAACGAGGATACATGGAAACTTTATGGAATCGTACATGAAACGAATTAGATTATCATATCCGGATAAACCAGATCAGTGCCTGCAGAAACATCTCATGAGATGCAAAAAACCGGTCTCCTGCAGTCTTCAACTCACTGAAACATCAGGAAACCGAATTCCGGAAAACTTCATAAATGAAATTATTAACTCATTTAATCCGGATTCTTTTTCATCTGTTTGTTTGTTCGATTCATGAAAGGAAATCTACGGCGGTGAAAGATCTGCAGGTTTCTATCTCTGATCGTCATATCCCTGAACTGCTCTACGTATTCATGAACACAACTCCGGATTTCTTTTTCTGTCAGTTTGTTGTAACCGGTGTTTTCCATATATCCAATTGCCAGTTTTCAGTTTGTTATTTATTAAGATACAAGGACTCTGTATTCATCCATTAACATTTGTTGGGATTTCGCCTTGAATCTTCTGAAACTTGCTGACTCATCTCTAAAAATATGTTAAAACAGCCTCAACCGGTTGATTATTTCGAATTTTATCCATAAATTTGCATGCTGGATATATAAGATAACAAAAACATTGAAAAGACTATGGGACTTTTTACACCCAAGAACCGGATAAGAATCCGGGAAAGCATCTGCGAAGTCCGCTCGGATGACGGTTCCACATCCAGGGAGATGTTGTACTTCATCGAGTTCGGTATCAGGCGCAGGTTGTTCGCAAAGGTAGAATGGCTACCGTTCAGGGACGAGAAAGGAAAAGTCATCCGGTACAGGAGCAAGAGCGACGCAGAGCAGTTCGTGCATGCCCTCATGCTGGATGCCGAACGATAAAAAGCGAAAAGTACGGAAAACATGAAAGTTTTTAGAATAAGCACGGAGAACGTCCTTCCGAACAAGGACGAGAACGGAGAGCCTGTCGTGCTGGGTGCCGCAAGGAAGGCTCCGCCTGCATTCATCAGGACGTATGTGATAGAGTTCAGGCTATGGCGCGGCCTTTTCCGCAAGCCGAAGTGGATCCGCTTCCGCAGCCGCAACGGTTCAGTGATGAGATTCCATACATGGGACGAGGCATACAACATTCTCCAGACAAACTACCTTTGATTATGGCAGACACCAAGACAACAGGTCAGGTATTCACACCGAAATGGATAGTCGGGAAGATACTCGACATATCCATGTACAACGGGACCGGAATCCTCGGGAAGCATCTCATCGACAACAGCTGCGGCGACGGGGCTTTTCTCGTGTCTGCAGTCCGCAGGTACTGTTCCGCATTCTTCATCAGGCATGACAGTTCCGCGGAAAGTATGGCCAAGCTCCGGAGCGATCTCGAGACATACATACACGGGATCGACATAGACGGAGATGCGGTTGCCGGATGCATACACAGGCTCGACGAGGAAGTCGCAAGGCACGGCCTGTTCGGGATAGGCTGGGACGTTTCGCGCCAAAACGCGTTGACGGAGAAGCGGTTTGACGGAAAGATGGACTTCGTCGTAGGGAATCCGCCATACGTCAGGGTCCATAACCTGCGGAACTCGTACAGCGCGGTGAAGAGCTTCAGCTTTGCGAAATCCGGGATGACGGATCTTTATCTTGCATTCTTCGAAATAGGTTTCCGGATGATGAGTCCGGCAGGCGTCCTATGCTACATCACCCCGAACTCTTGGTTCATGAGCAAGGCTGCAAGGGAGATGAGGGAGCATATCCGCAAGGATCGGAAGCTCAGGGCGATCATCGATCTCGGACACGAGCAGGTGTTCGACAACGCGACGACATACACTGCGATAACGCTGTTCCGCAACGGTTCTGTATCGGACACTTTCGGGTTCTGCACGCTGAATCCGGAAACCGGAGTCACCGTATTCAGGGACAGTCTCGAATTCGACACCGCATTCACGGAAACAGGACTCATTCTCGGCAAGCAGGAAAGCGTAAGGAGAGTGTCAGAAATCCTGAACAGCAGTCCGGACGGAACAGTGCATGTGAAAAACGGATTCGCTACTCTATGTGATGATGTTTTCATAGGTGATGATGTCCCGGACAGCGACTTCACGATAGACGTTCTGAAGGCTTCGACCGGCAGATGGACAAGATGCCTGTATCCGTACTACTGCGACGGGAAGCTGGTGCCGGAGCAGGAACTGTTCAAGGACAATACAGTCAGGGAATATCTGGAAAGCCATAAGCAGGAGCTTCTGAAGGGCAGGAAGGATTCCCCGGACTGGTACGGATTCGGAAGGACGCAGGCGATAAAGGACGTCTGCACGAAGAAAGTCGCCATCAACTGCATCATCAGGGACATCGGCGATCTCAGGATAGAATCCGTAGACGAGGGACAGGGCGTGTACAGCGGGTTCTACACACTCGGACTGGAAGCCGGCGAAGTGCGGAGAATCCTGATGAGACAGGAATTCATAGACTATGTCATGATGCTCCGGAAATACAAGCGCGGGGGATACTACACGTTCAATACGAAGGAAGTCGAGAGATATATCCAGTCCAAGTTGAGATAATCCGGATATGCATAAAGAAAAAGGCTCCGGGCTGCTCGTGCGGTCCGGAGCCATTCCATATTCATTTGTATGGAATCGTTACTTGTTAATCTTGGTCTTGGTGAACAGTTCCTTGATGAACTCGATGGCATTCTGGACATACTTGATGTCGTAGATACCGTTGGACACGAGTCCGGTTCCCAGGCCTGTCAGGATTGTATAAACCCATGCTGCGAACGAGCCGACAGTCCCGTAGCCTGCGAAGATTCCCCATCCGAACACGAGACCGAGAATCGAGATGAGCATCGGGCAAGCCCATGAGATGAGCTGCTTGACCCAGCCCTTGGCGCCGACAGCGTTGTTGATGAACTCCGTAACGATGACGTTGAGAGCTGCAACGCCGCCGATAGTTGCAAAATAAGTTGCGACCAGTGTTTCAATCATAATCTTGAATTTCGTTTTGAACCGCAAGAACAGTTCTCGCGGCGAAGTATTTATCTTGGATGTTCAGATGTTGCAATCAGAACCATAATTTTGAAAAAATCATATGCATATTATGCATATGCGGAACAAAAAATCAGGTTTTCATGAAAAAAAGTCATGAAAATATTTTGCGGTTCCGCATTTAATGCTTATCTTTGCACCGCAAACCGGCATAGAGCTCGGTAAGCATCTGCGGGGCTTAGGGCATCGAGTGCTGAAACCAGCAACCTGCATTTGCGAATCCGACTGTGTTCCTATTCTGCAATAATCGGTAGAACAGATGCCCGTCATGATCTACACACCGCCGGTTGCTCTTTAACAAGCTTGCCGGATTCATCGAGTCTGTTCCAGTCAAATTAATCACGATTTCATCCGGCAGGCTTTTGTTTCAAGAAATGTAAAACTCTTTATTGTGAATTGTTTCAAAATTTTTAAAATCCACAATTTGCCACAAATGGTAACATTACTTTAATTTTTTATTTTTTTTTTTCTTTCTACGTTGAGAAACGAAATCGAAAAAAGGGCTAACATTTTCCAAGGCAATGAGTTCGCGAGAACTTGTTGCCTTGCTTTTTTATATCTGGCAATCAGCCACTTATGCTAAAGAATCCTAACAAACTATCATTTTCATTCAAAAATGTTGACAGATAATCGGAAAATATCTATATTTGCAAACTCAAACAACCATTTTGTCCAACCAGTTAAAAAAGCAGATTATGGAATTAGATCCAATCAACATCGTAGCGCTTTGCCTCATGGTTCCGTTCTTGGCTTCAATGGTCGTAGACGTCATCAACATCTACAGGATCACGTGCAAGGATACGGAGAAGCGCGCAGACACGCTCAGCGAGTACAAAATCAAACAGGACTATCGCCTCAGGTCCAGATTCATCATGGATACGGTAAAGGACATCTTCCTGAACGTCGTCATCATCGGGATCATCATCTACATCGTCTGGGGCATCAACTAACTGACAACTCTATGGTATTCTACGCAAACGGAAACTGCATAACCGGAATCGCCAAGGACGGAACCAAAATCCGGCAATGCGATGATGACGAGATGTTTCCTGCATTCGCAGAGAATGTCGACGTCAAGATAACCGAGAAGTGTTCTGTCGGATGCCCGTTCTGCTACGAGAACTGTACATCAACTGGAAAGCATGCGGACTTGGACTCTTTCGAATTCATAGACCACCTGCATCCATATACGGAGATGTCCATCAACGGGAACGACATGGACCATCCGCAGCTGGAGTCTTTCTTGGCAAGGCTGAAGAAGCAGAAAGTCTATTGCAACATCACCGTTAACCAGAAGCAGTTCATGGACAACTTCGAGAAGATATGCACGTACCAGTCAACAGGTCTCATATCCGGAATCGGAGTGTCCTTCAACCATTACGACAAGGAATTCATGGACAGGTTCCTCTCGGTCAAGCACGGGGTGATGCATGTCATCGCGGGAATCGTGACTGAAGACGAACTGAAGCAACTGTCGGGCTACAGCATCAGCCTGCTGATTCTCGGCTTCAAGGAATGCGGCAGGGGCGAGCGGTTCATTGAATCATCGGACGGTTCTGTTGAAACGCGGATACAGGAACTGCGCGGAATCCTTCCGGACCTGCTCGGCGGCGACGAGTTCAGATGCATCTGCTTCGACAATCTTGCGTTGTCCCAGCTCGGCGTCAGGGAAATGGTTTCAGATGACGAGTGGAAGAAGTCGTATATGGGAGACGACGGCACGTTCACGTTCTACATCGACTTGGTGAACGGGAAGTTCGCTCGGAACAGCATAGCGAACAGGAAACTGATTATCGGGAAGCGGAGCATCGACGAGATGTTCGATTTCATCCATCGCTTGAAGAATTACAAGAAGAGGAACAAAAACATAAGATTATGGCAACACTGACAACAAGGAACGGCGTGTTCGAGACCAACAGCAGTTCGGTCCACACGCTTGTAATCGGGAACGATTCGGACGAGTTCATGAACCGTCTTCCGGACAAGGTCTATTTCAAGTTCGGCGAGTTCTGCTGGGAGTTCGAGGAGTACGACGACACTTCCAGCAAGGCTTCTTACCTGTACACCGCCATCTATGACGTGTACTGGGAAAAGAACGAGAACAACAAAGAGATGATACAGGACTTCGTCGAGTACATAAGAAGCACCCTTGCAAAATGGAACATCGGGTGCGAGTTCGAGAAGCCGAAGATGGCAAGGTACGGAACCTATCTTGAAACCGGCACAATCGACCACAGTGACGAGTTGAAGCCATTCCTGTCGAAAATCCGGAAAGACGAGGTGATGCTGATGAACTTCCTGTTCTGTGAGGATTCCGTGATATATACAGGGAATGACAACGAAGATGACGAACGCGAAATCAAGGAGCCGAAGAATGTCATTTACATCTACGAAAAAGGAAACTGATTATGTTAGAGTCAAAAGAAGACATAAAGAAACTTACACAGGAACAGCGTGACGCTTTGCTGCTTGCATGCTTGGATGCGTTGAGTTCGGAAGCATGCGACATCAGGGACGAGATTTCGACTCTTGACCGGATGACTTCCGGAAACTGGATGCACAAGATATCGTTCATCAAGGCGAGAGCGCAGAGCAGGAAAGAAACCCTTGACAGGATTGCGGAAACAGCAGACATCGACTACGAGAACTTTTCGTCAAGCGACATCTACGACGACTTCACGGAAGCATTCACGCTAATATAGGGAAATGCATCCGGTTTTGCCATGATTGTTCCGGATGCACTTAAAGTAGTTATTTGGTTGTTGGACCGTGCATTATCCGATGCGCGGTTTGCAGGAGACTTGGCGCGATAGACGAGTCTCCTGCTTTTGCATCCGGAAACAGATTAATCATTATATTTGCAGGACAAATCAAGAAAGGGATATGGATAAAGCAACATTTGAGCATATAACAGGCATGCTGAAAGAATTCACAACAGGTTCCGAATTCGAGAACCACGTATTCTGCGTGGGCGGCTCTGTCCGCGACATGGTAATGGGAAACGAAATCAAGGACATAGACTTGGTCGTTGATTTGCCGGACGGCGGAATCCGGTTTCCGGAATGGCTTGAAAGCAAAGGGCTTCTTTCGGGGACCGTCGTGAAGTATCCGTCTTACGGGACGTCGATGTTCAGGCTTGCCGGATGCCCGGATGTCGAACTCGAATGCGTACAGACCAGAAAGGAGAAGTATGTTGACAGGACTTCAAGGAAACCTGCGACATCATACGGAACCCTATACGAGGACTGCATGAGAAGGGACCTGACCATCAACGCCCTCTACTATTCAATCACAGACGGAAAGATAACTGATCCGTGCGGAAACGGCCTTGAAGACATCAGGAACCATATCCTGAGGACGACAGGGAATCCGGATGACGTATATGACGACGATCCGCTGAGGATACTCAGGTGCATAAGGTTCTTCTGCAAGATGAACAAGCATGACGGCGACTGGAGAATATCCGGAGATACGGCAAAGGGGATGGTGAAGAACGCATTCCGCCTTGTCATCATATCAAGAGAGAGAATCTATGACGAACTGTGCAAGATGATTGCCATCGACTTCCCGACAGCGCTGGCTCTGATGCACAAGTACGGAATCGTACAGTACGTCTTTGCGGACACAGGCATAACAGGCGAGCAATGGTACGATGCAATAAGGGAAGCGCAGGCGCTTGCCGGCATCTATGAAATCTACGACAAGCAATATCCCGCTTCCATTCCGGAGCATATCGCTCTTGCCGCTTTATTTGCCGGAAGAACGGATTCCGGAAAGGCAAGGACCGTTCTGAAGAGTCTCAAGTTTCCGAACGTCACGACGGATGCAGTCGTAAAGATGATGGATGCGTATCCGCTCTTTATGCAAATCAAGGACAGCGAGTCCCTGCACAGGCTGCAGTTCCGGATTGGAACCACTGAACTATGGCTCGGACTATGCAATATTGCCATTGCAAAGACGAAGAATACAGTTCCGGAAGAATTCATCGTATCCGAAATCATCAGGGAGTGCAACGAGGATTATAGGAACGGGACTTCCATGTTCGGGTACAGGCTCCCGGTGAGCGGAGATGACATCATGGAAATAAGGAACATCGGGAAATCAAAGGAGGTTGGCTTATGGCTGCAGTATGCAATGGGTCTCGCGTTCAAGAACCCGTTGATAAGCAGGGACGAGATGATTGGAAACATCAAGGCACAAAGTCCTGATATTCTGCGGAATAAGTCCTAATGAGTCCTAAAATAATATGGCTTGTAGAGTCCGTTCGTTAAACAGTGT
>Ga0310694_10003575_pt1 | contig 15242 bp, 10 predicted proteins | sample 174DNAGHGhighgp2_FD_203884 | JGI IMG/M metagenome (GOLD analysis project Ga0310694, IMG submission 203884) | Sheep rumen microbial communities from Palmerston North, Manawatu-Wanganui, New Zealand - 1742 DNA GHGhigh gp2 (v2) (version 2) | ecosystem: Host-associated > Mammals > Digestive system... | reverse complement strand
AAATCGAGTATCATTAAGGACGCTTCTTGCATGTGGATAGTGCCTTTCCATTAGCTCTATAACTTCATGATCATAATCACACAAAATAACATTTTTTACACTGGAATACTTTAACACTTCATATGCAGCAAATAGAGAACCTCCACCAAGAATTAGCACTTCGGAAATAATTGGTATAAATGCTATCGGAAGATGTACTAACATCTCATGATATAAGGCTTGATATTCTTCAATATGTTGTATTTCTCCATTTATTACCAATACTTTTCCTAACCATGGGTGTTGATACAAAATGATTCGTTGCTTAGCCGATATTATACATTCAAGCTGCGTTAATCCGTCTAGATAGAAACTAATTAACTCTTTTTCATAGAACTTCATTTTCTTCTACCACATCATTCGATAATTCGTTGTTATCAAGAAAGTATCCAGGACGATGCTGTTGTATGTGACTACTTCCTGCTCGTTAACCGTTCAAGACTATTTCCTAATAAGATGATCTGTGATTGTACACGCTCATTTCCGTGGTATTGAAACGAGTCGATTTGAAACAACTCATTCACTTTTTCTCTTTATAATATAGGCGGATATTCTATTAGAATAGTTGTTATGCTATTTGGTACTCCTGTGTACTATATAAATTGAGCGCATTATTAATATGAGTGCATAGTTGCCATATACTAATTTTCATTCCAGAAAAAAATTATGATAATATATCTTTATGAAAAAGTGGAGATTCAGATGATTGCCTGTGCGAGGATATTCACACTTTATAACGGACTGACGCATATGACGCAGTACATTAATTGCGTATTCTTTCTCTTCTTTTCATTGACTTAAACATTTACTAATTCATTAGATTAGAAATACCAATAAATTGTTTTTGAGGAGGACACCATATGTTTAATGATGAAAGTTATTACTCCAATATTCGCAATTTCCTGATTATGAGAGCAAGAGCAGTTCAAGTGGACTGTAAAAGCAATCTTATGAATTTAAGTGTTCTTTCTGAAGAGTATTATGAACAAATACTGAATGCTCTTTTGGATTGTAATTTAGTTAATGCAAATACTGCTAATCAGAACGAACACGGCTATGATCTAATTGATAAATCAAAACGAATTATAGTTCAGGTGTCTGCTACTTGCAACTCTACAAATATTCGGAAAAAAATACAGAATTCTATTGATGCCTGTAAAATAGATGAAGGAAAATGGCAATTTTATTATGTACCTATTACGGAGAGTGTCCCAAACCTAAAAAAGGATTTTAAACTTCCAAATTGGTGTCTCTTTAACAAAAAAAGCGATGTACTGGATATTAATAGAATCATGCAGCTTGTTCGAGACACGAATATAGAAACTAAACAAAAGATTTCAGAGATTGTTGATAAATATTATAGTAATAACTCTGTTTTGAGTGATTGTCAAAATGATGATAATGTGGATTTTGACATTTCAAGCATGCTTCCAGAAACTGACGCTACAAGAATACTAATCGAAAAAGTAAACAAAACTATTGAAAGCGGGAACTACTGTGATGTAATTCAAATGGCACTTGATGCTGTTCAAATAGCTGAAGCTTCTGACGAAGATGACAAAAAAATGTATAGAATTGCTTTCGCTAAATTCACATCCATTACAATTATGACTGTCTTTCCCGAAAAAGCTCAATTAGCTATAGGTTATATTACTGATATTTTTAATGGAGGGGTTTTTTCGAAATCAAAGCACAAACAATGTTATCTATATGCTCTTTGGGCATATTTCAGCATTCTAGAAAATGATATCAACGCTGCCAAGGAAGCGTTAAAAAAAGCGAGAATATATGAAATCACAATCGATGATACTCTTGTCTGTGATGATATTGATGGCAATATTCACTTGTATGAAGGTCAGTTTCCAAAGGCAATTGATTTGTTTAATATTCAGTATGGTAAATTAAAACTATATCTTCAAAAGAATGCACATAATTCTCCAAAAAAGCAACTGGAAACAAAGCAGCGAATAGCTAGAACATTAAATAGTATAGCAAAAGCTTATGAACTAAATGGAGACCCATTAAACGCTTATGTGAATTATGAAAAAGCAATATACGAAGCTGAACAAGCATCTTTGCTATTTGAAAAAACTGTTTTTCTCTTAAATTTGGGTCGATTTTTATCAAGTAATAATGAAATTGATCCTGCAATAGAAAAAATAAAGATGGCATTAGAATTAGCCTACAAATTGGGCTTTAAAGAACGCTTTACCTATGCCACCGATATGCTTACTGCTTTATTGAGCCAAAAAGGAGATTTGGGCGGTGCCCAAGCCGTGTGCCTTGAAGCATTTAATTCAACAAAGGATTTAGGAATCAAGTTACATTTCTCTCGTCTTAATGCAGAGCTATCTGCGGAATTAGGAGATACACACAATTTGGAGAATCAGATAAATTTTATTTCATCACATGCCTCTTTGGATAATGGTATTATGCCTGAGAACTTTGAAGAATGGGCTGATGAGTTAAAATCAAAATGTGATCAAGCATTACCTGCGGAGATTAAAAATCACCCGGGAAGCCATTTTCTTTTTAATGAAAATGACCCATTCATCCTAAAGATGAAACAGCAGTTAATCGGAGTGAAAAAAGATTTATCAAATAAGCCAAAGGAATTAGACAAGGCTGCCCTTGAATTGCTACTTAAAATTCCCGCGAGTAAAGGAAAAGCAAAAGAAAAAAAAGAAGTAGAGCATAATAAAACGTTTAGTAACCTCTTTTCACAATTAATTGCAAGCAAATCATTACCTGAACGAGCATATTTGGCTTATCAACTTGGTAGTTATTATTTTGAAAATCTAGATTTCATAAATGCAGAGAAATGGTTTAAGATTACAATGAATGCAGAAGCTGCTAGTTTGCAAACTATCCTATGGGCTAAAATTGGACTTGCTCAAGTCCATTTGGAAAAGCAGAATCATTATGATGATGAAGATGCAAAACACATTCTTGATGATGTTGCAGCACATATAGAGAATACTGAAGATCAGGTAATGCTTGCTTTTTGCAAGTACAATCAGGGATGTTTGGAGGCTCGTTCGGGTAACTATGAATCAGCCAAAAACCTATTTGAACAATCTTTGTATGCAGCGCAGTCTAAAAAATCAAATCAACCATCTCTTAAAAAATTATTGCATAATATAGGGAATAGTCTATCCCTTATCCAAGAATACCAATTTTGCGAAAGCACTCCGAGAATGGATTTACACTCTTTATTACAAGAGTTATTGTTCTTACGTACATGGTATCCTGAATATGAAGATTGTCTGACAGAATATTGGTGGTATTATAATAAGTATGAGCCAATCAAAAACATTCTAATTTCTGATGAAAGTGCGTGCTTGCTGTACTTATCAGAAAAAGAGAATATTTGCTGGTATTCTGAAGCGTTAAAGTCTTTATTCATGCATAGTATGTTTGCAACAAAAAATGTTTGGAAAAATAATAAACATCCTGCTTTAAGAACAATACCTGTACCTGAAAATGTGCCATTTCCTTATTCCACATTTATGATACATAAAAAGCAAAAAAACGGAAATCATTATGGATACTATAGTCAAAGTGGTGAAGATGATACTGCATATTCAAATGTGCAGAAATACTCATATGTTCGTGTACAAGACGATGAGGCATCTTTCGATTATAATCGAATTCCTCGACCAATTACACTTTGCTATTTAGGTTACCAGTACCCTGGCATTGTTCACGAAATAATGCCAATTATTCGAGATAATTATGGATCAAGTCGATGGTGGGTCGGTGAAGAATTTGGTGAATCCGTTATTAAAGTTCTTAATTTTGCATGCAGATTCAGAATTATACCTGTAATACGGTATAATGATATATTACGAGAAAAAGAAGTTAAGATAGTACAAATCCACAAAATCATATTGCCTTATCATCCAGATAATGAAAATAATGAAGAAGAAAAAAATATTCAAATTGAGCTACAAGAAATCACAGGAATAACTGATGAGAAAACTGCAACTCTTCTTTTGAGAGAGGTAGTTAAACAGATTAGTAAATTGCAAGAGAAGTCAAATGTGAGCATTACTATTCACTTAGGGCTTGTTAGATTTAGTTATTATACATGGCCTAAGGCTCCATCATCATTACGCATTTATCCTGTAGTTATCCTAATGGCACAGGATGAGCAAATATGTATGGAATCTAATATTCTCATCAAAAAACAAGTTGCATTAGCAAATGCTGTTTCTTATCAAAACAAAATCCTTTTCTATGTTTCTCACTCTCATTGGACGGAAGAACAATATGTAAAACATGATGCAATGATGGTACTTAAGTATGCAAAAGAGGCAGATAACAACGCTCTTCAGGAGTTCGCTCAAAAAGTTATAAATGCATGTGATGATTACAGTAAAGGTAAAATTGAAAAAAACCAAGAAACAGATATCATGTGAACCTCTTTTTCGAGAAAGAGTATAGACCCGGAATTCACAAGAAAACTTTCAGGCTTATGCAGATTAAGAAACTACTGCATAAGTTTAAAGATAAACAGAAATATAATGGCAACTATGGGAAGTGGGTGATATTGCTTGATAATAATGTTATTTTTGAAGCTTGAATCTCATTAGAGAACAGCTGCAGAATGATTTGAAATTAAAAGCTTCATGCCGCAAGTAATACTGTGAAAAAAAGGAAGTAAGTATTATAAATTGTTATCTATAGTCTCCACAATATCGTGTAATCTTTCATGGAGAATCTATCAAATAAGATAAGAAGGGAGAATCAATTATGATACGGAGTTTTTTGCCAATAGGTCAAGGTGGATTTGCTGTTGAACAATTTTCAAGGAATAAGATAAATATTGTTTTTGATTGCGGAACAAAAACGAATATCGGAAAAGTGGGAAGCCAAAAACTTGTTGAGGCCTTAATTTGTAGGACCTTTGAACCAGGTGAACAGATTCATATGGTTTTTGTTTCTCATTTACACGATGACCATATTAATGGACTACCATTTTTATTGCGGTATTGTAAAGTCAAACGCATCTACCTCCCATATTTGACACCGGTGGAGCAGGCAATTACAATATTTCTTCTCCAAGAAACTATGGATATCGATAGCCTTCGCCTTTTCCGATCTTTGATAACGGGGAATGGATTACGAGATTTCGATATTGACACAAGGGTTGTATACGTTATGCCACCGGAGCAAAATGAAAACATAAGCAATAGCGACCAAGCCACTATCATGTCTGGGGAATCAATCGAAATTGGGTTACATGATGCCCGTACTGCACCTGAATGGGAATTCATTCCCTATTGCTATGAAGGAGATGCTCGTTCAAAAGATTTTAAAGCGCTTCTATTAGAGCAAGGTATAACTTCGGATGATATACAAAGGTTTCTATCAGAACGGTTTTGGGAAAAGGACGAACTATTCTGGAAGATAAAGCAAATTTACACAAGAATTGAAAACGATTTAAATTTCACCACAATGGTAGTTTACTCTGGAGCAAAAAGTAAATATATCCGTCAATACCATTGTGCGGGAAACAACTGTGAAATATCACAATTGATGAATTGCTGGAATTTGGAGGAATCGGGCTGTCTATATACGGGAGACTACCGGGCTTCAAGTGACGATGAATGGGAAGATTTGAAAAGGGCTTATGATAAAGTCTGGGATAGAATTGGTATCTTTACATTACCCCATCATGGATCGTCAAATAATTATAATGAAGAGTTTTCTGCACAATATGCAACAATTATTATAAACGCAGGTTATACAAACCACTACGGTCATCCTAGTCGCAAAGTCTTGTGCAATCTAATTGAAAATAAGTGTAGATTTTTTTGGGTAAATGAACATATAGGTTCGCAGGTTATTTTTCGAACAATACCCTTTTCCCTTTGAAGCGGAGAAAATACTTTCCAAACTAAGTGCACGAAACTAGCATTATTCGATTTATGTATTATCTTTGTGGATTGAGTATTTGATTTTTCTATGATTATTTGATAATTGCTTATTATCAGGAGAAATGTGCCCTTGTGCATTTTCCTTTTTTGATGTACTATAATAATTGGGATTGATTATTTATGTATAAAAAACTTAACCCTTTTATTTTTCGTAAATGCTACAAATTTCTTTATTAATGATTATGGAGGAAAAATAAGAATGCCAACACTGCATGAAGCACAACTGGATTACATCCAGCATTGGAAATACAATGCCTACCAGCATTTTATCGATGGAGATTATGATTGGGTCGCTAACCTAATAAAACAAAAAGGAATACAACGCTTATTAGAAATCGGTTGTGGTGCTGGGTTTTCGACCTTGGCCATTGCTTATAAAGGAATTCAAGCGTTATCCATTGACATAATTCCTGAAGCAATACAGAATACAGAGAAACTACTTACTAAAAATGCGGTGCCAAATACTATATTAGGAGAAGGAAATGGTGCACAAGTTGCTCTTAAGCAAACTGATTTATTTATCGAAGCTGAGAACATAAAAAAATGGGTCAAACAATTTCAGATTGAATTGATTCTTATATGTAATCCTGGTGGAAAAGTAGAGACTGATCTCACACTTCAAGAAAAGAAAATATTGCGTTGGGGGCATTTTACTGATGACCAAATAAAGAGAGAATCTGTACCATTGCTTCATAAATGGGCTGTCCTATTAGCTGCTGCAAAAATAGCGCTTGAAACGAGAACATTGCTTATGATCGTTGATCGAGGAAGTTTAACAGATATTGACTATATTCTAAATACTATTGAGGTAGTCGCGAACTTAAAGGGGCTGGCAAGAACAGGACGCAAAATACGCGCTACACCAGAAAAGGGAATTCAACTTGGTAACAGTATTAATGATCAGCTATACTGGGGTGCAGGATTGTATAGTCAGAGAGACGAATAGTAATCTGTCCTTTCTGATTATTATGATATTCCACATTAGACGAAAATATTCTGGATAAAGAGGAGGGTTATATGAGGCACGCTTTCGTTTCTTTCGGTGAATATGATATCTTAAACCAATATGATATTACTTTTTCAAGTCTTCCGGATGATGAAGAAGAATCCTTACAAAAAACATTGAATGAAACGATGGCGCAACGAGGCTTTGATTTATCAATCGATAAAGATGCTATTACAGCTATTTTCAATTTGATTTGTGAAGAGTTTATAAATAACTTTGGAGAAAGAATAGAGATTTCCTTACGTGAAGGGTACATTACTCAAAAAGAAAGCCATAAACCAATAAAGCATTCACAAGCTTCACGTGTCTTTTCAATGACAAATACAGTGTATCTTGATTATCTTATTAGTTCGGTTTTATATGACTATACCACCATATACTATATATGGGCAAGACATCAAGACAATCCGAGTATAGCAACAAGCTGTTTTAAACAAACTTTATATATTTTTGATGGATGCTGTAGAAAAGGATTATTCAGCAATAAGGAAGGATCACTTCATCTAATACAATTAATGTGTAACAGCCTAGAGGACCATGAATTTAAAATAATATCTGATTTGTATTGGTGTATGATTGCTTTTGCTCTGTGTCATGAAGTTGCACATATATATTTACATCATTTTACTGAGGTCGATGATGAAACGGCTTATATTCAAGAATTTCAGGCAGATCATGTGGGCTATGACATCTTTTTGAAAATTATGCTTAAAACAAAAGACAATACTGCGGATACGGTTGATAATGTATTTAGAGATTACCTTTATGCAGCGCCAATGATTCTACTTTTGTTTTACCACAACTTATTTACAACCGGCTATTGGCTATTTGGTGAACAAATACTTACCTTACATCCTAATCTTATTGATAGGATAAATAGATTGTTGGAAATTAGTCAGGAAAGCAAATACGATTTTGACACAAAGGATGGCAATATTATACTTGGTGGATACTGGGATATAACAGATTGTTATTTAGAAGAACTATGGTATAAATTACAAAGGGGTAAACTTAGGACAATTATTCAAAAGGGAGGAAACAGTGTGACAAATCGAAATTCATTTAATGAGGCTTTTGCCCTTGATGATGAAATCTGTAAACGAATCAGATTGTTTGCTGCTGAATCTGGCTATGAGGAACAAAAATGTCTTGGATTATGGAATGTGACAGGATATCTTTCTTCTGATTCTTTGGGGGACTATAAAGGTTTTGTATATAGTGTTGGAGAAAAATCAGTAACTACAAAACCAATGAATATTGTATATAAGCAAAAGGTTTTATTAGATTTTATAATTGAATCAGGTCTAACACTTACGAAACCAGAAAATAAAGTGGAAACAATTAAAGCGGCCCTATATATACTATACAAGCTTGCTTTAATGTCAACTATTGAAATCACCGATACTCAAGCTGCTGTGCTCAAATATTTACATACTCATCACGCCTACACTCAGCCGATTTCCGAAGAGGAGATTTTAAAGAATGTGAAAGTTGCAAATAGTACTACAGTTACTATACTTGATCAAATGAAATGTATTGAAATTGTTGATGGAAAAGTATATTTGCGAGAAAGGGTAATATTTCCGTTAATCCATTGAAATAAGTGGAGGTTACATGAGCAAAACAATTGATATTGAGCGTCTGAAGCAGATTGATATTTGTGATGTCGCAATCAAACTTGGACTTGTCGTCAAAAATAGGAAAACATTGTGTTTCCTTCATCCCGATCACAATCCAAGCCTCTGCTTTTACTCGAATAATCAATGGCATTGTTTTGGCTGCGGGGAAGGCGGAGATGTAATTTCACTTGTCCAGAAAAGGAAAGAGTGCACTTTTAGAGAGGCTTGCCAATGGCTAAATAATGTTTTCTTCTGTGGCACTATCGACTCTTCTATCAAAAAAACATATCCTAAGGAACCGCTGTACATACAAAAAAAGGAAACGAATAAGCCAACTCCAGATTCAGAAATCTATCACGCCATTCTTCAACATCTCCAACTAAGTAAATATGCTGAGGATTACTTGTGTTTAAAACGAAAATTGTCGTTGGAGGTTATAAGAAGCGCCAATATTGTTTCTTTTGAGGATGTATGCGAATTAGAAAGATGGCTCCGAAACAGTTTTTCACAAGAACGATTACTAAGTGCAAAGCTTTTGAAAATCAGAAATAACCATACTGAATTATTTTGGTGGAAACCGGGTATTCTATTTCCATATTTTGATTATGGTGGTAATTTGATTAATATTCAATTACGTCCATACGCTACAGATTCAAACTCAAAATATGTTTTTTTACCAGAACTCCCAACCTGTATTTTTAATGAACATATGCTGAAAGAAATGAAAACAGGGTCTGTGGTATGTCTTTGTGAGGGGGCGATAGACGCGCTTTCCATACAAACAAAAGGAGGATTTGCCGTTGCTTTCCCTGGGGTTAATTCTATTAAGCTAGAACAATTAGAATTCTTCTACCGATTTAAAAACAAAATCGTTTTTGATAATGATTCTGCCGGACAAAAAGCTGCAAGAAAATTATTATTTGAAATGAGAAATATGGGAATTAGCGTAATAAATTCTGAGCTTGCCAACTTTAAGGATGTCAATGAACAGTTAATTGCAGAAGTGGAGAAAAAATAGGATGAGTGAGAACAAAGGATTTTCCCTCTTTGAGAGGATATATGATCCGGAAAACATATATCATGCTTGGAGAAAAGCAAAGAGAATTTATGATACAGAAAAGGACTTTATTTCAAATCTTCATGAAGTTGTGGATTTTGAAGTCCATTTGGAGGATAAAATATCAGATCTATCATCTCGGATAAAGAATGGTACTTATTCTCTATCAAAGATGCGGCCCTTATGGCTCCCAAAGGTTTCAGAAAAACCTGAATCCAGACAGAACTTTGAATTCTCTGTAGAGGATCAAGTTGTTTGGCTAGCGGTTATTAACAATATCGGGCCTATTCTGGACGATAATATGCCTTTTTGGAGTTTTGGCAATCGATTATATATGCCTATTTGGAAAGAAACAGAAAAACTGGCTGATGAAAATGGAGATAAGACTGTTGCCAAATTTGGATACTATTCATCCGCCTCGCCTAATCTATATCGCACTTGGTCATCCAGTTGGCCATTATTCCGGCGTGCTGTGTCTATTAGCATTAAAACGATGGCAAAGCACGACTATTGGTCTGACGATGAAGAGACGATTATGGAAGACTATGCCAACGCACCTAAAAGTATTAAAATTCAATATTGGGATAAAGGATACTGGAACCGTGAATCTTCAGAAAACGAGATATATTACGCAACAATCGATCTATCAAAATTCTATCCCAGTATCCACAAGAAGCACATCTTTAACCAAGAAGTCAATAAGCTACTTCGATTAGATACCGAACCGCGTGAATTTCATTTGTTATTAGATCGATTAATTGATTTTCAAATAATAACCGATGCCATTCAGAGTATAAGCTCGAATGATCCAATTATCGGAATAGATCTTAACACCGGAGAGTATAACGGCATTCCTACAGGTTTATTTGTAGCTGGTTTTCTAGCCAATATGGCCATGCTTCCAATTGATATGGAAGTTACGCATATACTGAATGAAAAAAGAGGTATAGGACACTTTCGCTTTGTTGATGATCATGTTTTTATTGCATATAAGTTTGACGATTTATCGGATTGGATTGAGCAATATGGTAAAATAATTCAATCAAAAGGATATCAACTTCAAATTAAGCCCGAAAAAACAGAGCCAGAAGCATTTAAAAAATGGCTTTGCAATAAAGAAATTAGTACAAATATAACAAAGCAAGAACTGGAAGAATACAAAGCCACAGCAAAAAAAGCCTGTAAACTGGATGTTCATATGCCATCACCATTTACGACATTAACGCTTAAGAAGATGTCTAATATAAATGCTACGCCATTTGATTTAATGGATATACAAGAAAAAATGGTGATGCTACAAGACATTGAACATTTACTTGCAACCGAGTTTCCCGAGGGGGAGATTAAAAAGGACACACGAGCCTCATGGGCTGCATCACTGCTTATTCGCTTGGAACCTCAAATAAATCCGTTTACAGAAATACTATATGAAAAACGCCAAGCATATGAAGATGCAATAAATAAATTAAAAGATTTAGAGAAAGGAAAAGATATAACAGAGATAGAGAGAATAAAGGAAACACCACAATATAAAGCTGCTTTAGCATTACGTGAAGAAAAAAACGCTCAGTTCATAGAACAGCTTGATAAGGCAAAAAAAGAGACAGATCGTTTGCATTATCAAGTTTATTTGCTCATAAAAAGAGCAATTTCAGAAAACATAGGAAAACCTAAAATATGGAAAAAATGTTTTGAATATTGCAGAAAAGTAGGATTATCTCCTATTGACGATCTATTAACACTTATTAACGAAAATGATCAACTTACTTTAGCTGGTAAACAATACCTATTTTGCACTATTATATCCAGTTTATGCAGAAACATCATAATGTCTATAAAAGCAGCTGACTCAGCACTTTATTCAAATAGTGAAACAAAATATGCTTCGGATTTTGTCTTAAAAACTGAAGCGGGCCTTCCCTCCCTGATAAAAACAGAAACTTCGTTATATCACTGTTATGATTCAATTAATCTTCTCCAACATTTACATCTGGCAATAAAGCTCTACCATATTGAACGTTGTGATGAATTGATTCAAGATAAAGCCAAGATGTTGCCTTTGGATTTTTTATGGTATTATTCTCCTATGATGGTTACCAATATGAATAACATTCCACATTTCATGGATTTCGTGATTGCCCACTCAAATAAATACAAAACTACGACTATATATAAAAAGCTGCTATTAATGTTTCCTTCTGTGCTTAAGCCACGTAAACACAACGAACTCCTGTATGAAGTCTATGGCGTTACACCTCAGATACACACCAAACGTGGGATGATGACTCTTGAACAAGCGTTTATTCAACAGCGAAACGGGCAAAGATGTAAGGACATAGTTTTCATGGAATGGAGTATCTTGAAGATTATGGAACGCGTTATTGATTTATTGAAACCTAAATCTTTTTCGTTTGACTTCATCAATACTGATTTCAATTTTTTCAATTGTTCTCCGCAGAATTTTTATATCAAAAAAGCCATTAATACCTATGATACCTTAGAAAAATTAAGAAACTTCTTCATTGATCCGAAAGTTATACAAAAATCCCTATCTCCAATTAGAGATATGCGATTTGAAGGGAAGTTCTATCTTCTTTCAGGCGAGGACTTTGAAAAACAACAAGTGTATTCGTGCGCAATATTGCTACTTGTTCTTCTACGCGGGTCGATGGATTTTACTCCTATGTTTGCCAGACGCAGCAAATACGACAGAAATTATCAAACATTGCTTAATCTTTTAGATGGACTGCCTATTTCGTCATATACGCATGCGATCCTTTTAGGAGCATTCAACGAAGAACGGTTTGAGAGAAGAAAGCATCATGCATTGCTCCAGTCGAGTACGGGCCGTACTGAGGATCGTACTGACGCCCCGATAGTCATAGAAAACATGGATGATTTCAAGAGGGAGATTTTAGGTTCGATTCATACATTGGAACAGTATCAATTGTCCTTGCAAAATCAAACTCCGAGACAACTTATTCCCATATCATTAGTGAATCTAACTCATCAATTTAATCCATATCAGTCGGAGGAACAAGAAAATGGAACATTTGAGTGATAAATTGCGGGTTGGAATAATACAAACAAATATTGATATTAAAACGTCCTGGCATCAAGATGGAGAATTAATTCAAAGTATGAATTTTGAGTCACAGAATATGGCACTGGATGAGATCAGACGTGGCTTCAAAGAATTTAATTCCCGTGGGAAATCTGCTCCAAGGATTGTTTTGGTTCCTGAATACTCCATTCCTCATTTTGCCATACATCATGTTGAAAAAATGGCCAGAGAAATAGACGCTGTATTGATTGGGGGATGTGATTTATTTGTTGAAAACGGAAATGCTTCAAATAGAGGCATAATCGTTGTGCCAAATAAATGGCCCGCTATAGAACCTGCATATAGAAGCACTTCAAAATACATAGGAAAACAGTACTTTTCAAAACCTGAATTTGAGTGGTTTAACGCTATTCACGTATCTCCTATGTCTGATGAGACACACTATATTATTGACGCTGGTCCTTATGGAAAGATCGGTGTGGCCATTTGTGCTGATTTTTATGACATTGAACGATTTGTGATATATAAAGGCCGAATCCATCACTTGATTATCATTGCCTATAATCAAGATACTAGATCCTTCTCTTTTCTCACAGAAGCAATTGCCAGATTATTAATGTGTAATGTTGTTATATGCAATACTGGACATTACGGGGATTCTCTATGCTTCAGTCCTTATGATAAAGAATACAAACGCATAATATATCGCAATTCTGGTGCAAACCTTTTTTCAGCCCAAGTTATAGATTTACCCGTTGATATACTGGATAAGGAACAGAGCTTGGCTTCTCGAATGGGCGAAAAAACAGCAGGAAAGGGTGAGTTTAAAAGTACCCCTGGTTTTATAAAATACTAGTGGATTATTCTACTAGAGTGTGTTTCTAAAAGTATACCCGCCTGCATTATGCAAGAAGTATGCGAATACAGGCCAGATGGACAAAAGCCAGAAAACGGTCAGCGAGCTTATCATAGCGGGTAGCGACGCGGCGAAATTCTTTCAGTTTCAAGAAAAAGGTCTCTACCAAATGCCGTTCCTTATAAAACCACCAATCCACATACCAGGGATCGGATTCATTGTTCTTGGGAGGAATACAGAAATCAGCACCATGGTTGGCTATGTACTCCCGCAGTTCCCACTTGCCATAAGCTTTGTCGGCCAGTACAGCCATTCCTGGCGGCAGCTTGATTGCTTCCAATAACTCCTGCGCGACCTTTACGTCATGAACGTTTCCGGCGGAAAGCTGGACATGGATTGGGTTGCCAAGAGCATCCACAACGGCATGAATCTTGGTGCTTCTGCCGCCTCTGCTGACTCCGATGCACTGATTCTTTTGAGCAGCGTTCTTTTCCGCCTTTTGGCTATCTTCCTCCCCCTCTCTCGGCACCCGCGCTTGCCTTGTGTGCCTTGATATAGGTGCTGTCTATGCTGATGTCTTCCAGATCCGCGTCTTCCCCTAATTCATGGAAGATTTTCTCGATCAATCCGCTTTTCTGCCACTCTACGAACCGTTTGTACACCGTCTGCCATGGCCCGTAACGCTCCGGCAGATCACGCCATGCCGCCCCGCTCCGCGCGATCCAGAAGATTCCGTTCAGTATCTTCCGGGAATCTTTCCGCGGCCGTCCCAGCGTTCCAGCCTGCCGCTCTGGAAAGTATTTCTTAAGCTTTTCCCATTCCTCATCCGTGACCTCATAACGTCGAATTATTTCCTTCACCTTATTGTATTATTCGACGCTATCGTGGATTTTCCTTTTGGTTTTTGCATCTTTTTTCGCTTTTGTTATGTCATTATGAGTTTTGAAACACACTCTAGTTAACAGACTAACAATCTGAATAGAGAAAATCTATGCCCAAACTCGAATGGAGGTCATGTAACTAACCAGTATTGGTAGCTTATTGTTGCCAACGTCCAGCGAGCTGACCAGGAAGTCTACTTTAAAATATGCTGAAGGTACTTGCAGAACAATTCGAGGGTGATATAAAACTTGATTCGATGACGAATGAAACTAATTAGTGTCACCTGCACAAATGCCATTATTCAGGCGAGGGCGAAATCCATCTCTTTCAGCTGGTTTTGAATGACAATTCGGAGCCAGCTGAAAAGAGAGCGCAAAAGAAGCCTGAGCCTCTTCCGCAGGTTCATGTAAATCACAATGGAGTGGATCATCGTTTCGCTGGTTTCCTTCAGCTTGGTAACGATACAATCCAGTGAATAGCGGCGTTTTCCAACGCCAAAGTTCCGCTCAATCTCTCCCCGTTCCCCGGATTCCAGCCATTCCAGTTTCTTGTGTTTCCTGGCTTCCGTCGGATCTGCAAAGGGCTTCCCGAGCTTGGGACCGTTCAGATGGATTCCGTGTTCCTTGCAGTATTTCAGGTTCTCTCTTGTCCGGAAGATCGTATCTGCCAGGACTCTGGCCGGGTAGTGACCATAGGCCTTCCGGTAGGCTTCCACCGACTGCTGGAGTGTGGTGCTTTCGTTGAATGCATCCCATCGAAGGTCCTCGATCCGCAGGA